>Ga0247808_10001979_pt1 | contig 9926 bp, 6 predicted proteins | sample UWRJL089202R1_FD_179914 | JGI IMG/M metagenome (GOLD analysis project Ga0247808, IMG submission 179914) | Plant litter microbial communities from Arlington Agricultural Research Station in Wisconsin, United States - UWRJ-L089-202R-1 | ecosystem: Environmental > Terrestrial > Plant litter >... | reverse complement strand
CGATTCGCCATTGCTCAGGCTGAAGAATGTCGTGGCGACGCCGCACATGGGCTCGGCAACCCACGAAACCCGTGAGGCCATGGCCCGCTGCGCAGTGGACAATCTCATCAGTGTGCTCAAGGGCGAGAGGCCGACGAATCTGGTTAATCCGAAGGGTTGGGAGGCTCGTCGCTAAAGACCTCTTCGCGGGCAAGCCTCCAACGGGCTTGTGGCCAACCCGGCTTTTGATGTTCGCTTTCGTGCTGCGATCTGACAGGCGCCGCCTAACGCGCGTCGGGAGGCTGAGTAGAGGTGTCGTGGAGTGGGGCGACCGGCATGGATGCCGGTCGAGCGCCGTTGCGCCAGGGATGGCGCGTCGGCGCGTACCCACACCACGGCACCGGAGCGAAGGAACCCGACGAAGTCGGGCCGGACGTCAGCGCAAGTGGTTTCGTCCTTTTGCCGTAACAAAAGGACGAAACCGTCAGGGCGAAACCTCAATAAGCCGCACCGCGAATGCCGTTGGTGCCACCCGATTCGACACGCGGCGCCGAAGAACGATGACGCGGTGTATCTGGGCCACCGAGGCTTCTGGTTCCAGGCAAGCATCGCTCCAACGAACTGGAGCAAGGCTTCAAGCCAGAATGGGCCGCTGGCCCGTTCTGAAAGATGTTTAAGGAATAACCAACATGACCTGGATCATAAAAATACAAAACTTCGCCCTTTTGGGAAAAAAGTTTTCTGTTTGTAACCGATGCAGTGCTATTTTTGTTTCTCGATAGGACTGTTCAGATTTCTTATCAGGAAAGCGCCCCGACCATCGTGGGAATCTTCCCCAAGACCCCACCTCCAGGTCCACCAGTGCTTTCGCTGGCCATCTCGACCGGTCCTTCCCTACCCATTGGAGCTATCGCCAGTGCCGATGTAGACGAGGTGGGCTGAATGAACAAAGTCACGTTCCCCAACGCTTGCCAGCTGATGCGCTGGTACTTCCACCCGGTCGGCTTCGAAGCCACCATGGACGCACCCAGCAGCATGGTTGCCCGATTGTTCGATCGGGCCAGCGGCGAAACAGTCATTGCCATCGCAGGCCTGCCTTGCGCAACGGTGATGAATGCAACGGAGGTGGAACTGATTATCGAGGCCATCGAAGCGGAACTGGAGTCGTTCCGCCCACCCAGAGTGTTGAATGCGTCCTGAGCCTTAGGTGTTGTGGCGCAAATCCTCGAAAAAGACCTTTCCAGCGTCGATCCGATCCGACGCTCTGGTCACGTTCACGCCCTCTTTCCCGCTGCCATCGATAAACCAGTAGCAATGCCGGACAGCGCGGGTGATCGCGACATAGGCCAGACGCATGACTTCATCTTTTTGTGCATTATCAAATGCATCTGTATCCCCGGCATTACCCAGCCCGGCCAGGCGATACAGCTGATTTTTGTAAGGCGAATGGGTCAGATGCTGGCAATCGCCCAGCAGAAACACCGCATCGGCTTGTAGCCCTTTTGCGCTGTGATAGGTCAATTGCTTGAAGCGACGCTTCTCGGGCGATTGCGCATAATCTGCATTAATAAGTGCCTGTAAGCCTTTGGATAAAGACGCTTTTTCACTGCTTTTTCTATAAAGCAATAAAATCGAATCGCCGTCCTGGTAATGCTCCATCAGCCGTTCTTCAAGGGCCTGATCTTCCCGATTCAGCACAGTGACCGGCAGCAGTTCCTGAGCAGCACCGCAGGCGCGGGCTTTTTTGCCGGGGATGGCTGGCGCGGCGCGGACGATATGCTCGGCAGCATCGATGATGTGCTGGTGGCTACGATAGTTCTCGCTGAGCATCACCTTGGTGGTCGCCGGCGAGGAAAACTCTTTGGGGAATTCCATGAAGAACTTGGGTGAGCTGCCGCGCCAGCCGTAGATGGATTGCCAGTCGTCGCCGACACACAACAGTGAGCCGTGCTGTGCCTTTCGGCCGATATGCAATGCCGGTCCTCTTCGGCGAATTTCCCGCAGGCTTGCCCGAACCCAGGAAACGATCTGTGGCGATACGTCCTGAAATTCATCGATCATCAAGTGCGACAGGGGCCTGAGCTGCGCATCAGTAACCACTTTCAGGTTTTCCGGAGAATTCTCGCCAAACAGGGCAAACATCCGGTTATAGGTCATGACCGGCGGCGTCTGCGCCAGCAGGTGGTTTTCGAAGGCTTTCCAGAACAGGCTCAGTGCCTCGAAGAAATATCGATCCGGGTCGTCGTTGGCAAAGCTCATTTCTGCCACAGCAGCCGGAACGTCGAGCGCCAGGTTTTCGATAAAACTCGCCGCCGCCACGAAACTGTCCAGCAGCGGCGCAGCGCCAAGCTCGCCTTTGACCTTGTAATCAAAGCCCGGCCCGGCAACAGCGGCTCCGGAAAGCGACTGCAAAACCCGGCCTCCAGCCTCATAGCTTTCCAGCCAGATCAAGGGCTTACGGCAGAAAGCTTGAAACAGGGTGCGTTTGATAACCCATTCGGCCCAGACCGGCAATTTAGCCCCGGCACGTTTGAGCTGCTGATCTTCCGATGGATCGAAGCCCAGCACCACCCAAGCGTCCAGTTCGGCGATATACCCGTGCAGGTGAAAACCGAAACCGTTGATCTCGACCGTCTGGCGCATGGGCTCGATGCCTTTGATCGGCCATGCCTTGGCGCGAATCCACAGGTCTTCAATGGTGTCGCACAATTCTTCATCGCGCTTGGCCGACAGCTCGGTGACGGTGACACGTTTCTGCACATCCGGATGGTCGCGTTCCAGCTCCTTGAGTTGCAACGCCTGGCGATACAGCGGCGCCATGACTTCGCGAAACCGCTCGTTGCTGGCGTACAGGTCGCGATAACACAGGTTGAGTTGCTGACGTTGCGCGTCATTGATGCGCAAATCGAAAGGGTTGCTGTCAGCGCCCTCTTCCAGGCCGACGCTCGACTGGCTACCGAGATTCTCGAACGCTGCCAGCTGTTCGAAACCCGGCAGGCTGCGCACCAGGGGCAAGATCCGCGAATGGAAGGTTCGCACCAGTTCGCGCGCCTGCTTCTGACTCAGGTCATGGCCCCAGAAGCCGAAAATCTCGATCAGTTTGTTGACGAAGTCCTTGCGCGACTCGCGGGTGAAGGTCACTACGGTCATCGAGTCCAGCTCGAACCCCAGGTAATGACTGAGGACCAGCACCCGCAGTACCAACGAAGTGGATTTACCCGCGCCTGCGCCGGCAATCACGTAGGTTGAGGGCGTGTCGCTGAAGATCATCTTCCACTGCGCCGCACTGGGCTGCGCATGCGGCGGCAGCTTGAGGGCGACATCGGTCTTGATCGTTTTCTTCAATTCAGCGCTCAGCGGCAGGCGCCAATCGTCGAACAGATGATCGTCCACTTTCGGCCCGCGATGTTCGCTGGGGCGCGTGTCGCGGATCACCAGCACCTGCCGACCTTGCTCAATGCCGTCGAGATGCCCTTCGGCGTAACCCTCGTCAACGCCTTGCAAATGGCCATTCAGATAGCCGTCTGCATGGCCCTGGGACCAGGAAGGGCTGTGTTGCGAGCCCAGTCGTGTCAGGGATTTGCCCAGCAGCCGGGCCATCAGGCGTTTGAAGAAAGGCAGATGATCCGCTGGCGTCAGTTCCAGCTCGGCATGGGGATGAAGATCGGTGTCCGGCACGCAGGCTCCAGCAGTAAACAGATGAGCGAAGGCGCCATGGTCGCGCTATTCGTGCTTGAGCTCCAGTGAAAAGCTTGGCGATCAAGCCATTAGCCGATCAATTGCAGGTGAATTGGAGAATTGGAACCGCTCGATACATCAATTAATCAGATAGTAACTAGCCAAAATAGTCGCTTTTTACCGATGTGTATTTGATAGATCATTGCTCCATCAACCACGAATCATCGTTCAGCAGCCCGGACGTTCGCACATTGCCCGGCACTGCTCAGGAGGCCACACCATGCTGCAATTACGACCTTTCAACACTTTGGGCGGCGCCAACCACGGCTGGCTGGACGCACACCACCACTTCTCGTTCGCTGACTACTACGACCCGAAACGCATGAACTGGGGTCAGCTGCGGGTCTGGAACGACGATGTGATCGAAGCCGGCACCGGTTTCCCGAAACACTCGCACCGCGACATGGAAATCATCACCTACGTTCGTGAAGGCGCGATTACCCATGAAGACAATCTGGGTAACAAGGGCCGTACCGAAGCAGGCGACGTACAGGTAATGAGTGCAGGCACCGGGATTGCCCACAGCGAATACAACATGGAATCCACCGCTACCCGGATCTTCCAGATATGGATCATGCCCAACGAAACCGGTGCGGCACCTTCATGGGGCGCCAAACCCTTTCCAAAAGGTGATCGGGAAGGCTTTGTGACGCTGGCCAGCGGCAAGAATGGCGATGACGTCAGCCTGCGCATCCGCGCCGATGCACGGCTGGTAGCGGCCAACCTGAAAGCCGGTGAAACCGCGGAATACCGTCTGGACGCAGGTCGTCGTGCGTATCTGGTCCCGGCGACCGGCAGCATCGAGGTCAACGGCCTGCACGCTGTGGCCCGCGACGGCATCGCCGTTGAAGATGAGCAAGTACTGCGCGTCACTGCCATCGAAGACAGTGAAATCGTGCTGGTAGACGTCGCGTAACAAGCTACTTCATGCAGATACACAAAAGCCCCGGCTCGCAAGAGTCGGGGCTTTTTTGCTTAGCAGAGAAGAGGATCAGTCAGGCGCGATCGCCGCATCCACCAGAACCTGCGCTTCAGCGACCAGTCGCTTGAGGTGATCTTCGCCCACGAAACTTTCGGCGTAGATCTTGTAGATGTCCTCGGTACCGGATGGGCGCGCCGCGAACCAGCCATTCTCGGTCATGACCTTGAGGCCGCCGATAGCCTGATTGTTCCCCGGCGCATGACTGAGCACGTTGAGGATCGGTTCGCCGGCCAATTCGGTGGACTTCACCTGATCGGGCGACAGCTTGCCGAGTAACGCTTTCTGTTCAGGATTGGCCTTGGCTTCAACGCGCGTCGAAAACGGTTCGCCCAATTCCTCGGTCAACGCCTGATAGATCTCACTCGGATCACGGCCTTTTCGCGCCGTGATCTCAGCCGCCAGCAAGGCCGGAATCAGCCCATCCTTGTCGGTGGTCCAGACCGTGCCATCCCTGCGCAGGAACGACGCGCCGGCACTTTCTTCGCCACCAAAACCCAGGGAACCGTCGAACAGCCCTTCGGCGAAGAACTTGAAGCCCACTGGCACTTCATACAAACGACGCCCCAGACGCGCGGCAACCCGATCAATCATGCCGCTGCTGACCACGGTCTTGCCTACGGCCGCATCGGCACGCCAGTCCGGACGGTTCTGGAACAGATAATCGATGGACACTGCCAGGTAATTGTTCGGCGCGAGCAGGCCACCGCTCGGCGTGACGATGCCGTGGCGGTCATGGTCCGGGTCGCAGGCAAAGGCGACCTGATATTTGTCCTTGAGACCGATCAGGCCCTGCATGGCGAAATTGGACGACGGGTCCATGCGGATCCGGCCGTCCCAGTCGACGCTCATGAAGCGGAACGTTGGATCGACGAACTTGTTCACCACATCCAGATTCAGGCCGTAGTGCTCGCCAATCGCCGACCAGTAGCGCACCCCTGCTCCGCCCAGCGGATCGACGCCCAGGCGCAGATTGGCGTTGCGGATGGCATCCATGTCGATGACGTTTTTCAGGTCCGCGACGTAAGTGTTGAGGTAGTCATGGCGATGGGTCGTGTCAGCGCGCAACGCTCGGTCGTGACTCATGCGCGTCACGCCCAGAATCTTCTCGGCCAGCAGTTCGTTGGCCTTGGCCTCAATCCACTTGGTGATGTGGCTGTCAGCCGGGCCGCCATTGGGCGGGTTGTATTTGAAGCCGCCGCTTTCCGGCGGGTTGTGCGAAGGCGTGATGACAATGCCATCGGCCAGGCCCGACGTGCGGCCCCGGTTGTAGCAGATGATCGCGTGGGAAATCGCTGGGGTCGGTGTGTATTCGTCGCCTTCGGAAATCATCACGTGCACGCCATTGGCGGCCAGGACTTCCAGGGCGGTGGCACTGGCGGGCGTCGACAAGGCGTGGGTGTCGGCGCCGAGAAACAGCGGGCCGTCGATGCCGTTCAGCTGACGGTACAGGCAGATGGCCTGGCTGATGGCCAGAACGTGCCATTCGTTGAAACTCAAATCAAAAGAACTGCCACGGTGCCCGGAGGTGCCGAACGCGACCCGTTGGGTCGCGACAGAAGCGTCCGGCTGGCCGGTGTAATAGGCGGTTACCAATCGGGGAACATCGACCAGCAATTCGGCGGGTGCCAGCTTGCCGGCGAAAGGACTCAGACTCATACAACCTCCATGGAGACAGGAAATGGAAATAACGCAGGCAGCTGTAGGGCGTTGAATAGAAAAATAGCAGCGGCGCGGCAGTTTACTGGCAGTTTGACCACTGCGCTCGGCTATCGATCCCTAAACCCTTGAGCATCAAAGCTGCCACCATTTTGGAAGCAACTGTTGCACCTTGCGCTCGGCGAAACGGTCATCGATCAGCATCACGACGCCACGGTCGTCCTGGCTGCGGATCACCCGCCCTGCGGCCTGCACGACTTTTTGCAGCCCTGGATAAAGGTAGGTGTAATCGTAGCCTGCGCCAAACAGCGCAGCCATGCGCTGTTTAAGTTGTTCATTGACCGGGTTCAGCTGAGCCAGGCCCAACGTCGCAATGAACGCACCGATCAGCCGGGCGCCGGGCAAATCGATCCCCTCACCGAATGCGCCGCCCAGTACCGCAAAGCCAATGCCCTGGCTTTCAAGGGTAAAGCGCGCAAGAAAGCCGTGGCGGTCAGCTTCGCTCATGCCGCGCGCCTGCTGCCAGATCGGCACCTGTGGATGGCAGGCCTGCATCAACTGTGCGACTTGTTGCAGATAATCGAAGCTGCTGAAGAAGGCCAGATAATTGCCCGGGCGCGATGCAAACTGCTCGGCCATCAACTCGACGATGGGCGCCAGGGAAGCCTGGCGATGAGTAAAACGGGTGGATATCTGGCTGACGATCCGCACGTCCAGTTGCTGGCGATTAAAGGGCGATTCGACATCGATCCATGCCGTATCGACAGGCAAACCGAGCAAGTCGGCGTAGTAGTGCCGAGGGCTGAGGGTGGCGGAAAACAGCACGCTGCTGCGCGCGGCGGTCAACCTCGGACGAATGAAATTGGCTGGCACCACGTTGCGCAGGCAGAGCCGGGACAAGCTGCTGCGCTTGCCCCTTGGTTCGCGCTTGCTGATGTCGAAGACGAAATGCTCGTCGAACAGTTCAGCGATGCGAACAAAGGCAATCGCTTCGAAATAAAAGTTTTGCAGGGGGCCATCGATGGCGTCGGGATGCTCATTGAAGTAATCGCCCATGGCCGTTACGCACAGGTTGAGACTTTGCAGCAGCTTGCCCGGTGTACCGGGATAGGCTTGATACGCCACGATTTGCTCCTTGTGCAACGCATTCCAGTCGCGATTCAGCCGTTGCAGTGATTTTTTCAAAGGCGCGGGGGCAACGTCGCGGATGGCGTTCATGCTCTGCTGGTCAAGGCTGGCGCTGTACATCTGCCGGGCGCGCTCGACCATGTTGTGCGCCTCATCAACCAGCACCGCGACGCGCCATTGATTGAACTGCGCCAGACCAAACAGCAAGGCGCTCAGGTCGAAATAGTAGTTGTAGTCGGCGATCACCACGTCCGACCAGCGCGCCATTTCCTGACTGAGGTAGTACGGACAGACTTGATGCTCCAGCGCCACCTGGCGCAAACCGGCCTGATCCAGCCACGGCGCGGTCAACGCGGCACTGCGCGCGGCCGGGAGTCGATCATAAAAACCCCGGGCCAGCGGGCATGAGTCGCCATTGCAGGCTTTGTCCGGATGCTCACAGGCCTTGTCCCGGGCCACCAGTTCCAGCACGCGCAATTCAAGCTCCGGGGCGCTGTGCCGGATCACTCCCAGTGCGTCCAGGGCCAGCTTGCGCCCCGGTGTTTTGGCGGTCAGGAAGAATAACTTGTCGAGTTGCTGGCTCGGCGCGGCCTTGAGCATGGGGAACAAGGTGCCGATGGTTTTGCCGATGCCGGTGGGTGCCTGGGCCATCAGGCAGCGACCGGTGCTGACCGCTTTGTAGACGGATTCGGCCAGATGCCGCTGGCCAATACGAAAGCCTGCGTGGGGGAATTGCAAGCCCCGCAGCACGTCATTGCGCTGGTGGCTGTGAGCCAATTCCTGGCGCGCCCACTGCAGGAATATCCCGCAATGCTTGTCGAAAAATGCCCGCAGTTCATCAGCAGTGTGCCGTTCACGAATCAGTGTCTCCTCTTCGCTGATGATGTTGAAATACACCAGTGCCAGATTCACTTCACTCAGCTGCAATTGCTGGCACAACAACCAACCGTAAATTTTTGCCTGGGCCCAATGCAGCTGCCGATGGTTGTCGGGAATGGCGGCAAAATCGCCACGGTAAGTCTTCACCTCTTCAAGCTGATTGCGCTGCGGATCATAACCGTCCGCCCTGCCCCGGACTTTCAACTGTTGGTACTCACCCGATAGCGGTACTTCAGACTGGTAATCCGGCCCGCGCCGCGCCGCAACGGTACGATGCCCGGCAATACCTTGTTGAGCCGTCGGCGCCGGAGTGAAACGCAGGTCGAGGTCGCCGGCCTTCGCCGTAAACTCGCACAGCGCGCGGACCGCCACGACATAGACCGAGGTCGACGCGCCATCGGGCACGAGCGCATCGCTGAGAGGGGTTGAATCAGGAACTGAAGTCACTGCCGGGACGAACCATCGATTGCCAATACTGGATGGGTGTACAGATATCAGTCTGTCGCCAGTCTGGCAAATCTAAATGGATCGACGGCCCGAATGTCCCGGGCCTCAAGCGCAACGGGCTTCGGACAAAGCGCGACGCAATGTCGCGAGTGTAGTCTCGATGGGCAAATGTTCGCCGATGGCATAACTGATGCGCAGGTTTTGGCGATGCAAACCCTGCAGGCTGAACAGTTCGCCGGGAGCGATGACAATGCGTTCCTGCAACAACTGATCGAATACCTGGCGCATGTCAACGCAATAGGCGCTTTGGGCCCAGATAACCGCTCCGCCCTGGGGCGTTTCATAGTGCAGCAAGCGTCCAAGGTGTTGATCGATCAGCGATGTCATCGCCAGCATCCGCTGCTCCAGAACCCGGCGTAGCTCGCCCAGATGCTGATCCAGTCGCCCGCTACTGTAGAGCCGCGCAATCGCCTTCTGCCGCAGTGGTGGCAGGTTGAACGCCTGCAGCAGGAAATATTGCTGCCATTGTGGATGGAAAGACCTGCTCAGCAGGTAGCCATAGGGTGCCTCCGCGCCCAGTATTTTCTCGAACGACCCGATGATCAGCAGGCGTTCGGGATCGATCAAGTCCCGCAACCTGCAAAGGGGCGCCTCGAAGCTGAGTTCGCCATGGCTGTCATTCTCCAGGACCCAGACTCGGTAACGGTTCAACAGATCGGCGACCGCCTGACGATTATGAGCAGGCAAACCACTGCCTCTTACCGCGTTGAGGAACGAGGGCAGCAAGGCGAGTCCCACACCCTCATTCAGCAAGATCTGATCCAGTGCGGGGATATTGATACAACCGGCCTGATCCACGGGCAACTCGATAACCCGGATGTTGAATGACTGCAAGAGCCGCAAAAGCGTCCAGGTGCAGGGTGATTCAACCAGCACTGTACTGCCGCGAAGCGCCAGGGTTTCAAGGACGACTTTCATCATGGCCAACAGGTCAGGCCCGACAAAGGCATCTTCTGGCAGCCAGCTGCGTTGGGTCGATACCGTGTAATGGGCTGCCAACGCCGATCGAAGCTCTACGTCACCAAAGGGCTGGAAGTTCGGATCCAGTGGCCCGGGA
>Ga0247808_10001977_pt1 | contig 9934 bp, 9 predicted proteins | sample UWRJL089202R1_FD_179914 | JGI IMG/M metagenome (GOLD analysis project Ga0247808, IMG submission 179914) | Plant litter microbial communities from Arlington Agricultural Research Station in Wisconsin, United States - UWRJ-L089-202R-1 | ecosystem: Environmental > Terrestrial > Plant litter >... | reverse complement strand
CGCCATCGCGGCGCTCGGCTGGCCGTCATAGGTGCCGATCACGATTTTGGGTGGCGCGAAAAAGTCCTCGATTGCGCTCGCTTCGCGCAGGAATTCAGGGTTGAAGACCAGTTCGATGGCATCGGCCCATGCCTCCCCCAGCGCGGCGCGGAATAGCGGGACGATGATCTGTTCGGTCGATCCGGGCCGCATGGTGGAACGGTAGGCGACCGTCAGACGGTGCCCGCTGGCCGGACGGACCGCCGCCGCAATCGAGCGGGTCACCCCGGCGATGAACCGCATGTCATGCGCGCCGTCCACGCCCGAAGGCGTACCCACGCACACAATCGCCAGATCGCAATCCGCCAGCGTATCGCCAATTTCGCACACTGCCCGCAGCCGCCCGGCACCGACCGCCTCGGCAATCAGCGCTTCCAGCCCCGGTTCGGTCACCGGGGAACGGCCCGCGTTGATCGCCGCAACCTTGCCTTCCGCCACATCGACGCCGACCACGTGGTGCCCCTGGCTGGCGATGCAGCCCGCAGCGGTACAGCCGACATAGCCCAGCCCGAAAATCGCGATTTTCATGGTGTTAGCGAATGCCCCGTTTGCTCAAAACGCCCGCTCGTGCACCAGCACGCGCAAGGTCGAGGCGATGATGGCGATATCGTGCCATAAGTTCCAGTCGCGGATATATTCTAGGTCCGACTGCAACCGGTTGGACAGGTCATCCTCGCTGTCGGTCGCGCCGCGATAGCCGCGCACTTGCGCGAGGCCGGTGATACCGGGCCGCAAGGTGTGGCGCAGCCAGTACCGCCGGTCGACCTGCCAGAACAGTTTTTCGCCCGCTTGCGAGCCCAAGGCGTGCGGGCGCGGGCCGACGATGCTCATGTCGCCCTTCAGCACGTTCCACAATTGCGGCAGTTCATCCACGCTCGTCCGGCGGATCATCCGGCCCACGCGGGTAATCCGTTCATCATCCCGCGCCGCCGAACGCATCCCGCTGGCATCGCCGCTTTGCTGCATCGAGCGGAACTTCAGGATCGAGAAAAGATGGTTGCCGCGCCCCATGCGTTGCTGGCGAAAAAACACCGGCCCGCCATCTTCCAATTTGATCCCAATTGCCGCCAGCAGCAGCAGCGGGGACAACAGCGCCAACGCCAGCAGCGAAAAGCTGATATCGAATAAACGCTTCAGCGCCCGATCGCGCAACCGCAAGGTGCCGGTGGAAATCACCAGCGTCGAAAAATTGCTCTCAGCGTAGTGCCTTATGCCGAGCGCGCCGATTTCGAGTGCCATCGGGCTGACGACTTCGGCATGAACTCCAGCACCTTTCAGCACCTGCGACCATGCGGCGCGCTCGCCTTCGGGGCAGCTCACCAATATCTCGTCCATATTCCGTAGATATTTGGCTAGGCGGTGGAGCGAGCGCGGTTCGTCCAGCCGGGGGAAAAGCCCGTGCTGCGCGGCATCGACGGTTAACATGCCGGGTAGTTCAACCAGCGGACCGCCCGCGGCGATCAGCAGCCGGTTAACCGGGCTTGCCCCCCAAATTTGCCGCACTGCGCCAACAAGAAAAACGCGCAGCGCCGTCATCACCAGCAAGGACGAAATTATGGAGAGGGCGAAGGCAGCGCGCGAGAAATCCTCACTCATCTTGGCGAAAAACGCCACGAAATTGAACAGCGCCGCCGAAATTGTGAGGGCCGAAGTCACTCGCCACGCCGCCTGCGGCCATCTGGTCAATGCGCGGCCCGAATAGGTGCCGTTGAACAAGCCGATGGTCAGGAAAATCGGCAGCAGCAGATAGGCGGGCAGCATCGCCGCCTCCATCCCGATCTGCCCGCGCCAGCCGATCAGGTATGCGAAACTGAGTGCGGCAAAGCAGCCGAGCAGGATTGCCACATCTGCGGCCATCATCGCCAGAAACACCTGCAACCGCTTGCGTACCAGCGATGGAGCGAGACCGTTAACCGGGGCGCTTGGCCACTGCTCGAGCAAATGCTCGGCAACGGGCGCGGCCCGGCCAATCAACGATCGCTCCCAGATTGGCGGTTCAGCTTCGAGGCGGACGAATTCGGTCACTGGGGAGCGGCCATGCCTCCACGCAATACCCCTGGGATGGGGCGGCTTAAGTCTAAGCTGTAATGCGTAGGGGATGGTTGATGGAAATTCATCACCAAAGTTCACCATGCCCGCCTGCTGCGGGGATTGTCCCAGTAAGCGACAGGCGGAATGGCGAGCAGCGTTTGCGCGCTTCGATTGCTAAGATTGTTTCGCGCAGAGGGCGCAAAGGAGCAGAGGCGCAGAGAGTTTGTGGGCCGTCTTCAGCGGCGCAGCCCATTATCCTACGGCCTCACGTTAAAATTTTGAGCGCGAAAGCCTGCGGAGCCGCAACATCTCTGCTCCTCTGCGCCCTCTGCGCGAAACCAGCAGGCTCAGAGGCGAGCGCCGCAACGAATCCTAAGTGTAAACCCCTATCGCCGTGCGGCAGCGAAGCGGGCGATCAGGGTCAATTCCTGTGCCAGCAGCAGTTCGGCGGTCTGGCTGTTGGCCAGTAAGGCGCGGTGCAATTCGGTCAGGCGCGGCACGAGCCGGTCCAGCTTGCCGCCGGACCACGCGCGCAACTGCCGTTCGATATCGCGCCGATCCTTGAAGAACACCCGCTGACTTTCCAACACCCGCGCAATATCGTCACCGGGGCGGATTCGCGCGGCCAGCCCGGCGATCTGCGCCGTGCGCCGTTCCAGCGCCAGCGCCACTCCGACCGGATTGAGCGGAATTTCGCGCATCCGGGCGATTTCTGCGGGCACCTTGCGCAAATCGCCCGAAAGGACCGCGTTGACCAGCGGGGCAAAGCCGTCATCCTCGGTTTTCGCGCCGATAGCTTCCCATGCGGCGGCATCGGCCGGTTTGGGATATTGCGGCGTGGCATCGAGATACAGCGCCAGCTTTTCCACTTCGGACCCCGCCAGCCGCACATCCAGCCCCGCCGCGCGCGCAATCCGTTCCGCCAGATCGCCGCCCAGCCGCAGACCGGCGGCATCGGCCATCGCGCGCACTTCCGCAGTGACGAACGGCAGATCGGGCAGGTAGAACATTGCTACCAATGCATCGGCGCGGTCGATCAGCAGCTTGGCGGTACGCGACTTGTCGGTACAGGCGCTGGCGATCACGAATACCGGCCACGCATGGTCCACTTCGCCCCGGTCCGCCAATTGGCAGAAACTGGCCAGCGCATCATGCGCTTCTTCGCCGGACACGCGCACGAACAGGTGGCGCGCATCGCCGAACAGCGAGGTCGAACGAGCTTCATCCACCAGCCGCACCGGATCGGACTTCAAATCCTGCCCGCTGATTTCGACCCGCTCGCCCGGATCGGGCAGCGCCGCGACTACCTTGAGCGCGGCGGCGGATGCGCCCGCCTCGTCCGGTCCGCATACGAAATGGAGGCGGTATTTGCCTTTCGCGGATATCGCCTTGGTGGCGAAATCCTTTTGTGCGGCCTTCACCGCCTTACTTTCACTGGGCCTCGCGCAGCACTAGCGAGAGCCGCGCGGTGATCTGGTCGGCCACTTCCTGCGTGAGGTTTTCCAGCGCGGTCTGTTCGGCGGAAATCGTGGCGTATTCGGATGAGACGACGTCGATACCAGCATCTGACCCGGCGCTGGCATCCACCAGCACGGTGCCTGTCGACAGATCGACCAATTGGTAGCGGGCGCGCAAGGTGCGCCGTTCGCGGCCGATAGTGTCGTCGGTCAGCAGGCCGAGGGCTTCCAGATCATCATCCAGCACCACATCCAGCCGGTAGCGCGCTGCCGGGCCGCTATTGTGCCCGAACCGGTCCATCAATGCGTTGCGCATTAGCCAGCCTGCGCGTTCAGGGATCGGAGGCACGTCGATAGCGCCGAGCCCCTGCGCCACGGCTCCGCTGGAACCGCCTGCGTAAAGCGGCTGAAGCCCGCAGCCGGACAGCAGCGCGAGCGCCGAGAGGGCAGCCAGCACCTTCATGCGACGATGTTTACCAGCCGGTCTTGCACCACGATCACCTTGCGAATTTGCGCCCCATCGAGCGCACGCTGGACCTTCTCCGATGCCAGCGCAAGCGCCTCCAGCTCCGCCTGCGGCAGGCCCTTGGCGACGGTAAGCGTGTCGCGCAGCTTGCCCTTTACCTGCACCGCGATGGTCACTTCGTCTTCCACCAGCATCGCGGGGTCGACTTCGGGCCATGGCTGGGTCACGACCAAGCCGGTGCTAGGGGATCGCAGCGCGCGCGCTTCTTCGACCATATGCGGCATCATCGGGGCGACGAGCAGCATTAGCTTGTCGATCGCGACCGAACGGCTGGCGGATGGCGCGGCCTTTTCGATTGCGCCGGTCAGTTCGTAAATCCGCGCGACCGCCTTGTTGAAGCTGAGCGCCTCGATATCCTCGGCCACGGCGGCGACAGTCTGGTGGGTTTTGCGTTCGAGCGCGATGTCGGTGCCGGTTGCGGTCCCGGCACCAGCCTGCCCGAACAGCCGCCACAACCGCTGCACAAACCGCGCGCAGCCTTCGATCCCGGCTTCAGACCACGGCAGGTCGCGTTCCGGCGGGCTGTCGCTGAGCATGAACCAGCGGACCGCATCGGCGCCGTAGCGGGCGATGATGTCTTCCGGGTCCACGACGTTCTTTTTCGACTTGGACATCTTGATGACCTTGCCGATTTCCACCGGTGCGCCATCGAACTTGAGCGTTGCACCTTCGCCGGTGCGGATCACTTCATCGGGGGAGAAATAGGCCGGGCGTCCGCCGCCATCACGCGAATAGGTCTCGTGCGTCACCATGCCCTGCGTGAACAGGCTGGCGAACGGCTCCGTCACGTCGATCAGCCCGCAATGCGCCAGCGCGCGCGTCCAGAAGCGGGCGTAGAGCAGGTGCAAAATCGCGTGTTCAATGCCGCCGATATATTGTTCGACCGGCAGCCACTTGGCCACTTCGACCGGATCGAACGGCTTGTCGCCCGGCTGGCTGGCGAAACGCAGGAAGTACCAGCTCGAATCGACGAACGTGTCGAGCGTATCCGTCTCCCGTTCCGCCTTGCCGCCGCATTTGGGGCAGGTGGTGTGCTTCCATGTGGGGTGGCGCAGCAGCGGGTTGCCGGGCACGTCGAAGCTTACGTCTTCGGGCAATACCACCGGCAGCAGATGCTTCGGCACCGGCACCACGCCGCAATCCGCACAATGCACAAACGGGATTGGCGTACCCCAATAGCGTTGGCGGGATACGCCCCAGTCGCGCAGGCGGTACTGGGTTTCGCCCGTGCCCCAGCCCTCGTGTTCGGATTTGGCGATGACGGCGGCCTTGGCCTCGCCGATCGTCAGCCCGTCCATCCAGCGCGAATTCACGATCCGGCCCGGCCCGGCATAGGCCTCGTCGCCGTCAAAATCGCTGGAAGTATGATCGCCGTCCGCCACAACGCGGCTGACCGGCAGGTGATATTTGCGCGCGAAATCAAGGTCGCGCTGGTCATGCGCGGGGCAGCCGAAGACCGCGCCGGTGCCGTAATCCATCAGTACGAAATTGGCGACATAGACCGGCAGGTGCCAGTTCTTGTCGAGCGGGTGTTCGACCGAATAGCCGGTGTTGAAGCCGAGCTTCTCCGCCGTCTCCATCTCCGCTGCAGTGGTCCCGCCGCGCTTGCACTCCTCGATGAATGCCGCGAGTTCGGGCACATGTTCGGCCTGCGCCTGCGCAAACGGGTGGTCCGCCGCAATCGCCACGAAACTCGCACCGAACATCGTATCGGGCCGGGTGGTGAACACCTCGATCCCGCCCGTACTATCGACAAAGCGGAAGGTGCAGCGCAGCCCCTGCGACTTGCCGATCCAGTTTTCCTGCATCAGCCGCACCTTGTCCGGCCAGTTTTCCAGCGCGCCCAGCCCGTCGATCAGTTCCTCGGCGAACTGGGTGATCTTCAGGAACCACTGCGAAAGCTTACGCTTTTCCACCAGCGCGCCCGAACGCCAACCGCGCCCGTCGATTACCTGTTCGTTGGCCAGCACGGTCATATCGACCGGATCCCAGTTGACCGCGCTTTCCTTGCGGTAAACCAGCCCTGCTTCGTACAGGGCGAGGAACAGCGCCTGTTCGTGGCCGTAATATTCCGGCTCGCACGTGGCGATTTCGCGGCTCCAGTCAAACGCGAAGCCGAGCTGCTTCAATTGCGCCTTCATTACCGCGATATTGGCGCGGGTCCAGCCGCCGGGGTGGACGCCCTTTTCCATTGCCGCGTTTTCCGCAGGCATCCCGAACGCGTCCCAGCCCATCGGATGCAGCACTTCGAACCCGCGCATCTTCTTGTAGCGCGCCAGCACGTCGCCCATCGTGTAATTGCGCACGTGGCCGATATGGATGCGCCCACTGGGATAGGGGAACATCTCGAGGATGTAGCTCTTGGGCTTGTCGCTGGCCGAATCGGCTACGAAGCAATCAGCTTCATCCCATGCGCGCTGCCAGCGCCCGTCAGCCGAGGACGGATCGAATCTGTTATCAGTCATGCAAGCAGCCCTAGGCGAGATCAGCCGATTGCGGAACGCCTGAGGTCACGCGCTTTGGTAAGGATAATATCTTCCAGCCGCTGCACGGTCGCGGCTTGCACCGCAGCTTCCACCCATACGCCATTGGTCAGCACCTGACGGCTGGCAGCGACACGCAACGCATCGGCGCGCAAATCCTGATCGAGAATCGACACCGAAACCTTGACCCGTTCTTCGGGCGTGGCCGGATTGGCGTACCAGTCGGTCACGATCACGCCGCCCGCGCTATCAGCCTGCGTCAGCGGCATGAACGACAATGTCTCAAGGCTGGCGCGCCACAGATAGGAATTCACGCCAATCGCAGTCACCTGCGATGCTGCCATATCGGCGCGCAGCCGATCATCATCGCCGCCGCCGCCGCATGCGGCGAGGCCCAGCGTCGCCCCGGCGAGCAGCAATACGGCGCAGGCACGGCGCGTGCGGGGGCCTAAGGGAATGCTCGAAATGCCGTTAGCCATCTGGAATCCTGTATGCTCGATCGATCGCGAATGGGCCTCTATAGCCCGCATACGCCGTGCGGCAAGCGCAGGGCGGCTTAACCGCACATGCGCCTGTGTGCGGTGAACGCGGGGTTAATCGGGGTCGGGGTTGCGGCGATAGTGCAACACCTTGAAAAAAGGCGCTGCGAAACAACGTAACCTGTTGGCTATCTTACCGTCTCATGCGTAACACCAAAGCAGTTGCACAAATGTGCGATTCGTATGGCCGCATCCGGTTCAGGTCGCAGCCATGCTCGGGGTAAGAAAGAATACGTAATGTCCAGGGTTTCGACAGGGATGACAGGCAAGGCGGCGCTCGGCGCCGGGGCTTTGCTGTTGTCTGTCGCCTTGCCCAGCGCGGTTTATGCAGTCGGCCAGCTTGCCGATGACAACTCTCCCGAGATTTCCAGCAGCTTTTTCTCGTTCACTCCTGCTTCGGTCGACCCGAGCATTGCGCGGATGATGGCCGAACGTAGCAGCAGCAGCAAAGCGCGGATGATGCGCTTCACCCCTGCCGGCACCAGCGCGAGCGACAGCCGGTCCGTAACCGTGGCAGTGCGTTTTGGCGCGCAATCGGAACAGGCAATTTCCGGGTTGAGCGGCATCGACGGACCTCGCGAATCGGCTGGTGGCGACGGCTTGCGGATCGCATCTACCCGCTACAATCTCGGCCTGGCGCGCGGCTACAGCAGTTTTGCGCAGTCCGCCCCGCGTTCATCTGTGCCATCGGCAGCATTGTCCACTTCGCTTTCTTCGGCGCAAATTCCCGATCTGGCAGAATTCCGCCCTTCGCCCGGCGCGCGGGATGAACCTAGCCGCTTCGCTGCACGGGTAGCGATGGAAGAAACGGGCACCGCTCAGGAAACTGCGCGGGTCGGCGATCAGATGGTGGATGTTGGCGGCAGCTTCCGCCTGACGCGTAACCTCGATGTCACCGCCGGTGTCCGCTATCAGCAGGAACGCGATTTGCGCGCGCTGCCTGAACTGGACAAGCAGGATAGCCAAGCCGTCTATATCGGCACGCAATTCCGCTTCTGATCACGCATTCGCATTTGCCGGAATAGCCTAGCCCCGCTTTAGCGGGGTTTTGCTTTGCTCACGGCATTTTCCCTGCTTATGCTTAGGTTAACGCCAGTTTCAGGCACAATGGGAGAGTTCGAATGGCACGTATCGCAGTCGTCACTGGCGGAACCCGCGGCATTGGCCGGGCAATTTGCGAAAGCCTGCGCGCAGATGGCTTCACGGTCGTCGCCAATTACGCGGGCAACGAAGCCAAAGCGCTCGCCTTCTCCGAAGAAACCGGCATTGCGACTTACAAGTTCGATGTCGGCATGCACGAAGAAGTGCTCGCCAGCTGCCAGCAGATCGCCGCAGAAGTCGGCCCGATCGATGTGGTGGTGAACAATGCCGGGATTACCCGCGACGGCACGCTGATGCGGATGAGCTACGAAGATTGGACCGATGTGATGCGCGTCAACCTCGGCGGCTGCTTCAACATGGCCAAGGCGACATTCGCGGGCATGAAGGAACGCGGCTGGGGCCGGATCATCAATATTGGATCGATCAACGGGCAGGCCGGCCAATATGGTCAGGTGAATTATGCGGCAGCCAAGAGCGGTATCCACGGCTTCACCAAGGCGCTCGCGCAGGAAGGCGCGCGTTTCGGTATCACCGTCAATGCGATTGCGCCGGGCTATATCGATACCGACATGGTCGCTGCGGTGCCCGAAAACGTGCTGGAAAAGATCGTGGCGAAAATTCCGGTGGGCCGCCTTGGGCAGGCCAGCGAAATAGCGCGCGGGGTGAGTTTTCTTGCCTCTGAAGACGCCGGTTTTGTGACGGGTTCCACGCTGTCGCTCAACGGCGGGCAGCATATGTATTGAGGCTAGCGAGTGGCTAACCTCTACCATCCCCCTGTCAAACGTTCGGTCGAGATTGCCGGCCATAAGACCTCGGTCAGTCTCGAACCGCTGTTTTGGGGGATGCTGGGTAATGCTGCGAAGCGCCACTCCCTGCCCATCAATGCGATTGTCGCGAAAATTGACGCCGAACGGATCGCCGCCGCCACCCCTCCGGGGTTGGCAACGGCGATCCGGTTATGGCTGGTGGCGGACCTCGTTTCGTCGGTGCCCGCCTCCTAGCGTCTGATCAATAGTTGCCGGGCGGGTCGCTCGATGGGAAGCTCTGATCGCTTTCTTCGTCCACCTTGGTCCAGGCGCGCTTCTTGTCATCCTTGACCGCATGCGGCCCGGCATCACGCACTTGCGAAAAGTTGCTTCCGCCAGCCTGCCCGTCTGCGAAAGCGCTGTTCTGCGCAGGCTGGTTCTTCTGCAAATAGCGGTATCCGACATACCCCAACGCGCCGAGCGCGGCCATTTTTAATAGTGACATAGAAAAATTCCTTTGCTTTGATCGGCCAACGCGTCAGCTGCAAAATAGTTCAATCGCGGGCAGCGTTTGTTGCAACTGCGTGTCACTGCCCATTGACCGGGGCGCGACGCGCATCCATTGCCTTCATTCATGAGCGCGCAGAAAAAGATCCGCAAAGCTGTGTTCCCCGTTGCGGGAATGGGCACCCGCTTCCTTCCCGCCACCAAGGCCATCCCCAAAGAACTGCTGCCAATCGTTGATCGGCCGCTGATCCAATATGCGGTGGACGAGGCACGCGAGGCAGGGATCGAACAGATGATCTTCGTCACCGGCCGCGGGAAGACCGCGATTGTCGAACATTTCGACGTAGCGTTCGAACTCGAAAAAACCATGTCCGAACGCGGCAAGTCACTCGACGTGCTGGCAGCGACCCGCGCGACGCCGGGCGATATCATTACGGTGCGCCAGCAGGTGCCGATGGGGCTGGGTCACGCGATCTGGTGTGCGCGGGCGATTGTCGGCGATGAA
>Ga0247808_10001976_pt1 | contig 9937 bp, 3 predicted proteins | sample UWRJL089202R1_FD_179914 | JGI IMG/M metagenome (GOLD analysis project Ga0247808, IMG submission 179914) | Plant litter microbial communities from Arlington Agricultural Research Station in Wisconsin, United States - UWRJ-L089-202R-1 | ecosystem: Environmental > Terrestrial > Plant litter >... | reverse complement strand
GAACTTTTGAAGCGATTAGAGCAGCTATGTATCAATATCATTCTAAAGGCTTGGATACAATGAATCAGGACTTGAAAGGCGGAAAAGAAAAAGTGAAAGAATCTATTCTTTCCTTGAGTAAAGTATATTCTTCTCGTCCAAATGCTTTTCTGACAAGAGTGTTTTTCGATGCAAAATCAGATGAAATAGTATCTGTTTTTTCTGGTGGACCTCAAATTGCTATTGCAGACCTCGTTGATGGTTTGAATAAATTCTCACCAATCAATTCCTCTAAATGGTCGGCTATTAAATTTTAATAAGCTATTTTTGATATCAATAAAAAAAGCTGAATTTAGAAATTTAATTTACTCAAATGCTAGCCTCGCTATCTATTAAAAATTTTGCCCTGATAGAAAAATTGTCCATTGATTTTTCTAAAGGATTTTCTATTATTACAGGAGAAACTGGAGCAGGAAAATCAATCCTTCTAGGAGCATTAGGCTTGGTTTTAGGAAAAAGAGCTGATTTAACTTCTTTAAAAGATAAAGAAGAAAAATGTGTTATTGAAGCCCAGTTTGAAATTTCCAAATACAATCTTAAACCTTTTTTCGAAGCGAATGATTTAGATTATGAAAATCTTACCATTATCCGTAGGGAAATTTTGCCCTCAGGGAAATCTCGTGCTTTTATAAACGACAGTCCGGTAAATTTGAATGAGTTGCAGGAGCTCGGAGTGTTTTTGATCGACATTCATTCCCAACATCAAACCCAAGAATTATCAGACGAAAATATCCAATTTCAAATCATTGATGCCATTGCAGGAAACATTGATTCTGTCGTTGAGTTTTCCTTACTTTTAAAAGCATACAAGCAAGATAAAAATAAACTTTCTAATTTGTTTTCAGAATTAAAAGAGGCAAAGAAAGAACAAGATTATAATGCTTTCCTGTTGGAAGAATTGTTTTCTGCAAAACTAATTTCGGGACAACAAGAAGAGCTTGAATCTGCATTTGAGCAATTGAATAATGTAGAATTTATAAAAGAAAATCTAGATAAATCTTTGGCTGTAGCCAATGAAGAACAATTCGGGGTTTTGCAAAACTTAAAAGAAATCAAGGCTTCTTTGCAGAAAATAGCTTCTATTTCTGAAGATTATAATGCCTTGTTCGAAAGGACAAACAGTGTGGTAATTGAGTTGGATGATATTGTTTCGGAAATCAATATGTTGTCTGAAAAATTGGTTAATGATCCAGAAAAGCTGGAATTAATCAATCAGAAATTACAAACCTTATACAGTCTTCATAAGAAGCACCAGGTTGCAACGATTGATCAATTGCTTGAGATTCAAAATCAATTAGAGAGCAAAGTTGTTTCGGTTGATAATTTAGAGGGTGATATCAAGAAGCTTGAAGAGACTATCGAAATAAAGGAATCCGAATTGAATTCAAAAGCAACTTCAATTAGGGAAAAGAGGCTGAATGCAGTTCCTGTTTTATCCGAGAAATTAATTTACTTTTTGGAGCAGCTTGGGATGCCGAATGCTCGTTTCAAAATAGAAGTAAAGGAAACTCAAAATTTTTCATCCAACGGAAAAGATGAAGTTCAGTTTTTGTTTTCTGCCAATAAAGGCTCAGATTTTGGCTTGCTTAAAAAAGTAGCTTCAGGTGGAGAAATGTCTAGAATTATGTTGGCTGTGAAAGCTATCTTGGCACAATATTCAAAACTTCCTACTATAATTTTTGATGAAATTGATACAGGTGTTTCAGGTGAAATAGCCAACAAGATGTCGGAAATTATGAAACAAATGAGTAATGATATGCAGGTTTTTGCCATTACCCATTTGCCACAAATTGCAGCAAAAGGAAATGAACACTTCAAGGTCTTTAAAACCACGATTGGAAACCAAACCCAATCGGAATTAAAACTACTCACAAACGAGGAAAGAGTGGTTGAAATTGCAGAAATGCTTTCAGGAAAAGATATTTCTGACTCGGCCATAAATCACGCCAAAGCCTTGCTGAACTAATTTTTTGAATTATATTTGTTGATTGAACTACAACAAAATAAGCAAAACTGAATATAAACAGAATACATATCTTATGATTATAGAACCAAGAATGAGAGGATTTATTTGCTTGACTGCACATCCAAAAGGTGCTGAGCAAAATGTTAAAAATCAAATTGAATACGTAAAATCTAAAGGCAAAATAGAGGGCGCTAAAAAAGTTTTGGTAATTGGAGCTTCAACTGGATTTGGCTTGGCTTCCAGAATAACGAGTGCTTTTGGTTCTGATGCCGGAACAATAGGTGTATTTTTTGAAAAACCGCCAAGTGAAGGAAAAACGGCTTCTCCAGGATGGTATAATTCTGCAGCTTTTGAGACAGAAGCACACAAAGCTGGATTGTATGCAAAAAGCATAAATGGCGATGCCTTTTCAAATGAAGTGAAAAGAGAAACTTTAGATTTGATCAAGGCTGATTTCGGTCAAGTAGATTTGGTAATTTACAGTTTGGCTTCTCCAGTTCGTACAAATCCAAATACAGGCGTTACCCACCGTTCGGTTTTGAAACCGATTGGAAATGTTTATACCAATAAAACAGTAGATTTCCATACAGGAAAAGTTTCTGAAATTTCAATTGAACCAAGCAAAGAAGATGATATTGAAAATACAGTAGCTGTTATGGGTGGTGAAGATTGGCAGATGTGGATTGATGCTTTAAAAGCTGAAAATCTTTTGGCAGATGGTGCTACCACTGTTGCCTATTCTTATATAGGACCATCATTGACGGAACCAGTTTACAGAAAAGGAACAATTGGTAGAGCCAAAGACCATTTAGAAGCAACTGCTTTTTCTATTACTGAAAGTTTGAAGGATATTAACGGGAAAGCTTATGTTTCGGTTAATAAAGCATTGGTGACGCAAGCGAGTTCTGCAATTCCGGTAATTCCTCTTTATATTTCATTGTTATATAAAATTATGAAAGAAGAAGGAGTCCACGAAGGAACAATCGAGCAAATACAAAGATTGTATCAAGATAGATTGTACGCTGGAAAGGAAGTTCCAACTGATGAAAAAGGAAGAATAAGAATTGACGATTGGGAAATGCGTGATGATATTCAAGAAAAAGTTGCAGTGTTATGGGAAAAAGCAACTACGGAAAATCTTTCTGAATTAGGTGATTTGGAAGGGTACAGGAAAGATTTTTATAACTTATTTGGATTTGATGTTGAGGGTGTCAATTATCAATCTGATACTAATGAAATGGTAGGAATTGAAAGTATAAAGTAAGACTCTGATCAATTATCACAATACACTTGGTTTAACAAGTAAAAGCAGTGTAAATTAAAAAAAGCCTCATTCGTGAGGTTTTTTTTATGGATTAAACTATTAGTATCTTAAAAAAAACCATATATTAGCACTTGATTAACAAAAACTATTTATTATGAAGAAAAATTACATTTGGTTACTAATGCTGTTTGTATTCAGTTTTAGTAACGCTCAAGTGGGAACAACATGCGAAGACCCTATTGTTATAGAGTCTCTGCCATTCTCAACAACGGATAATACTGCAAATTATGCAGATAATTATGATCCGCAAACCGTAACACACCCTGTTTGTGCTGGTGGAACAAATGGGAACTATTATCATGGCGGAAATGATGTTATCTATTCGTTTACACCAACTGCAGATGCTTCTGTGAATTTCAGGCTTCCCTCAGTTGTAGCTTGGACAGGAATGTTCATTTACACTGATTGTGCAAATATTGGGATTTCATATGCGGCGTGTTCTACTTCAGCTGCTGCAGGAAACAGAGAGATTAATGATTTTGCAGTTACTGCTGGTCAGACGTATTATATATTGATCTCTACATGGCCAACCCCGCAAACATTTGCTTATACATTAAATGTAACGGAGAACACTTGTACTAATGCTACTGCAACTTATACAGTAGTTTCAGATTGTGCAAATGGACCACAGTTTATGGTAGATGTTGATATTACTAGTTTGGGTACTGCAACTTCACTAACAGTTTCTGATAACCAAGGAAGTGCTACTCAAGCAGTTTCAGCTACAGGAGTTGTTACTTTTGGACCTTATCCAAATGCAACTTCAGTTATCTTTACTGTTCAGAATGATCAGGATGCAAGCTGTTTGCTGACAAGTCCTGCTAGAACACAAGCTGTTTGCCCTCCTGCAAACGATACGTGTGCTACTGCTATTGATTTGTCAAACGAAACATCTCCATTGTCAGCTACAACTCAAGGTTCTACCAATACAAACACAACTGTATGTAATAATTCTGGAGTAGAAGTGGCTAATACTTATGGCGAAGTTTATTATTCGATCGTAGTGCCAAATGGTTCTACATTGACAATTGGACAAACTGTAAATAATTATGATTCAGCGAATGTAGTTTTCTATGGAGATTGCGATAATAGAACATCTATAGCGTGTTTTGATGATGACGATGTTACTCAAGTTCAATGGGCTAATGATACAGGAAGCGAGCAAACGGTTTACTGGGTTCAAGACGGATGGTCAGGAACGGGAACATTCACATTAGCTTGGTCTGTTATAGCATGTACTCCAGCAGAAGCAACTTATACAGTAGTTTCAGATTGTGCTAATGGAGAGCAATTTCTGGTAGATGTAAATGTTACCAATATGGGTTCTGCAACTTCTATTACGGTTTCAGATGACCAAGGAAGTGCTCCTCAATCAGTTTCGGCTGCAGGAATTGTGACTTTTGGACCTTATCCAAATGCAACTCCAGTAATTTTTACAGTAGTTAATGATCAGGATGATAATTGTACACTTACTAGTCCAGCTAGAACGCAAACAGTATGTCCTCCAGTTAATGATACCTGTGCGACGGCAATTGATTTAACAAATGAGACTTCTCCATTAATGTCAACAACTGTGGGTGCTACAAATACCAACTTGTTTGTTTGTAATTATGAAGGAACACAAATTGCAAATATTTATGCGGATGTTTATTACTCAATAGTTGTGCCTGATGGCTCACTTTTGACTATTGGACAAACAGTAAATAATTATGATTCAGCAAATATAGTTTTCTATGGCGATTGTGATAACAGGACTCCTATAGCTTGTTTTGATGATAGTGATACTACTCAAGTAGTTTGGGCTAATGACACAGGAAGCGAACAGACGGTTTATTGGGTTCAAGATGGTTGGTCTGGTCAAGGAACATTCACTTTGGCTTGGTCTGTCATTGCCTGTACTCCATCTGAAGCAACTTATACTGTAGTTTCAGATTGTGCTAATGGGGAACAATTTTTAGTAGATGTAGATGTTACTAATCTTGGATCTGCAACTTCAGTAACGGTTTCTGATAACCAAGGAAGTGCTCCTCAAACGGTTTCAGCAACTGGTATTGTTACTTTCGGACCTTATCCTAATGCTACGTCAGTAATCTTTACAGTAGTTAATGATCAGGATGATAATTGTACGCTTACTAGCCCTGCTAGAACACAAGCTGTATGTCCTCCAAATTGTGATGAAGCACAAGTTATTACTGCTTGTGATGAAGAGCATACCGCCGTTTTTGCTGCAGGTAATGGAGCTTGGAATGTGGCTTCATGTGGATGGTCAACTCCAGGTGTTGAAAATATTTACTCGTTCACACCTGCTGAAACAGGAGCTTATGAATTAGAGATTCTTTCTGTTACTCCAAACTTTAGTTATGTAGATTATTTCTATAAGGAAGCATCAGGAAGCTGTGATAATACAGGTTGGACTTGTATCGATGATTTATCAACGGCAACTACTAAAGCCATTGGTACATTAACTGCTGGTGTTGAATATTTATTCTTGATAGACAGTGAAGGAACTACTGAAAGAACACATGTATTTAAAATCAAATGTCTTCCAACTTGTACAAACGGAACATCTACTTACGCTGTAGTGTCTGATTGTCAAAACGGAGAACAATTTATGGTTGATGTTAATGTTACTAGTTTAGGTACTGCAACTTCTGTAACTGTTTCTGATAATCAAGGAAGTGCTACTCAGAATACAACTGCAACTGGAATATTAACTTTTGGGCCATACCCAAATAATACTCCTGTTATTTTTACAGTAGCCAATGATCAAGATGAAACTTGTGTTTGGACTAGTCCAACGACAACTCAAACCGCATGTCCTCCTTCAAATGATAATTTTGCTGATGCAATAGCTGTAGAGTGTGGAATGACCTACTCTGGTAATACAAACTTAGCAACTCTTGATGAAGATAATGCTCCTGATGGAGGTGGAGCTGATTTAGATGGAAGAAATGTTTGGTATTCTTATACAGGATCTGGAACCCCTCAAACGGTTACATTAAATTTCTGTCAGTCTTCTTATGATACATCTGTTTTGGTTTATACGGGAACAAGTGGTAATTTGACCTTTGTTGCTGCTAACGATGATGGTTATGCTTGTGGAGATGCTTCGTTGGATACTAGATCATACCTTAATTTTGAATCAGACGGTACAACAACATATTACATAACTGTTGAAGGTTGGAATTTTGGTAGCTCAGGTGCATATGTTATGGCAATGACTTGTGCTACGGTAACCCCTCCAGCTGTTGAAAACCAATCGTGTGATTTAGCATTGCAGATTGCAGTTGATGGAACATCAACAGCATCTGATAATTCATTCGGTACAGTAAATCCAACACAGCCTTCTTGTGATACTTTTGGAAGTATCCAGGATGTTTGGTTCTCATTTATAGCACCAACTTCAGGAAGCGTTGAATGTGCGGTTGTAAATGGAACAATGACGTCTGCTAATTTTAATATCTATTCAGGGGATTGTAGTGCTTTAGTACCAGTAACTGGTACTTGTAATACTAATCTAACAACAGGAGGGACTGAAGATTTGACAGGATTAGTAGCAGGTAATACTTACTTTGTTCAAGTTTGGTCAAGTTCAACTGAGCAAGGTACCTTTAGTGTAACTGTTACAGATGAAGAGTTGGGAGTTAACGGTAATATCTCTTCAGGCTTCAAGGCATATCCTAACCCAGTTAAAGACGTATTGAATTTATCATACACTCAAAATATTTCAAATGTAGAAGTGTTCAATATGTTGGGGCAACAAGTGATTGCTAAATCAGTAAATGCTACGCAAGGTCAAGTAGATATGTCAAATTTATCTATGGGTTCTTATCTTGTGAGAATTACTGCTGAGAATCAAGTTAAAACTATCAAGGTAATTAAGCAATAATTTTTAAAAGCCTAACTTATTTTAAAGCCACCTTCGGGTGGCTTTTTTTATGCAATACTTCAATATTCTATTTCTATTTTTTAATTAATAGTTTGTTGAAGTATTGTTAAAAAAACATTTTAAGAATTTATCAGTTGATTTTAAGATAATGTTTGGTTATTTAACGAAAAAAATTAAAAACTAAATTTTATTCTAATGAAAAAAATAATATAGTTGGCTATGTTGTGCTAATTTTATGCCAATAACAAAAACCATTTTATTATGAAGAAAATTACTTTCTCACTATTGCTATTTCTAGCAATGGTGTCGGGGACTTATTCCCAAGTCCAAATTGGAGAGGGAACTAATCAGGCCCAAAACCTTCCTTTTGAACCTTATTATGAGTATACGTATGCTCAAACCATTTATCTCGCGAGTGAAATAAATGCCTCCGGTTCCATCACCGCCATCAAGTGGTATTATTCAGGTGAAAGTGCTTTAGCAAATAGCCAAGGATTGGTTATTTACATGGGGCATACCGACAAAGAAACCTTTGACACCGATACAGATTTTGTTGGTATTGGAGATTTGACACAAGTTTATTCAGGGGGTATTACAATACCAACTCCTGTAACTCCGGGATGGGTTACCATTACACTAACCACACCATTTGCTTATGATGGCACGAATAATTTAGTTGTAGCTGTTGATGAGAACTTGATTGAGTATGACTCAGGTGCTGATGATTTTCATAATACTGCTGTTTCGGGACAACGCTCAATTTATGCTTATTCCGATGTTGTTAATTTTGACCCAGCAGATCCTTCAAATAATCAAGGTGAAGATAGCGGTTTCTTTAGAGGAACAGTAGCATTTATTCCTAATATAATTTTTGAAGGCATTCAACAAGAATGTGCCAATCCAACAGGTCTTGGTGTCACTAATTTAACAACAATATCGGCTGACTTAAAGTGGGCTTTGAATCCTTCCATCACACAATACAACGTAGAATATGGTGAGGTAGGTTTTGAATTGGGTTCAGGTATAGCAACAGGAACAGGTGTTGGAAATCCATATTCAATTTCGGGATTAAATGCTCAATCGGAGTATGAATTTTATGTGCAGGCATCATGTGGTAGTACTACAAGTAGCTGGGTTGGTCCTTTTAAATTTACAACCCCTTGTGATGCTATAGGAGACTTTTTTGAAACGTTTGATGAAGCCACTGGAGGTAATTTGCCAGATTGTTGGTCAAAAGTAGAAAATTCAGCTAGTGAATATGCTTATGTAAATCTTGTTAACTATGATTCTTTCAGTCCTACTAATCATATTGAGATGGGAAACTCTGATGATAATAACGCACAATTATTACTGGTTTCACCAAACATACTAACGTTTGATGATATGAGGGTGAAGTTTAGAGCTTTTGGTAATGGTACCGGATACACCGTGCAAGTTGGTACAATGACCAATCCGGCTGATCCTTCAACATTTGTTATGGTTGGAGAACCAATTACCTTGTCGGGTAATTATCAGGAATTTAATAGAACTTTAGATGGTGCTGCAGGAAATTTTGTGGCTATTAAACATGGTTTGGGAGGAAATTATAGAACAGTTCATATAGATAATTTTATTTTAGAGCCTGTTCCAACCGCAGTTCCTGAATGTGTTACTGATATAAATGTTACTCCAAATGATAGTTGTGGTAATTTTGCTTCTCTTTTTGCATGGGGTGCTGTAGAAGGTGCTGATGGTTATAGATTATCTATCGGAACAACATCTGGAGGAAGCGAAGCACTAAATAATGCGGATTTAGGAAATGTAACAACTTATTCATTCGTTGGAAACTATAATACAACTTATTATTATACATTAACAGCTTATAATGCATTTGGTGATGCTACGGGTTGTTTTACGGATAGTTTTATGACGGCTCCTGATGGATGCTATTGTGAATCTATTCCTGAACCAGAATCAGACAATGGGGATGGTATTACAAATGTTAGAATCGGGTTTACTGATTTTTCAATAGAAAATGTTACTTATTCGGACAATAGTGAGATTGAAACTGTAGATTTAGCTCAAAACGTTACCGCAAATGTGCAAATCACTTTCGAAACGGGTCTTACTTATGATACCCACATTTGGATCGACTTTAACGACAGCTACACATTTGAAGAAGATGAAAAGGTTTTCTCAGGAACTTCTAATGCTGCTAATCCAACCATTTTCAACGCAGGCTTTCAAGTAGCAGAAGATGCCCCTCTAGGAAACCATAGAATGAGAATCGGAACTGCTGATTATGGTCAAGATACTCCAAACCCATGTTATAATGGTTGGAATGGTATTACATTAGACTTCACAATAAACATCGTGCCAGCTCCAAGTTGTTTGCCTCCAACAAGCTTATCTGCTACAGCAGTCCTAGCAAATACAGCAACGTTAGGTTGGGTTTCTGAAGGAACAAACTTTAACGTTGAGTATGGGGAAGGAATGTTCTCACCAGGTGAAGGAACGCTTGTACAAAATGTAACAAATACTACTTTAGGTGTCTCTCTTTTAAGTGCCAATACAGACCATCAATTTTATGTTCAAACTAATTGTGGTGAAGGATCATTAAGTCCTTGGGTAGGACCGTATTCATTCTCAACAGCATGTGATCCTTTTGGTGATTTTGAAGAAGATTTCACGGTTGAGGCTTATGTTGAGGCTCCAGAATGTTGGACATCAATTATTGAAT
>Ga0247808_10001974_pt1 | contig 9939 bp, 9 predicted proteins | sample UWRJL089202R1_FD_179914 | JGI IMG/M metagenome (GOLD analysis project Ga0247808, IMG submission 179914) | Plant litter microbial communities from Arlington Agricultural Research Station in Wisconsin, United States - UWRJ-L089-202R-1 | ecosystem: Environmental > Terrestrial > Plant litter >... | reverse complement strand
AGCCACCCCGTAACCCGGCCTGTCCCAAACTGCGACCTCGGCGCTCCCGCAGCCGCACATTCGGACAGGCGGCGGAACGCGGCATCCGGCGGCCTGTCCCAAAGCGCTCGACGCGACCTGCGGAACCGCAGTTCGGGACAGGGCCGCGGGTAGCAGGTGCGCGAGGAGAAGCCGGGCCGCGCTAGCCGCAGGGAGAGGGCTAGCGCTTGCGCCGCAGGCCGCGCGCAATGAGGAGCCGGTACGCGACCCTGCGGATGCCGACGGGCACGAAGCGATACCCGCCGCGCACGACGAGGTTGCGTGCGTACTGGGCACGTGTGATGTAGCCGGAGTCCAGCATCCGTCGCTGCAGGTTTCTCTCACTGCGGAACAGCGCCTTGCCGCCGCGACGGTTGTAGGCGCCCGAGTCGACGCGGTACTTGAGCAGTGGTAGCGGGATGTTCTCTACCTTCGCGCCGGTCTTGATCATGCGCACGAAGAGCCAGTAGTCCTCCATGAGCGCGAGGTCCTGATAGGCGCCGGCAGCCTCGACCGCCGAGCGCCGGTAGACGACCGTCGGGTGGTTGAAGGGGTCGTGGAAGGCCGCGTACGGCTCGATCGCGGCACCCGTCGGCGGAATCCGCGTGCCGAGCGTGCCCTCGTTCTCGAACTCGAACATTCCCGTGCCGACGAGGTCGTACCCGGCCTCGATGAGCGGGAGCTGCTTCGCGAAGCGGTCGGGCATCGAGATGTCGTCGGGATCCATGCGAGCGACGACGTCATTGGTGCAGTGTGCGAGACCGGTGGTGAGCGCCGCGGCGAGCCCCGCATTCTTCTCGACGACGACGAGGTTCACCGGGATCGGCGAGCGCTCGATGACATGAGCGACGGATGCCACGAGCTCCGCCGATATCGGACCGTCCTGCACGAGCACGACCTCCGACGGGCGGAGTTCCTGGTCGTCGACGCTCGACCGGAACGCGTCTTCGAAGAAGTCGGCGCGGTCACCGGAGTAGATGGCCATCAGCAGGCTGAAATCCGTCATTCGAACGATCTCACCACCTCGGCCGAGGGCGTCGCGGAAAGCACATCACTGTTGGCGCGCGGAGCACCCGAACGCCCCTCGCGCCAGCCCGCGCGCAGCCCCTCGCGCAGTACCGCGCGGTTTGACGAGCGGGCGAAAGTACGCGCCCAGAAGCGAGCCGTTGCTCCCGCATACAGCACGCGCTCGGCCGGGGAGAGCGCGGGTGACTTACGCAGCAGCCAGAGCTTGTTGCGCACCTCGAGGCGGAATCGCGGTCCCGGATCGACGTCGGTCGAACCGAACACCGCTGTCTTGTGCACGACGACGCTCTTCGTCGCGACGAAGCCGGTGTGGTGTCGAAGGATGCGCGCGGTGTACTCGAAGTCGTCGTTCCAGAGGAAGTACTCGGCGACCGGCAGCCCGAACTCGCGGATCGCGCGCGCATCGAACATCACGCTGACGAACGAGATCGAGCGCACCGGGTAGGCGTCGTGAGCGGCAGCAGCGGCGATCGCTGCCCTCGATGCGAACGGTCGAACGCGTGGGGTGTTCATCGGGTGGTCGCGGCCGTCGGTCCAGACCACGCGAGAGCCGAAGACACGAGCGGATGCCGGTGCGTGCGACGCCACCTCGAGCAACTCCTCGAGGGCCGTCGGCGTCGGGATTGTGTCGTCGTCCATGAGCCAGACGTAGTCCGGATCGAGCGCCATCGCCTCGGCGATACCGACGGTGAAGCCACCCGCCCCGCCCGTGTTCTCGGGCAGGGTCACGAGCCGGGCATCTCCGACGAGAGGCGCCACCGAGACATCCGAGGCGTTGTCGACGACGACGATATCGGCGAGCGCGACCGTCTGGGCACGCAGCGCGGCGAGGCCCTCGACGAACAGGTCGGGGCGATTCCACGTGACGACGACCGCCACGACGCGCACCGCGGATGACACGGCCTCAGACACCGAGCCTCCCCGACAGGGTGTTGGTCCACATCGTCAGCGCCGAACCGATCGCCTGGTGCATGTCGAGGTACAGGTACGTTCCGAGACGGCCGCCGAAGTAGACGTCGGTCTCGGCATCCTGCAGCGCACGGTAGCGCAGCAGGCGGGCACGGTCATCCGGGGTGTTGATCGGGTAGTACGGCTCATCACCGCGCTCGGCGACCCTCGAGTATTCGCGCACGATGACGGTCTTGTCGGTCGGATACGACCGCTCGGGGTGGAAGTGGCGAAACTCGTGGATGCGCGTGTACGGAACGTCCGCATCGGGGTAGTTCATGACAGCGGTGCCCTGGTAGTCGCCGATCGACAGTACCTCGCGCTCGAAGTCGAGGGTGCGCCATCCGAGCTCCCCCTCGCTGTAGTCAAAGTAGCGGTCGATCGGGCCGGTGTAGACGACCGGGGCCGTCGGGAGGTCACTACGAACATCGAAGAAGTCGGTGTCGAGCCGCACCTCGATGTTCTCGTGGTCGGCCATGCGCTCGAGCCACGCGGTGTATCCGTCGACCGGGAGCCCCTCGTGGGTGTGGTTGAAGTAGCGATTGTCGTACGTGTAGCGCACCGGAAGGCGGCTGATCACCTCTGCGGGCAGCTCTGTCGGCGGGGTCTGCCACTGCTTCGCCGTGTAGTCGCGGATGAACGCCTCGTAGAGTGGCCGCCCGATGAGCGAGATGGCCTTGTCTTCGAGATTCCGGATGTCGCCACCACCCGCCCCGGCCTGGCTCGCGATCAGCTGCCTCGCCGCATCCGGGCCGAGCGCACTGCGGAAGAACTGGTTGATGGTGCCGAGGTTGATCGGCAACGGGAAGACCTCGCCGTTGTGCGTCGAGTAGACGCGGTGCACGTAGTTCGTGAACGCCGTGAAGCGATTGACGTACTCCCACACAGTCTCGTTTGACGTGTGGAACAGGTGCGCACCGTAGCGGTGCACCTCGATGCCGGTCTCCGGGTCGTTCTCGGTGTATGCGTTGCCGCCGATGTGACTGCGGCGCTCGAGAACGAGCACCTTTTTGCCCACGCTGGCCGCGCGTTCCGCGATGGTCAGCCCGAAGAACCCGGAACCGACGACGACGAGATCAACCACCATGCTCTAGCGGCGCCTGCGCACATCGATGACCTGGCCCGTGACCTCGCGCGCCAGCGTGTCGAGGGCGGCGAGAGCAACCTCCTCGGCAGACAGCAGGGTGTCCTCCGGCTCGTCGCCGAACGCGTTGACGCGCATCGGCGTCTTGGTGCGCTCCGGGTTGATCACGTTCACGCGCACGCCATAGTCGGTCCACTCCTCGCTGAGCGACTGCGTGAGGTTGACGGTGGCAGCCTTCGTCGCCGAGTACATGCCGTACAGCGCGCGACCGCGCGTGTAGGAGCTCGACGTGAAGAACAGCAGCTGGCCGTGCGTCTCGCGCAGGTACCTGATCGACTCCTGCGCGATGATGATCGGTGCCTTGAGGTTGATGTCGAGGGTGAGGTCGACGTCGTCGGCGCTGAAGTCCTCGAGGTTACCGAGTTCGAGCACGCCGGCCGTGTTGACCACGTAGTCGATGCGACCGGATGTCTCGGACGCGACCTTAAGGGCAGCCGCGACGTCCTCGCGCTTTTGAACGTGGGTTCCGGTTGCGGTGCGGCTGAACGAGAAGACATTGGCACCGAAACGCTCGGCCGCTGCGACGATGCTCGCGCCGATGCCCTCGCTGCCGCCGAAGACGACCACGGTCTTGCCCTCGAAGTGCTCTGCGCGCGCCGTCGGATCGGAGCCGGCAGGGTCGGAGCTCATCAACTGGAACAGTTTGTCCGCGATGAAGACGTCGATCGGTGCCGTGATCTTCATGTTCTCGTCGGAGCCGTCGACGACAAGGATGGGGGTGTCGGGCTTGTAGCGCAACACGACGGTGCAGTCATCCGTCGCCTGGAAATTCGGGTCCTTATCGGCCTCGACATAGGCCGCACGGATAACACTCGACAGGAAGCCCTGCGGGGTCTGGCCACGGCGCAGGTTGTCGCGGGGCGGCACGTCGGTGATGATGTCGGATGCCACGGTGATGATCGTGTCGGCGCTGGGGATGGCCGTGTCGACGGCACCGTAGCTGTCGAGGGCGTCGACGCAGTCCTTGAGGATGCGGTGGTCGATGAACGGACGCACCGCATCGTGGAACAGCACCTTGACCTCGGCGTCACCGAGCTGATCGAGGGCGAGCTTCGTGGTCTCGTTGCGGGTCGCACCGCCCGGGAATACGCCAGTGAGCTTCGTGAAGCGCTTGGCCTCGATCCAGTCCTCGACGATTCCCATGTTGTTGGGCTCCATCATGACGATGATCTCGTCGACATCGGGCGAGCCGTCGACTGCCTCGATCGTGTGCTCGATGATCGGCTTGCCGGCGATGCGTGCGAGCTGCTTCGGCATGCCGAGCCCGGCGCGAACGCCGATACCGCCGGCGAGGATCACGACCACGGTTTTCAGTCGTGCGGGTGCAGTCGTCATCGTGTAAGTCCTTGATTGTGCCCGGACAGAGCGCGCGACACTGTGCGCAGCGGGCGGTCAGAAGTGTCGCTCGATGTTACCAGCGGGCAGCGGAGGGCCGCCGGATGCCTCGGCTGGGGCCGCGTGGCGTGCAGTCTGGCGGCGGGGCGACCGCGGGCGGGGTTAGGGGCGGACCGGCGTGCGCCGGTGGTGCGCCAGTGGGGCGCCATCGTGCGACGGCGGTGCGCGCTGACCGCGCGGACCGCCACTCGCACAGTCGCGGCGGCCGGGCTCGTGGCATCCGCTCTCCGTCACGACCGGGAGAACTCACGAAATGAAGGAATGGAAACGGTTGTCGAAACGCCGCCTCAGCGATGACGGGTGGATTTTCGGCAAGCGTTCCTTCATTTGGTGAAAACGGATGCCACACCGCCAGGCCGCGCGCCCGCGCTAGCCGCGCGGCCCGACGAGCCCCTCGAGCTTGCCCACGATGCCGCCGACGGCAGGCAGCGCGGCGCCCGAACCGGACGCGGGAAGCACGGACCGTGTGATCGCCCGCGTCAGCGAGCAGGTCGCCCGGGTCGGAAGGGTCTACTCCCCCGTCGGCATCGGATCGGTGGTGAGGTGAGGGGCGATGTCCTTCGGGTCGAGTGTGCCCGCGAGCACTTCGGCGACCTGCGAGCAGATCGGCATCTCCACGCCCTTGGCGAGCGCGAGCTCGAGCACGGGGGCGACCGACGACAGCCCTTCTGCCGTCTGCGACATCTGCTTGACGACCTCGCTGAACGTGTAGCCCTGCCCGAGCAGCCGGCCGGCTGTGTTGTTGCGGCTGAGCGACGACTCGCACGTGGCGATCAGGTCGCCGAGGCCGGCAAGGCCCGCGAGGGTCTCTGCCCGGCCACCGTAGGCGACAGCGAAATCCGTCATCTCGGCGAGTCCACGGGTGATGATCGACGCCTTCGTGTTCTCGCCGTAGCCCACGCCGTCGACGATGCCGATAGCGACGGCGATGAGGTTCTTGAGCACTCCGCCGAACTCGGTGCCGATGACATCCGTGTTCACGTAGCTTCTGAAGTACGGGTTCGTGGCGGTCATCGCGACGACTGTCGCGGTGTCGAGGCTCTCGCTCGAGATGACAGCGGCGGTCGGCTGCTCTTTGGCAATCTCGAGGGCGAGGTTGGGTCCGGATGCCACGGCCACCCGCTCGGGATCGATCCGCAGCACCTCATGAATCACCTCGGACATCCGCATGCGCGTGCCCTTCTCGACGCCCTTCATGAGGGAGACGACGGGGATTCCGTCGGGGATCAGCTCTTTGATGATCGCCAGGTTCTCGCGCAGCGACTGGCTCGGCACCGATAGGTAGACCTGTTCGACGCCGTCAAGCACCTCGGGGATGCGGGGTGAAGCCCAGATCGACCGCGGAAGATTGATGCCCGGCAGGTAATCGCTGTTGCGCTTTGACTGCGAGATCTCGCGGGCGAGTTCGGGGCGGCGGGCCCAGATGCTGACGTCGTGTCCGCCGTCGGCGAGGATCTTCGCGAAGGTCGTTCCCCACGATCCGGCGCCCAGTACGGCGACCTTGCGACGGGGGGAAGCGGCGGCGGAACTCACCCGTCCATTGTGCTGCATGCGGCCCGGGCAGTCGCCCCGGCTCGCTCGGCGCCGCAGTCCGCTCGTAAAACGCGGGCTCGCTCGGCGCCCCGGTCCGCTCGCGAGCGCAGTCTCGCTCGTATGGATACAGAAACCTGCATACGGATGCCGTTACAACGCCATCCGTATGCCGCGAAACCCGCCAAACGGTGCGGTTTCTACCGCCACCCGAGTTCCACCGCCAGCACGCGCGGGTCAGCGGGTCGGCTCGATGCGCCCGATCTCGGTCTGGCCGTGGGCGGCCGGATCCCACCGCACCGCGGGCGCCGTCTCACCGCGCAATACCTCGAGCTCAGCGGTGATGGCCCGCATGACGACGGATGTCGCGGCCGACAGCAGCGCCGAATCCAGCGGTTTTCCGCGAAACTCGTCGAGGTCCACAGGTTCGCCGAACCGCACCCGAACGAGTTTTCGCAACGGAAACAGATGCAGCCGATTGTCCAGGCCCATGAGCCGCTGCGTACCCCAGTGAGCCGCCGGTATGAGCGGGAGGCCTGCCTCGAGGGCGATCCGCACCGCACCGGTCTTGCCGCGCATCGGCCACAGGTCGGGGTCGCGCGTCAGCGAGCCCTCGGGGTAGATGATCACGCCCTCGCCGCTCGCCGCGATCTCGCGCGCCTGCCTGAGCGGGTCGGCTCGCGAGGTGCCGGTGCGCTCGACGGGAACCTGCCCGGTGGCACGCATGAAGTAGCCCAGCACGGGCGCCTTCCACAGCGACTTCTTCGCGAGGTAGCGGGGTGCACGGCCGATCCTCCACACGGAGAGACCGACCACGAGCGGGTCGATGTTGCTGAAGTGGTTGGGGGCGATGACGAACGAACCGTGGGTGGGAATGTTCGAGCCACCGGTGATCACGTAGCGACCGATCACCCGCATGAACGGGATGACGAGAAACGCGAGCAGCCGGAATGCCGGGGTCTTTCCCAACCGCTTCGCCACGCTAGCCCTCGTAGACGAAGTCAGCTCCCAGCAGCGCGAGCTTGTCGATGAAGTGCTCGTAGCCGCGGCTGATGATGCCGACATTGCTGATGGTGGACTGGCCCTCTGCTGTCAGCGCCGCGATGAGGTGGCTGAAACCACCGCGCAGGTCGGGAACCCGGATGTCGGCACCGTGCAACGGTGTCGGGCCCGTGATGACCGCGGCCTGCTCAAGCGGACGACGCGGTACCCGTCGCGTGATCGATTCGAGGCCGTCTTTGTGCACCTCGATGTTGGCGCCCATCTCGATGAGCGCGTCGGTGAATCCGAACCGGTTCTCGTAGACGGTCTCGTGCACGAACGAGACACCGGTCGCCTGCGTGAGTGCGACGATGAGCGGCTGCTGCCAGTCGGTCATGAAACCCGGGTGAACGTCGGTCTCGACCTGCACGGGCTTGAGTCCGCCCGGTCCGCGGTAAAAGCGGATGCCGTCCTCGTGGATGTCGAACGCACCACCGGCCTTGCGGAACACGTTGAGGAACGTCATGAGCTCCTGCTGCTTCGCACCGCCGACGTAGATGTCGCCGTCGGTCGCGAGAGCCGCGGAGGCCCAGGATGCCGCCTCGTTCCGGTCGAACAGTGCCTTGTGGTTGTAGCCGTGCAGCTTGTCGACACCCTCGATGAAGATGGTGCGGTTCGGCTCCATCCAGATGATGGCGCCCATCTTCTGGAGAATCGCGATGAGGTCCATGATCTCGGGCTCGATTGCCGCGTTCTTGAGCTCGGTGACACCCTCGGCGAGCACTGCCGTCAGCAGCACCTGCTCCGTTGCACCGACGCTCGGATACGGGAACTCGATGAGCGCACCCTTGAGTCCATCGGGTGCGGTGAGGCGAATTCCCTCGTAACTCTTGTCGACGATGGCACCGAACGCGCGAAGCGCGTCCATGTGGAAATCGATCGGGCGGTCGCCGATGCGGCAACCGCCGAGGTCGGGGATGAGCGCCTCGCCGAGCCGGTGCAACAGTGGTCCGCAGAACAGGATCGGAATGCGGCTCGACCCCGCGAGCGCGTCGATCTCGGCAAAGTGCGCCTTCTCGACGTTGCTCGGATCGAGCCGGAGCTCGCCCTCGGCCACCTTCGTGACGGAGACGCCGTACGCCTCGAGCATTCCGGTGACGACGCCCACATCGGAGATGTCGGGTACATCGCGAAGGATCGACGGGGTGTCGGCGAGGAGCGCCGCGACCATCGCCTTCGTCGCGAGGTTCTTCGCGCCGCGAACCTCAATGCGCCCACGCAGGGGGTTTCCGCCGTTGATGACGATCTTGTCGGACTTGAGGCCGACTCTCGCACCTGCCCGGGAGGCGTCATCCGTCACTGCGAGAGAACTCATTCGCTTACCTTAATTGCTTGTCACGCTTATCGTGCTGGGAGAGTCTGGGGCCGCCAGCTTTCGCGGCGGGACTCGAACTCGGTGATCTTCGCCTCGTCACGCAGGGTCAGACCGATGTCGTCCAGGCCTTCGAGCAAACGCCATCTAGTGTAATCATCGATCTCGAAGCCCACGGTGAGGTCTGCGACACTCACAGTCTTGGCAACCAGATCGACAGATGCTTCCATTCCCGGGTTGGCCTCGAGAATCGCCCAGATTTGTTCGATCTCGTTCTCGGGCAGCACGCCGACGACAAGCCCCTGCTTTCCGGCGTTGCCGCGGAAGATGTCGCCGAATCGCGAACTGAGAATCACGTCGAACCCGAAGTCGCGCAATGCCCAGACTGCGTGCTCGCGGCTCGATCCGGTACCGAAGTTCGGGCCGGCGACGAGAATGCGCGGGTTGGCGTACTCGGCCCGGTTGAGGATGAAGTCGGGGTCCTGGCGCCAGGCGTAGAACAGCGCGTCTTCGAAGCCCGTCTTGGTGACGCGCTTGAGGAAGACGGCCGGAATGATCGCGTCGGTGTCGACGTTGGCGCGGTCGAACGGAACGGCGACGCCAGTGACAGTGGAGACCTTGTCCATCAGACGGTCACCTCGCGCTTCGACTCGGAGTTGGCAAGATCCCACGGGGACGACAGGGTGCCACGGATGGCTGTGGCCGCTGCCACGAGCGGAGACACGAGGTGTGTGCGGCCGCCCTTTCCCTGCCTCCCCTCGAAGTTACGGTTCGACGTCGACGCGCAGCGCTCACCCGGAGCGAGCTGGTCGGGGTTCATGCCCAGGCACATCGAGCAACCCGCGAACCGCCACTCGGCACCGAACTCCTCGACGATCTTGTCGATCCCCTCGGCCTCGGCCTCGATGCGGACGCGAGCGCTACCGGGAACCACCATGACGCGAACACCGTCGGCCTTCTTCTGGCCCTTGATGATGCTCGCGAAGGCACGCAGGTCTTCGATGCGACTGTTCGTGCACGAGCCCATGAACACGGCGTCGACGTGGATGTCTTTCAGCGGGGTGCCCGCCTTGAGGTCCATGTACTCGAGCGCGCGCTCGGCCGCCAGCTTGTCGTTCGGGTCGGCGATGTCGTCGGGGTTCGGAACCCTGTCGCTCAGCGAGACGCCCTGGCCGGGGTTCGTACCCCAGGTGACGAACGGCTCGAGCTCGTCGGCGTTGAGGAACACCTCGGCGTCGAACACCGCGTCATCGTCAGTGGCGAGGGTGTTCCAGTAGGCGACGGCATCGTCCCAGTCCGTGCCCTCGGGGGCGTGCGGGCGACCCTTCAGGTAGGCGTAGGTCGTGGCATCCGGAGCCACCATTCCTGCGCGGGCGCCGGCCTCGATCGACATGTTGCAGATGGTCATGCGGCCGTCCATCGAGAGCGCTCGGATGGCGCTGCCGCGGTATTCGAGCACGTAGCCCTGGCCGCCGTTGGTGCCGATCTTGGCGATCACGGCAAGGATGATGTCTTTCGCCGTCAC
>Ga0247808_10001971_pt1 | contig 9941 bp, 10 predicted proteins | sample UWRJL089202R1_FD_179914 | JGI IMG/M metagenome (GOLD analysis project Ga0247808, IMG submission 179914) | Plant litter microbial communities from Arlington Agricultural Research Station in Wisconsin, United States - UWRJ-L089-202R-1 | ecosystem: Environmental > Terrestrial > Plant litter >... | reverse complement strand
TTTAAATTTTAATTTGACGTGCGAAATACTTATTTTTGCAGACTAATTTTTAAATGTTCTTACAAGGTGGTAAACAGAAGACACATACGCGTTAAAGTAATGCAATCCATTTATGCAATGCACCAAAGCGGTTCTGATAATATGGAAAAAGAAGAGAAGTTTCTTTTTTATAGTATTGATAATATTCAGGACTTATATCTTATAATGGTTTCTTCATTGATTGAAATTTGTAAAAAAGAATCTGTGTTTTTGCATTTATCAAGCAAAAAACATCTTGCGACGGCTGCAGAACGTAATCCAAATGAAAAATTTATAAACAATAAAATTTTTCAGCTTCTTGCCGAAAGCAATTCTCTAAGTATAGCCTTAGAAAACCGTAAAATCAACAATTGGTCCTTAAATGACGATTATATCATTTTACTTTTAAATGATATTAAAGCAAGCGATGTGTATGCAAAATACATGAGCAATGCTACCAATACATTTGAAGAAGACAGACAATTTGTAATTGATTTGTTTTCAGAGGTAATCGTTCCTAACGAAAAGTTATACGAATATCTTGAGGATGATAAGCTAACGTGGGTTGATGATATTCCTGTTGTTAATACACATATCATTAAGCAATTAAAAGCAATAAAAAACAACAATCCTGATGAGTTTAGAGTACCTAAATTGTACAAGGATGTTGAAGACAAGGATTTTGCAAAAGATTTGTTCAGAAGAACTGTTTTAAACGAATCAATATTAGCAAAAGAATACGACGATAAAACGCCAAACTGGGATAGTGAAAGAATTGCTGAAATTGATACTATCATTTTGAAAATGGCGATTTGTGAGTTTTTAAAATTCCCTTCAATTCCTGTAAAAGTAACTCTTAACGAATATTTAGAAATTGCAAAGGAGTATTCTACACCAAAAAGTAGTATTTTTATCAACGGAATTTTAGATAACCTTGTGAAAGAACTTGAAGCAAATAAAAAGCTGCTTAAAGTTGGAAGAGGTTTAATGTAAGATTTCAAAAAAATAATAATAAATCAAAAACAGAATTTAAATTATGGGACAATTAACTCAATTTGCGCCATTTCTATTAATGTTCGTGGTAATCTATTTCTTCATGATCAGACCACAACAAAAAAGAGCGAAAAACGAAAAAGAATTTGAAAGCAGCCTAAAAGTAGGTGACAAAATAATTACTAAAAGCGGTTTTCACGGTAGAGTGGCAGAGCTTGCTGAGACAACAGTTATTATTGAAACAATGTCTGGAAAATTAAAATTAGAGCGTTCAGCTATTTCTATGGAAATGAGTGCTGCTTTAAACAAAAAAGCATAATTTTTTTAGAGTACTACAAAAAATATAAATCCCAAATTCTAATTTAGAATTTGGGATTTTTTTATTTTACTAATTTTGATTTGCAACTTGCAAGAAAAAGTAAAAATAAAAAGCTTATGAGATTATTTTTTTTCATTAATGTGTTTATTGTACTATTTGTCAGTACTTAAAAATTATAACTACTTTTTTTAATAACAAAAGTGATAAACGTAAAACAAAGTGTTAATCCACCCAAAATAATAGTGAAAAGCCATAAATTAAAAAAACTATCAATTTGAGCATCTTGATTATCGTTTGGATCATACATGACTTTAATTTCTTCATCTAACTCATAACTTGGAGAATTTCCGGTACCAACATTCGACTGAACGGTAACTATAGAACCTGATTCGTTTTTGAATTGGTACTTTGGATAATAGAATGTTGTTTTTGTTGTTCTGTTGTTTTCCCGTTTTTCAGAAACTTCCTCTCTAAATCCAATAATTTTTCCTGTGGTTTTAATAGCGTGTTTTATTTTGTCGTATCTGTAATACGCAGTATAAAGAGTTGCTACTAATAAAATGCCGCAAATTAAGAACATTATTTTAATTGCTTTTGTTTTGGTGTTGTTGTCGTCGTTCATTTTGCTTTGTGGATTGGTTTTTAAATAATTCTGAAGTTTTTTATGAATCTTATTTCTTTTTAAATGATTAAATAGATTAAAAAAAATCAATTGTCTTAATGTTTTTCTCTTTTTGGTTTTATTAATAATATTCCAGTTTCCTTATTCTAATTGTGGGTGTATATTTTGGGTTAATTGTAATCCTTATTATGCAATTCTGATTTTTGTCAAGTTGCTGATAAACCTTTATGTTTTGGTCGTACTTGTGCTTGTAATATTCGTGAAATGTGCCGTCAGCATTAAAGAGTGTTTCTTTAACTATTTCCCCTCGATCATCATATTCGTGAACCCAGCGGTTTTCTAAAGTTTTATCCTCTTTATATCTAAGCGTTTCCATTTTTTGTCCCAATTTATTGTAAGTATATAAATTCTCAAACCAAAACACATTATCTTCATGGTGCAGAATTTTCACTTGATTTTTATCTTCAAAATAACTGTAAAGCCATACCTGCTTTTTTACATGTTGTTTAATAAGATGTCCGGTTTTATTATACTCAAATTTCATGTCGCCAGGAAATTCAAAATCGTCGCCTTGTAAATTATTTCTAATAATATTGAGCTGATTGTTTTTGCTATAAAATAAAGTATCTGTTGCTACAGATTTGCTGCCAAATCTCCTTCCAAATGAAATTCTGTTTATTAGGAAACCATTTTCATTAAAAGTTACTTTGCAATCGTTATCCATTTCCGCAAGGTTAGAATATTCATGCTCTTTATTTAGATCGATTAATTCATAATTGCTAAAATCAATTATAGAATCTTTAGGAAGGGAATGGGTTTTCTGTTCTACTGTTTTCACCTTCCCATTTAGTCCATACTTTTCTAATGTCAGATTGATGTCATCTTTAATTACTTCGTAAATGTTTTTCGTTTTAGAATTACTTTTGTTTTCGCTTTTTTGAGCAAAACTTTGCAGGGATGAAAAAATAAATAGAAACGAGAATAAGGTTGTAATCTTCATGTTGCTTTTAAGAAAGGTTCTTCTAAAGAGATAGTTTAATTGCAGCATCTTATTCTCTAAAGATAGTACTTGTACTAAGAAAAGGTTTGTTATTTTTTTTGATCGTAAATGTAAGTTTTTGTTTTCAAACAAAGCAAATGTTAAGTTTTAAATTTAACGGCAAATTTCGCAGTAAAAAAAAGCAATTGTACAAAATGTATAAACATAAAAAAATTCCCAAATTCTATTTCAGAATTTGGGAATTTTTTAAATGTATTTTTTTATCAGATTATATTCTTTACTTTTTCCTTTTCGGTTTTTCTTCCACATCAAAAATTCCGGGAATAGCAGTCAATTCAGCGATTTTTACGATAACATCAGTTGCTTTCTGAATACTTTCTGCAGGAACATATTCGTATTTTCCGTGAAAGTTGTGTCCACCAGCAAAAATGTTAGGGCAAGGCAATCCCATAAAAGATAATTGTGATCCGTCTGTTCCGCCACGAATAGGCTTGATGATAGGTTTTATATTTAATTCTCTCATTGCTTTTTCAGCAATATCAACAATATGTTTTACCGGAAGAACCTTTTCTTTCATATTGTAATACTGATCTTTTATTTCAGTAGTTACAATGTCTTCACCAAATTGTTTAGCGAATTTTTTGTTTATTTTTTTGGCAATTTTTCCGATTAGATCTTTTCTCTTTTCGAATTTAATTTTGTTGTGATCTCTAATAATCAGCTCTAAAACAGTTTCCTCGATGTTTCCCGTTAAATGGTGTACGTGAAAGAAACCTTCGTAACCTTTAGTTTCCTGTGGTGTTTCGCCTTTTGGAAGTTCGTTGATAAAATCATTTGCAATCAGCATAGAATTAATCATTTTTCCTTTGGCATAACCAGGATGAACGCTTTTACCTTTAAAAATAATTTTAGCTCCCGCGGCATTAAAATTTTCATATTCTAATTCACCAATCTGACTTCCGTCCATCGTGTACGCCCATTGAGCACCAAATTTTTCAACGTCAAAATGGTGAGCACCACGGCCAATTTCTTCATCAGGAGTAAAACCTATTCTGATTTTTCCGTGTTTAATTTCAGGATGTTGAATTAAATATTCCATTGCCGATACAATTTCTGTAATTCCGGCTTTATCATCTGCACCTAATAAGGTTGTTCCGTCGGTCGTAATAATCGTTTGTCCTTTGTATTGAAGTAAATCTTTAAAATAACCTGGAGATAAAACAATATTTTTTTCAGCATTTAGAATAATGTCTTTTCCGTCGTAATTTTCAACAATTTGAGGTTTTACATTCGCTCCGCTAAAATCTGGCGACGTATCAAAATGAGAAACAAACCCTATTGTAGGTACTTCATGTTCCACATTACTTGGCAGAGTAGCCATGATATACGCTTTGTCATCGATAGTAACCTCTTCTAAGCCAATTGTTTTTAGCTCTTCGACTAATTTATTGGCAAGATTCCATTGTTTTGCAGTACTTGGTGTAGTTTGTGAATTTGGGTCTGATTCCGTATCAATTGTTACATAACTAATGAAGCGATCTATAATATGTTGCATTTTCTAATTTTTAGGCAAATATAAACAATATTTCAGGGGTTTAAAAGTATGAATTAAACAGCAGATAAGATTTGCCAGCTTATTAATCATTTAGAGAATAAATAAATAACAAAAAACAGTTTTTTATAAAAATGAAGCATTTTAAACTATGAATAATTACATTTGCACGCAATATTAACTACAATACAACACACTTATGTATAAATTGATAATTCGTCCGATACTTTTTTGTTTTGATCCTGAAAAAGTTCATTATTTTACTTTTTCTTTTATTAAATTCATTTCAAAAATACCGGGAGTTTCATCAATTATAAAGTTAGTTTACGAAGTAAAAGACCCTCGTTTAGAGCGCGAAGTATTTGGAGTTAAATTTAAAAATCCGGTAGGACTTGCTGCAGGATTTGATAAAGATGCCAAAGTATACAAAGAACTTTCGAACTTTGGATTTGGTTTTATCGAAATAGGAACCGTAACGCCGGTGGGACAGGAAGGAAATTCAAAAAAGCGTTTGTTCAGGTTAAAAGAAGATCAGGCAATTATTAACCGAATGGGATTTAATAATGGTGGCGTTATCGATGCTGTAAGGCGTTTGCAAAGTAATTCAGACGTATTGATTGGAGGAAATATCGGAAAGAATAAAGTTACTCCAAACGAAAATGCCGTTGAAGACTATTTGCTTTGTTTTGATGCTTTGTTTAATCACGTTGACTATTTCGTAGTAAACGTAAGTTCACCCAATACACCTAATTTAAGAGCCTTACAAGATAAGGAGCCTCTAACGGCCTTGTTGCAGACGTTGCAGGATGCTAACGTAGAAAAACAAAAAACAAGTACTCAGAAAATAAAACCAATTTTATTAAAAATTGCTCCTGATCTTACAGACGAGCAATTGTTGGATATTATAGATATTATAAAAACAACCCAGATTGCAGGAGTAATTGCGACCAATACAACCATTTCCCGTGACGGATTAGAATCTCCAAATCAATCAGAAATGGGTGGTTTGTCGGGAAAACCGTTAACGAAGCGTTCGACAGAAGTAATTCGTTTTCTATCTGAAAAAAGCAATAAAGCATTCCCAATTATTGGAGTAGGCGGAATTCATACTGCCGAAGATGCTATCGAAAAATTAAATGCAGGAGCAAGTCTGGTACAATTGTATACTGGTTTTATCTATGAAGGGCCAGCCTTGATAAAAGCCATTAATAAAGCAATTTTAAAGCAACTGTAAAAGTAACGCCTGAACAATAAGTCCGGCAGCGATAGCAACACCAAAACTGATTAAAGTACCAATTAAAACATATTCTGTAAGTTTTCTGTCTTTTGCTATTTTCAGGTCTCCAAATCTAAAAACAGATTTAGCACCCAGTAAAAAACCGATCGCTTCAAAATGTCCGGTTAGGATAAAGCAGAAAATAAATAAGCGTTCCAATATCCCAATGTAGTTTCCGGCACTGGCGAGAGAATTGTCGCGGCTGCTTTCGTTTTCAGGAGTCCATATCGAAATAATTGTTTTAATAAAGATAGAAGTAGGTTTCGTAATCAACAATACACCAGTCAATAAAATCCAAAATTGATTGTTGATCCACGAAAAACTTACTGCTTTATTTTCATACAGTAAAACAATACCAATTAAAATAAGAACATGTGCTATCTGGTCTACAACAAACCAGGTACGTTTTGTTTTACTTTTCTGAAAATTCAGTTTTATAAGATCAACAGCGCCATGTGTAATGGCAATTAAAATGGCATACGGTATAAACTTAATTTCTCTAACTAAAATCGCTGCTAACACTCCGTGCAATAAAATATGAAGATATAAGTAAATACTTTTATGTTTTTTGACTTCCTTATCCGTAACCCATGAATTGGGCTGCCAGATAAAATCACCTAGTAAATGTGCTAAAAGTAGTTTTATAAATAAAATCATAATATCGTAAGTTGTTTTATCTGAGTTCTAAAATAACGATCTAAATTCAAAACCAAATCAAATTGGGCTCGCTTTTGCCTCCTGCTCACAGCAGCTTGGTTAATGCCCAGCTTTTGCCCCAATTCCTCTTGCGATAAATCAGGATTTTCGATAGCAAGAGCAACAAATTCAGCAGACTGTATCAGCCAGCTGTCCATAAAAGTTAAGGCCATACGTAACATCAAATTCAGCGTATCGTCAAATGCAACATTGCCTGTTCGCAATGCTAATGTCACCTTCTGTTTTTTTAAAGTTTCAAAAAGCTCGCCCGAATTGATAAAAGCAGATCCGTTGCTTTCAGAAATTCGGTCCGCATTATACGTTTTGTCCCCAAAACCAATACTCATTCGGGCATCTGATTTTACCGCTCTTAAATGCGCTTTTATCAAAATCGCAGCCAATAAAGCATCTTCAGGTTTTTTTATCTCGATTTGAAATTCATCACCTCTGTAAACCTCCCAATTAATGGGCATATCGCCAAAGGGAGATAGAATTTTTTTTAAATCCTCCACCCAATGTTCAGACTTTTGCTGTCTCGAACCAATGATATCACCTGTAATTACGCTAGTCATAAATCAAATATAATTAAAAATAATTAAAGTAGTTTATTACAAATATAAGGAATTTTTATAATTATTACGTTTATGTGTAATACTAGTTATTATTACGTTATTGTGTAATATTTAATTTTAAAAATTATAACTTTTATTTCTTTAAAAAAGAAACTAACTTAGCCTTCACAAAAGAATAAGCTTTGAGCAAAGAAATCAAAATTATCGAATGTCCACGTGATGCCATGCAAGGTATCAAAACTTTTATTCCAACTAAAAATAAGGTTTCGTACATCCAGGCTTTGCTTAGAGTAGGATTTGATACCATCGATGTTGGAAGTTTTGTTTCTCCCAAAGCAATTCCGCAAATGCAGGATACAGCCGATGTTTTAGCACAATTAGACCTCTCGCAGACTACAAGCAAACTATTAGCGATAATTGCCAATACGCAAGGAGCTGCAACAGCTTCAGAGCACGAAGCAATACGATATTTAGGCTTTCCATTTTCGATATCTGAAAATTTTCAGATGCGAAATACTCATAAAACTATCGCAGAATCGCTGGTTACGCTAGAAGAGATTCTCGAAATTGCAGCAAAAAAAGACAAAGAAGTAGTAACCTACCTTTCAATGGGGTTTGGAAATCCATACGGAGATCCGTGGAATGTTGAAATAGTAGGGGAGTGGACAGAAAAATTGTCTACAATGGGTGTCAAAATCCTGTCGCTTTCAGATACCGTGGGAAGTTCTACGCCAGAGGTTATTACCTATCTTTTTTCAAATTTAATTCCAAAATACCCTCAAATAGAATTTGGAGCCCATTTACATACTACACCAACAAGCTGGTTCGAAAAAATTGATGCAGCATCAAAAGCAGGCTGTCTGCGATTCGATGGCGCTATTCAGGGATTTGGAGGATGTCCTATGGCAACCGACAAACTAACAGGAAATATGCCCACGGAAAAACTAATCTCCTATTTTACTTCTAACAAAAAAACAACAGGATTAAACTCCCTTAGTTTTGAAAGTGCTTATAATGAGGCTTCAAAATTATTTGGCAAATATCATTAGAAAGTCGTATATTTAATACTACCTCATAATAAGTAACAATTTATTTCCGTTGTATCTTATTATACTCTAGATATTTAGTCATGAAAATAAACTTCAGTAATAGAATTTTTAGAATTTTAATTGCCGCATCGTTGTTTTTTTCATGCGCAAGCGATCTCGATTTTAATCAGACCAAAGATCTGAGATTAGAACCTGTCATTGTAGCTAATTTTGCTTATTTTGATCTTCCTGTTTCCGATTTTGGTTATGGGGGAAGTGGCGAAATAGCATTTGATGCAAAAGAATTTGAAGTTTTTAAAGAACAATTTTTAAAAGACAATCTTGTAAAAGCCGACATCGATTTTGAACTCGAAAATACAATTTCCCGAGCATTTACTATAGATATTCAGCTTTTAGATGCAAACGGTCAAATCCTTGAAATCCTTACTTTCAGTATACCCGCTTATTCAGGAGGAACAAATATCGTTAAGTACCCAACAGAAGTGTTTCAAAATCAACGATTAGATCTTCTTAAGCAAACCGCACAAGTAGGTTTTGTGGTCAGAATGTTACCCGGAACACCGCTAGATCAAAACAGTACAGGGAATATAAAATTACGTTCCGGCGGAACCGTTTATTTTGAGATCCAATGAGAAAAATATATGTCATATTGCTCATTACTATTCAGCTTACATGTTTTGCCCAAAACAAAGAAATCCTGTATAATTTTACCAGCATTCCACAATCGTCTATGCTAAATCCGGGAGCCGATGTTTCATATAAATTTTATTTTGGCGTTCCGTTACTCTCCGGGATTTCGGCAAATATAGGCTCAAGCGGTTTTTCTGCCTATGATTTATTTGCAGACAATGGCGTTGATTTTAATGACAAAGTACGAAGCGTCATCAATAAAACATCAAACAATGATCGCGTACAGGTCAATCAGCAACTCGAATTATTTTCAGGCGGATTTAGAATAGGAGGGGAAAAAAGCCAATCTTACATTTCATTTGGTGCTTATCAGGAATTCGACTTCTTTATGTACATGCCCAAAGACCCCGCCATCCTGGCAATGTATGGAAACCAAAATTACATCGGAAAATCATTCGATTTAGCCGAATTAAGTGTCAAGGCCGAAGTATTGTCTGTATTTCATATCGGATTTCACAAAAAAATCAATAAAAAATTAGTAGTCGGAGGACGTGCAAAATTGTATTCCAGCGGAGCAAATGCAACCTCTACAAAAAATTCCGGATTCATCTGGACACAACAAACAGAAGGAACACCCAATCTTTACACTCAGGTAATTGCTTCGCATTTAGAACTTAAAACATCCGGTATTGCCAGCTTTACCAAAGATGAATACGATGGAAGTATAGCAAGCGATATTGCACGCAATACCTTTTTAGACGGAAGTTTAGGTTTAGGAATCGATGCCGGAATGACCTATTATTTCAAAGAAAACCTTCAGTTTACCGCCAGCATCGTCGATTTGGGATTCATCAATCAGTCCAAAGACATCGAAACCCTAACCTACAAAGGACAATATCGGTACGATGGTGTCAATCCTAATTTTAACCAAACCGATGAACCCGGAAGTATCGTTGACGATTTCGAAAAAGCAATTCCGCGCGATACACTTTATAATAAATACACCACCTGGAGGCCAACAAAATTCTACACATCACTACAGTATTCTTTTGGTGAATCCAGATCATCAGAAGAATGTAATTGCAAAACCTCTGCCAAACGTAAATATGCCAATGCCGTTGGTGGACAATTGTTTCTCATGAGTACACCGAGAACCCCATTTGCAGCACTCACTGCTTATTACAAACGTAGTATTTCAGATGGTTTAGAGCTAA
>Ga0247808_10001970_pt1 | contig 9948 bp, 9 predicted proteins | sample UWRJL089202R1_FD_179914 | JGI IMG/M metagenome (GOLD analysis project Ga0247808, IMG submission 179914) | Plant litter microbial communities from Arlington Agricultural Research Station in Wisconsin, United States - UWRJ-L089-202R-1 | ecosystem: Environmental > Terrestrial > Plant litter >... | reverse complement strand
CAAGGAATTGTAACCAATAATTACAATGGTTTTTTGATAGAAGATGGCAAAGAAGATGCTTTTTATAATCAGTTAAACCTATTGATAGAAAACCATGAAACCCGTGAAACATTAGGAAAAAATGCAAGTGAGAGCGTCCGAAAGCTTTCTATTGAATCTATAATGAAACAGTGGGAGGAATTATTTGCCAGGGTTTATAAGGATAAATAATTTTTAATTCCAACCTTTTTTTTTCAAATGCTTATTTTTGACATTCTTCCCAAATGTAGTACATTTGAAACAATTCAAGATGCAAAACAAAGCCCTTCATATCATTAGTTTCGATAATCCCTTTCCTCCAAAATATGGTGGTGTCATTGAGGTTTTTTATAAAATTAAGGCATTGCATGAATTGGGCTTTCAAGTTTATCTTCATTGTTTTGTAGATGAAACTCCCATGGAAAATACAATTTTGGATCAGTTTGTAACACAAGTTTTTTATTACAAAAACAAAAAATCCTTAATCAGTTTTTTTTCGTGGAAACCTTTCTCTGTCAATTATAGACAAAACAAAACTTTACTTCTCAACCTTAAGAAAATAAACGCTCCCATCCTTTTTGAAAGTCTGAAAACGACATCGTTAATGGGAAAAAACATTTTTCCACAAAAAACAATTCTAAGACTTCACAATATTGAGCATGATTATTTTTCAGGTATCGCAAGAACTGAATCTAATTTGTTTCTTAAGATTGTATTTTACATTGAAAGCTTAAAATATAAAAGATATGAATCGGTTATCCATACGTTTGATGCTGTAAGTACTCTTTCCTGTAAAGAGACTGATTATATTTCTAAAAAATTTAAAAAAGCAGATTATATACCGCTTTTTCATGGCAATGAAACTGTGAAAAATCTTTCGCAATTTGGTGACTTTGCAATATACAATGGCGATTTAAGGACATCCGATAACAGAAAGGCTGTACTCTTCTTGATAGAAATCTTTAAGGAAATAAAAGATTATAATCTGGTAATTGCCGCAAGCGATAGACAAGAATGGGTAGAAAGACAAATACAATCCACAAACAATATCAGTTTTGTTAAGCTAACCGACTTTGAGCATTTAAAACAACTGCTATCAATGGCACATATCAATATTATGGCTTCTTTTCAGGAGTCTGGAACAAAGTTAAAAGTCATAAATGCACTTTACAATAGCCGTCACTGCTTAATAAACAATAACATGATTGATGATTCCAGAATTTTAGACTTGTGTACTTTGGCTGTGACAAAAACCGACTTTATAAAAGAAATAACATACCTAAGACAGGAACCTTATCTTGATTTCGAGAAGCGTAAAACAGTTTTGGAAGAAGTTTTAAGTGATAAAAAAAATGTCATCAAATTAATGGAAATGATTAATACTACTAATTAAGAATTATATGGAATTGAATAGGAATAGTCTCGCTTCAATCATTTATGATAGGATTGAAAAGGAAAAGGAAACCTTGAAGCATCAGTTTTTACATTCCAAAAATAAAATAGGCTATTTCTATATTGACAATCTTTTGCCAGAAGAAATTGTAAATAAGATACATGCTGTTTTTCCAAAATCGGAAGAAATGGTCTTGAAGAAAAGCATCCGAGAAGATAAATATGTTGCCGCACAGATGAATAAATACAATCCTCTTCTGGAAGAAATTATTTATGCTTTTCAGGATAAAAGAATAGTAGAAATCATTAGTGAAATCTGCGAAATTGAGAATGCTTTGCCTGATGACAACTTGTATGCAGGAGGAATTTCTATGATGGGACATAAACAATTTTTGAATCCGCACTTGGATAATTCCCACGACAAGGACCGTCAATTATGGAGGGTTTTGAATTTGCTGTTTTACATTACTCCCGATTGGAAAGAAGAATATGGCGGAAATCTTGAACTTTGGCCAAATGGTTTGAATGAAAAACAAATCACAATTCACAGCAAATTCAATCGTCTTGCAGTGATGACCACACATAATGATTCACTCCATTCGGTTTCGCCCGTAGTTTATGAAGGTTTTAGATGCTGTATTTCGAATTATTATTTTTCTGAAAGCCCTTTAAAGAAAACCGATACTTTTCATGTAACTTCTTTTAGGGGAAGGCCGGAAAACAAACTGACTGATTTTATATTAAAAGCAGATACTTTCGCCCGAATGATTGTTCGAAAGATTTTCAAAAAAGGAATTAAGGAAAATCCACACGTTTATAAAAAAGACACTAAACCGTTCTCTGAACCACCTCAAAGATAGTCCCATTCTCGCATTTCAGGGTTTTTGAAGGGAATTTCAAAAGAACTGCATAATCGTGTGTCGCCATAATAACCGTCTTACCGTTTTCGTTGATTTTTCTCAAAACGTTCATTACTTCGGCACTGGTTTGAGGGTCAAGGTTTCCGGTTGGTTCATCGGCCAAGATAAGTTCGGGATCATTCAGCAAAGCTCTTGCAATCGCAATACGCTGTTGTTCTCCACCCGATAATTGGTGGGGCATTTTCTTGGAAAAATTCTTCATATCTACTTTTTCCAAAACCTCGTCAATCTTGTGTTGCATTTCCTGTAGGTCCTTCCATCCGGTTGCTCTCAAAACAAACAACATATTTTCATTCACACTACGATCTGGAAGCAGTTTGAAATCTTGAAAAACAATACCGATTTTTCTTCTCAAATAAGGGATATTTTTTTCTTTTAATGTAGCCAAATCAAAATCTACAATGCTCGCCTGACCTTCTGTTAGAGGCAAATCAGCATAAAGCGTTTTCATAAAACTACTTTTTCCTGATCCGGTTTTTCCAATGATATAAATAAATTCACCGTGGTTAACTTCAAGGTTAACATTCGATAAAATCATATTTTTTTCCTGATAGATATTTACATTTCTTAAAAAAAGTACCGGTTGCGACATAATAGAATTTGTTTTGCTGTAAAAGTACTAAGATAACACTGGTATTCAAAATAAATTTTGGGTAATGAAAATTAGTTTTGCAAAACGCCATTCTAGCTTTTCTATATACATTCAGGCAAAAAATATTCCGAATCATATTCTGCCAATAACTAATTTGTAAATAATTACTATCTTTAAAAACTTAAATAATCACGCTTAGTGAAACTGAAATTACCACATCTTTATTGTCTGATCTTTATTCTGATAGCCTGCAAAACAATGGCCCAGGATGTTTCATTGTATCAGCAATTCAACGGAAGATATGATTTTACAGCTGTTGGAAACACCCTCAATATTGCCGAAAACAATACGGCTCCAAACTGTGACATTCTGAATACCTCTTCGGAAACCTTGGTTTTATCATCTGGCGATGTTGTAGAGAAGGCCTTTTTATATTGGGCAGGTTCGGGAACAGGAGATTTGGAAGTAAAATTGAACGGAACCACCATCAATTCCCAACGTACTTTCCCCCTTTTCAAAAACAATCTCAATTATTTTTGTGCTTTTGCAGATGTGACCACACAGGTTCAAAATACGGGTGCTGGAAATTATACCCTTTCTGAATTTAACTTGGCGAACCTTGTGGCACCTGGTTCAGGCTATTGCAACAATCGAACGAATTTTGGTGGTTGGGCAATCGTGGTGATATTCAAGAACAATAATTTACCAATGAACCAACTCAATGTTTATGATGGTTTGCAAGGTGTTTCGAATACAGAAACCGATTTAAGCTTGACATTAAACGACCTCAACGTAGTGGACAATGCTGGGGCAAAAATTGGTTTTGTAGCTTGGGAAGGCGACAAAAGCTGGTCGAATAATGAAAACCTAACCTTCAATGGTTTTGATTTGTTTAATGATTTGAATCCGATAAACAGCGTTTTTAACGGAACCAATAGTTATACAGGTTCTGATGAAATGTTCAATATGGATTTGGATGTTTTTAACATCGAGGATTTTATTGAAATCGGAAATCCAACGGCTATCATCGAGTTGACTTCGCTTCAGGATTTTGTGATGATCAGCACTGTTATTTCCAAACTCAACAACCAACTCCCCGATGCTACTATTGAACTCCATAGTGCCAATAACGAATGTTTTTCCAGAAGAGTAATCGTAGATTATACCGTGAGTAATTTCAACAGTACCGATGTGCTTCCCGCTGGAATTCCGATAGGCATCTATGCTAATGATATTTACATTGAATATGATGAAACCACACAGCCAATTCCTGTTGGCGAAAGCCAAAACAAAACCATTACTTTGAATATTCCTGAAACGATTCCGGATGATTTTACATTGACTTTCATAGTTGATAATTTTCAAAATGGAGAAGGAATCCAAAAAGAACTTGACGAGGACAATAATATTTCGAATACATTGGAAGTTTCGCTTATGGGAAGTGTAGCTTTTAATGAACTCGAAGATATCCTGATTTGCAATGCCGGTTTAGGAAAAACTTCTTTTGATTTTTGGGATTATATAGATGCCGTGAAAACCAATCCTAATGATGTGGTAGGTTTCTACACCAGTTTTCAAGAGGCCTTGATCAAGAGAAATGCTATTTCAGATCCTGCAAATCATATTGCTCAAAGTAATCCCGAAGAAATTTTTGTGAGAATAGAAAACGGGAATTGCTACTTAACAACCTCTTTTTTATTGAAAACTAGAAACTGTCCGCCAAAAGTTTACAATTACGTATCTGCAAATAATGATGGCGACAATGACACCTTTTTTGTAGAAGGGTTACGGGATGTTTTTGTGAATTTTCAGCTTCAGATTTATAACCGTTGGGGTGCTTTGGTTTGGAGTGGTGATAACACTACCGAGGACTGGTATGGCTTTTCAAATGAAGGAAATAGAATTTCCGGCGACAAATTAACTGAAGGAACTTACTATTACATCCTGAATTTGAATGACCCGGAATACCCAAACGTCTTGACGGGTTTTATTCATCTGACGCGGTAGTTTAATTCTTTTCTAAAGCGGGAAGATACCATTTGAATTTTACCGCCATCAAACGTAACACAATCATTACCAAAGAAGTAATAAGATATAATACATCTTGATTGAGATTCAGTTCCCTCAAACCAAAAAATAAAATTCCACCAATGATGCAAATCGTAGCATAGATTTCCCTCCTAAAAATTACAGGAATATCATTGCATAGAATATCGCGAATAACTCCACCAAAGCAGGCAGTCATTGTTCCCAAAGCAATACAAATCACAGGATGAAGTCCGATATTTATTCCTTTTTCCAAGCCGATTAAGGTAAAGACCCCCAACCCGATGGTATCAAATAAAAACAAAGAAGTCCTCAATCGGTCTAATTTTTTTCTAAAAATAACCGCCAGAAAAAACCCAAGCGTTATTAGATATACATAATTCAAATCCAACATCCAGCCTACTGGAGTTCTTCCAATCATAATGTCACGCAAGGTTCCGCCTCCAACAGCCGTTACAAAAGCAATTATAAAAACCCCGAAAGGATCGAGCTTTTTGTTCATAGCCGTCAAAGCTCCCGACATTGCGAAAGCCATAGTACCGATGATGTCGAGTAGGTAGAACATTTTAGATTTTAGATTTTGATATTTGGGATTTGATATTTGGGATTTCCCTTCCTACATATTCTGAGTATAATAGTTATAATCCTTCAAAATCGTTTTGATAAAATCTGCATCATTTCCTGATCGGTTTTTAATTCCCGTAACATTTTCTATCTTATCCTTCAATTTTTGTAATATTTCGTGGTCGTTATGCTTCCTTGCACGTTGAAAATTATCTTTTATAATTCTGACATCATTATCGGAAAGCTTTATTACCAGTGGATAAATTGGAGCATAATCATCATTTATATCTTCCAGAATAGTGCTGTTAATCGTAATATCATTCTTCAAACTGATAATTGCAGTTCCAGCGGCAATGTCTCCCAAACGTTGGGATTTCTCGGTAACTACAATGGCAATAAAACCTGCTGTACCAAACGTTGCAAGTATATCTACAAGACGAAAAAGCCATCTAACAAAGTAATCTCCAAAACTGGCCTGGTAACCGTCGATTTTCACAACCTTGATTTTCAACAAACGTTTTCCTAGAGTTTGCCCTTCAAACAGACTTTCCCAAAAAATCGAATAAAAAGTAATCGGAATGAAAAGAACAATCATAATAGCTCCTGCCGACCAACCATCCATTTTACCCATTGCATCACCCAATCCTGAGTAACCTATAAGCATTGTAACCAATATTACATAGGCAATCATAATCAATAAATCGGTTCCAAATGCCAGTATTCGTTGGCCAATTGTAGCGGCCGTAAAATTAATATTTACATTTTGTGTAGTATTTATAGATAATTCTGACATATTTTATATTTTAGCCTTTAATGAGAGAAGTTGCATTCATAAAACAAAATAAAGAAAAATGGCTTGAATTTGAACAGGCTATTTTCGGTAAAGCTAAAAAAAATCCTGATGAAATGGCTGGTTTATACATACATTTAATCAACGATTTATCATATGCTCAATCCTATTACCCTAAGAGTAAGACGGTTGTCTATCTAAATTATCTAGCTTCACAGATCTACCAAAAAATTTACAAGACCAAAAGACAGGAAACGAATCGCGTGGTTTATTTCTTTTCTACTGAAATCCCTTTGCTGATGTATCAATACAGAAGATACGTTTTATATGCGTTCCTGCTGTTTTTTCTCTTTGTGGGCATGGGTGTTCTCTCTGCAAAGTACGATGACGGACTCGCCAGACTGATTATGGGAGATGGTTATGTAAACCAGACGCTCGAAAATATCAAGGACGGAGATCCTGTAGCCATTTACAAAAGCGGAAGCAATTGGGGAAGTTTTATAGGTATAACGATGAACAACCTTAGGGTTGGTGCCATTTGTTTTCTATTTGGAATTTTTGGTGGAGTCGGCACTTTTTATATACTGCTTCGAAATTGTATGATGTTGGGTTCCTTTCAATATTTTTTCTATCAGGAAGGCGTTTTTTGGGAAAGCGTCCAGGGAATATGGCTTCACGGATCGATGGAGATTTTTGCCATTGTGATTGAATCTGCTGCAGGATTTTTATTGGGTGCTTCTATCCTATTTCCAAAAACCTATTCCAGATTTACTTCCTTTAAAATGGGAATGAGAAACGGGCTTAAAATTTACCTAAGCACCATCCCTTTTACAATCGCGGCAGGTTTTATAGAAGGCTTTGTAACGCGATATTCGCTAGAAATGCCTAATTGGCTGAATGTATTCATCATACTTTTTACCTTATCGCTGATTTCTTTCTACTATTTGATATTGCCTATTATAGTGACTAAAAAATTAAAATCCCAAAACATCATTCCATCACTTGACTAAATTATTCTACATACTGCTTTTTCTTTTTTCTGCCGAATTCTATGGCCAAGATACCTTGTCCAAAACCGAAAAAAAAGGCGTGCATTACACTGAAAAAGACATTAAAATTGACACTTCGAAAGTAGAAAAGCTTCAATTTGAACCTTCTTTCAAGGAAAAATACGATTCGGATGATTTTGTTTATGAAGAAAAAACCAAGGAACAGAACATTTGGGACCGCTTTAAAGAATGGTTGGCTGCCTTATTCAAGAAACTATTCGGATTTACGGACAACAAAGCCGCAATGGGAATGGTTGTAATCGTAATCCGAGTGATTGCCGTATTGCTTATTCTGTTTGTTGTTTACCTTATTGTGAAAGCAATAATGAACAAAGAAGGCAAATGGATTTTCGGGAAAAACTCCGACAGAAGATTGATCAATTATGATGAGATCGAAAAGAATCTTCATTTGGTTGATTTCGAAAAATTGATCAAGCAAAGCATACAGTCGGGCGAAAAACGTTTGAGCATCCGCTACTATTATCTATGGCTGTTGAAAAAAATGTCAGAGAAACAGATCATAGAATGGGATGCAGAAAAAACAAATTCAGATTATTTGTATGAGATAAAAAGCGAAAACTTCAAGAAGGATTTTGCCTACCTCTCCTATTTGTACAATTACATTTGGTATGGCGAGTTTGAACTAGATGAAGCTACATTTGAAAAAGCAAAAAAAGCATTCGAAAAATCAATTCAATCAGTTTATTAATGGACAAATCGCTAAAAATATATGTCGCTTTCTTGGTGTTGCTTTTGTCGGTGATTGTCATTATTGATATCAATGCTCCAAAGCCAATAAACTGGACACCAACCTACTCCTTATCGGATAAAAATCCGCTTGGAATGTATGTTTTTAATGAGGAAATTGATTCGTTGTTGAAGGACCGAAAAATTAAAAAAATCAACATCACTCCTTATGAATATCTTGAGCCTTTATATGATTATGATTCATTAGTAAACACATATGAAGCAAAAGGAACATTCCTCATCATCAATGGTTTTTCAGTATTGGATTCAGAATCCATCACCGAGCTTTTTTATTTTGCAGATCACGGAAATGATGTTTTTATAAGTATGAAATCATTCCCGGATCAATTGCTCGACAGCTTGAAAATTGCCATTGGAACTGATTTTGAATATACCGACAAATCAAAACTTTGGGTAGCAAATCCAGAATTAGGAGAAGCAAAGTATCCTCTGAAAGAAGGAATAGGAAATACTTATTTTTCCAAGATTGACACCCTAAACACAACCGTTTTAGGCTATCAAGGAAATAAAGACAAAAACATAAACTTTATCAAAGTTCCTTACAAGAATGGAAATTTCTACCTGCATTCGCAACCTGCAGCTTTTACCAATTTTCATCTTTTGAAGGACAATCATTCTGAATATGCTTCAAAAGTATTATCCTATCTGCCAAAACAAGATGTATATTGGTACACCAAAGACATCTATGGAAACAGCATTTCACAATCGCCTTTGCGGTTTATTTTTAGTCAGCCTGCTTTAAAATCTGCCTGGTATTTATTGCTTTTAGGCTTCGTGGTTTTTATTATTTTTAATGCGAAAAGAAAACAGAGGATTGTTCCGATAATCAAACCTTTGGAAAACACCACCATCGATTTTACCAAAACAATCGGAAATTTATATTTTCAAGAAGGCAACCACGATAATATAATGGACAAGAAAATTATTTATTTCTTGGATAAAATACGCCAGGATTATTTATTGGATACCAACATCCTGGATGATCAGTTCATAAAAAAATTACAATTGAAGACAGGAAAAAATCTCGAAGACATCAAAAGAGTCGTTTACCTGATCAACCATCATCGAAAAGGAAATTTTGAAAGTGTAGAAAGCGATTTGATAGAACTTAACAGCATAATAGAAAAAATAACCAACTAATGGAAAATACAGAAAACAACAATATTCCCGAAAACGAAAATGTAAATTTCGAATCAAGATTAGACTTGAGCAAATTGCAGGAAAGCCTCCAAGAAATCAAGGCAGAATTAGGTTCTGTAATTGTTGGACAGGAAAAAATGATCGACCAATTATTGGTTGCATTCCTTTCAAACGGACACGTTTTATTGGAAGGAGTTCCTGGAGTAGCCAAAACTATCACGGCAAAATTATTGGCTAAGACGTTGCAAATCGGTTTCAGCCGAATTCAATTTACACCCGATTTGATGCCATCAGATATTTTAGGAACTTCGGTTTTTGATTTGAAAAAATCTGAATTTGAATTCAAAAAAGGACCTATTTTCTCGAATCTCATCTTGATTGACGAGATCAACCGCGCTCCAGCCAAAACACAGGCCGCATTGTTTGAAGTTATGGAAGAACGCCAGATTACGATTGACGGTTCAACCTATATTTTGGACACGCCGTTTTTGGTAATTGCCACCCAGAACCCAATTGAACAGGAAGGAACGTATCGTTTGCCGGAAGCACAATTAGACCGTTTCTTGTTCAAAATTTCTATTGATTATCCAAAATTATCCGAAGAGATATTGATCATTCAAAGAGAGCATAATTTGCAAGATCAAGGAAAGCTTGCAAACATAAGAACCT
>Ga0247808_10001968_pt1 | contig 9953 bp, 7 predicted proteins | sample UWRJL089202R1_FD_179914 | JGI IMG/M metagenome (GOLD analysis project Ga0247808, IMG submission 179914) | Plant litter microbial communities from Arlington Agricultural Research Station in Wisconsin, United States - UWRJ-L089-202R-1 | ecosystem: Environmental > Terrestrial > Plant litter >... | reverse complement strand
TACTCATAAAGACGATTGCAAACCGAAGGTTTTAAATCCTCAGGTCATCAGAGCAAGCAGCTCTTTCCAATTCAGCTCTTTTACAGTTGATAAAAGCGTAGTGATTTGGGCTACAAAAGGCGAGAAACCCAAAGGTAAGTTCTTTGTTGAACACTTTGTAAACAATACCTGGGTAATCGTTAAAGAATTGGCTGGAAAAGGTAGCGTGATTCTTAATAACTATGATGTAGAAAGTCATCATCACTCTGGTGTTAACAAATACAGAGCAAAATACCTGGAATCAGATGGGCAGGTATTTTATTCTCCAGTGTTTGAATACAGTTCAGACCTTGCTGAGGTAACGTTCTATCCAAAAAGAGTTACAGATAAGATCTTCTTGTCTAGAGAAGCGGAATACGAAGTGCTTGATCAATACGGAAACATTGTTCGTAAAGGCAAGAACAAAGAAATTGACATGACTTCTACCGGTGAAGGTGTATATTACCTGAACGTAGATAACAAGACATTCAAATTGTATAAAAAATAGGAATAATTACTCTTGTAAAAAGGTCTCACTATATGATTATGGTGGGACCTTTTTTTATGATAACAATGCAACCAATTAGTTACACATGCGAATAGATATTAATCAGAAGAAAATATCATTGTTTAATAGCTATAAGATATTTACAGATCAAAAAAAAAGTCACAGAGCGGAATGCGATTTCGTATTTTTTATGCCTGTTATAGATCTATATAAAGAAACATCCAATAGACCGATAGTCAGAATAAAAAAGAGATGGTCTGTTTTTAAGCCTAAGTATGACATCTTATTTAGAGATGGCACGGTTGCTCCTTTTAGGACGAAATCCATATGGAGCTGTCATCACTATTGCACATTTAATAATGATGAGTATACTATATATTCTCATTTAGAAAGAAAGTATTCTATTTTTAAAAATGATATTCAAATTGCCGGGTGGGATAAAGAAGCTGTCGTATGGTTCTCTGGTGATAATTATAAATTACTTGCAGATGACGATGTATTTGTTGAATTGATGATTTCATTTTGTTTAATTATCGATAACTATTTCAATAGAAGACAGAATGGGAATGTCTTAACATACGACTTTGGAGAAGTCCTGGCAGAAGACAGAAAGTTTGATAAGAAATGGACACCCAAAGAGGCCTAGCTTGATTTATAGTAAGTATTTAATTTAAACGACGAAGCCCATCCGTACGGATGGGCTTCTGTCGTTTAGTTGTGTCGAGATTACTTATTGATGAGAATGGATTTGGTATAGACTTTATCTTTCATTACCACTTTAGCTACATACAAGCCTGCAGGAAGATTAAAGGGCTCAAGATTCAGATCGATAACTTGCAAACCTTGTACCATAGACATGTTATCAATAACGCTCACTTGTTGACCGCTGGATGAGTATAATTGTACAGACAGGTCAGAAACTTCTTTAATATTTATAGACAGCTGAATGTGATCGCGGCAAGGATTAGGGTAAAACACAAGATCATCTTGACTTTCTAACTCAGATACATTTGGAGTCACACTGGCAATCGTGTTTTTCACTTCATTTGTTTCTACCGGAGCATTGTAGTCGAAATAGATATCAGCTTTGTTGAAGATTTGAGTTAAAGGAGCGAGGTCTGATTTTCTATTGACTCTGTATAGAACATAACCATGACTATCCTTTTCATTATGTATACTGTCTGCAAGGTTGATATCCTTGAAATCGAAAGTTAACTGGTGGTTTGAAATAGATGCTTTACAATCATGACTGGATCCGATGATCGTAAGGGTATAATCTTCTAGATTTTCATCGATAGGATTTTTAACAACCACATTATAAGCTACATCATTACCTGTATTTTGAAATCTGATTTGATAAGTCAATGCTTCTTGTTCGGAAGTGATGTAGCCTTCTGGTGTCGTACCTTGTGGAGATACTTGTATGTCGTTAGGATCAAAAGATCCGATTGTTAAAGTACGAAAGTCGGCTATATTGTCTTCATCATTTGCATCCACATTTACAGTGCGTATTATTACATTCGCAGTCAGCAAGGTATTGATGACTACAGTAATAGGAACATTCATTGAAATATTGATAAATCCATTTTGAGAAGGTTGTAGTCCACTATATTGCCACGTTGCTTTTCTTGTTAAAGGATCATAATAATCAGGCTGAGGCAAAGCATCTGAATAATCCCAATCGTTCGAAAATACATATTCAATAGATCCCGATTCTGTTGTAGTGCCATTATTGTAATAATAAATATAGGCAGAGCGCGTGAATCCTGGTCTTTGAGGATTTGCATAGAGGTATACTGAAACATCATGAATTTCATTGTTAGGTGTGATGTAGAAATTATTGTTGGTATAATTACTTCCAGTCGCACTAGCATTTACAGTTATGGAATTTGAAGCACAACCTGTTGTCCAATATTCTTTAGGAATAACATCAAGGGTATGGTTTCCCGGGATAACTTCTATCTCGTAATTCCCATAAGAGTCGGTATAAGTATAGGAATAAGTACCATATTTTATCATAGCAGAAGGAGATCCTAGTTCGCCTGCATCTTGTATGCAATTATTATTCAGGTCATTGTAAACAGTACCGCTGATCGTAGAGTAGCAATTGTTCTGAGGAATATAAGTATAGCCATAACTTTGACAACCATTGGCATCTTCTACAAGAGCTGAATAATAACCTGATGTTAGATTGGTGATAGAGTTTGTGTTCGCTCCATTGGACCATACATAAGTATAAGGCGCTAATCCATTGGTAACAGCAACAGTAGCCGTACCTCCTGTTGCAAAGCATGGAGCTTCTGTATTAGAAAAAGTCAGTTGCAATGGACTCTTTTTCCCTACATAAGCATAAGTTACGCTTTGACATCCTTGTGCATCTGTTGCCGTTAAGGAGTAATTGGTTTCACCCGGTAAGCTTGTAAGATTAGATGTTGTAGCACCATTGTTCCATAGATAAGAATAAGGTGAAGCACCACCATTGGCCAATGCTGCAATTGATCCATTATTCTGATTACAATCGGCATTAGTTGAAGTCATTGTTATATTAAAATCATTAGCTCTATTTATATATGCAGTTATCGTTGAACTGCATCCGTTGCTGCTGGTTACTACGGCCTCATATTCTCCAGGATCTAAATTTATTGCTGTTTGAGTAGTTTGGACTGGAGAAGTTTTCCAATAGTAAGTAAAAGGGCTACCGATTCCGTTTGTTACTACAGTAGAAGAACCTTTGGATTGGCAAGTATAATCAGAAGAATTAGTATAGGCTGAAAATCCAAAATTCTGTCCTACATACAGGGAATCACTATTGTATACGCATCCATTATTATCTGTGACAGAAACATAGTAGATGCCTGAGTTAAGGTTCAACACTTCTTTAGTAGTAGCACCATTACTCCATAAGTAAGTATAAGGTGTAACACCGCCATTGGGTATTACTTCCAAACTTCCATTATTATTGCATGTTTCTGCATGCGCGTTCTCAGTAGCACTGAAGGTTGTAGAAATGACCGCCATTGCACCAGTCCAAATATTATTAGCATCTATAGCATAAATATAATAAGAGCCAGTAGGAACATTGGTTAGTGTTAAATCAGTAGATGTACTTGTATTATCGTAACTATAGTTATGGTCATTTATAATGAACCTGTAAGGTGCCGTCCCACCTGAAAGATGAACGGTAATCGTTCCATTTGCACAATTAGAGGTCGTAGATGCAGTTAAGCTGTAACCTGTAATCTGTCCATAACTTGAAAAAGAAAGAAAAAATCCAATAAGGAAGAGTTTGAGAAATGATTTCATAATAGTAAAAAGTTTGGTTATGCATCGAAGACAGGATAATTATCGTTTCGTTGCCTGGGATTTAAAAAATATATAAAAAACACCAGCCAGGTAGAACCGACTGGTGTTTTTATATTGAATTATTGCTTGTATAAGCTTATTTAGCCAGTTTAGGATATTCCAGTTGAAGCTTTTTTAAAGCGGTTAACATGGTTTTTGCTACGACATATTCCTTATACCAGTTTTGATCTGAAGGAACGATAGTCCAGGGTATCATATTACAGTGGTTAAAAACTCCTTCATAAGCCTTCATATAATCGTCCCATTTTTTTCGGGTTTCGGCATCTCCATCACTATGCTTCCAATATTTTTCAGGATTGGTTTGTCGCTCTTCTAACCTTTCCAATTGTTCTTCTTTTGAAATATGCAGATAAAATTTTAATACGATCGTATTGTTTTCATCTACCAGAAGCTGTTCAAATAGGTTGATGTAATCGTACCTGCTTTTTACCTGTGCCTGATTGATCCATTTTTCAACCCGGGGAACCAATACATCCTCATAATGCGAACGATTAAAAATCATGATGTTTCCTTTAGCTGGGACATGTTGATGCACTCGCCATAAAAAGTCATGCGCGCGCTCTTCTTCAGAGGGAGCTTTAAATGCCGTAATGTCAATGCCTAATGGATTCAATCCTCCGAATACTTTAGATACTAATCCATCTTTACCGGAAGCATCCAATCCTTGAAGAATAATAAGCAAACTGTATTTTTTTTGTGCGAATAATATTTTTTGAAGTCCATTTATTTCTTCCAATAGTTTAATCGTGTCTTTTTTTACAATTTCTTTTGAAAGTTTTTGAGGCGCTCTTGTTGATATAGCGGATAGTTTACTCATGAAGTAAGAAAATAAGAAGTTACTTTTTGTTAAGAGAAGTTACAATGTTTTTTGCTGCAATGAAAGCTGTGGTCCAGGCCGCTTGAAAATTAAATCCTCCTGTTATTCCATCGATGTTTAATAATTCTCCTGCGAAGTGAAGTCCCGGTATTTTAACTGACTCCATAGTTGCCAGGTGTATGTCTGTCAATGAAACGCCTCCGGCGATAACAAACTCTTCTTTGAATGTTGTTTTTCCTTTTACTGTTAAAGGATAACTCATCAGGTTTTCTATGAGTTTATTGATTTTCTTTTGACTGACATTGTTCCATGTTTGCTCTTCCTCTATTTCGGATTGTAATAAAAGTAGTTCCCAAAGTCTTTTAGGAATAGGTTCAATGGACGTATTGTGAATTTTCTTTTTACCATGCTCTTTTATCAAAGCATTGATTTTTTCTTTGAGTACAGCTTCAGTGAAGGAATGATCCCATGCAATCAATGCATCGAAACTGTATTGTTTCTCCGCTAATTCAACAGCACCCCATGCGGATAACTTCAATACAGCCGGACCGCTCAATCCCCAATGGGTAATGAGCAGAGGACCTTCTTCCTGTAATTTAGAATTACGGATTCTTATTCTGCAATGAGGAAGTGCTATTCCTGCAAGATTTTTCAACACATGATCTGCAGCGTTAAAGGTGAAAAGGGAAGGATGTAGAGGTGTGATGGATGGAGATAAATCCTTTAACCAATTGTAATGATTCCCATTTTGACTGCCTCCTGTAGAAGCTAGTATATATTTGGTTTTTATTTCTCCTTCAGCAGTTGAAAGAAGAAAAATACCATTGTCTTTGCGTACACTAATAACTGCGCACGATGTTTTTAGTGTAATATTTTTTTTCTGAATTTCTTTAGAGAAGCAGTCAATAATAGTTTGCGAGGTGTTGGACTCCGGAAATACCCGCCCGTCAGCCTCTGTTTTTAAACGTACTCCTTTTTCTTCAAACCAACGTTGAACATCCACGGAGGAAAATTCCTGCAACAATTGCTTAAGCTCTTTTTCTCCACGAGGATAATGTTTAGAAAATGTTTTCAAGGGTAACTCTTCGTGCGTTACATTGCAACGTCCGCCGCCTGAAACTCTTACTTTCGAAAGTACCTGACTGGTCTTTTCAAGAATCAATACAGAGGCAGATCGATGCCTCTCTACAATATTAATGGCTCCAAAGAAACCTGCAGCTCCACCTCCAACAACAACAGCATCGAAAATATGATCGGATTTATGTACCATTAAAACCAACTTTTACCTCTCTTCTTGCTGGTTGAAATACCGAGTACGCCTAATAATCCTCTTGTCAATTCACGCGCTACGGTCCTGCCTACTTGCTTTGCAATCGGACTATTTATTGCTTGTTCTAATGTTGACTTTTCAGGCTTAGGGGACGCTGTTTTGCGGGTAGGTTTCGCTTCTTCTTCCTGGTCTGATTCTTTAGTTGTTGCTTTATGTTCTAAACGGTCGCAAAGAATTTCATAGGCACTTTCACGGTCTATGATTTGATTATATTTAGGAATCAATTTTGATTCAGAAACAATTTGATCAATCTCATCAGGAGTTAATATATTCATTCGTGAAGACGGTGCTTTCATGCGCACAGCTGCCAGAGGGGTAGGAGTGCCTTTTTCATCCAGCGAAGTGACCAATGCTTCACCTATACCAAGTGCCGTAATCAATTCTTCTGTTTCATAAAAATCAGACAAAGGATAATTCTCTGCGGTTAGTTTAATACTCTTACGATCTTTGGCTGTGAATGCTCTTAACGCATGTTGAATTTTTAATCCTAGTTGCCCTAAAATATCTGCGGGAATATCTGTTGGCGTTTGAGTACAAAAGAATACTCCAACACCTTTTGAACGAATCAGTTTAATGATACTTTCTAATTGATCCAGCAAGGCTTTGCTCGCTTCTTCGAAAAGTAAATGAGCCTCGTCAATGAAAATAACCAACTTAGGTTTGTCCTGATCACCTTGTTCCGGGAAGGTCGTATAGATTTCTGCCAGTAGGCAAAGCATAAAAGTGGAAAATAACATCGGCTTATCTTGAATATCCGTGAGTCGGATAATGGAAAGAATGCCTTTTCCATTGGAATCTTTTCTTAGTAAATCTTCCGTTTCAAAAGAGTATTCACCAAAGAATGCATCACCACCTTGTTGCTCTAATTCTATCACTTTTCTAAGGATGGTGCCTGTGGATGCGGTGGATATTTTGCCGTATTCTTTTTCAATGTCAGCACGTCCTTCTTCAGAGATAAATTGCAATACTTTTTTGAAGTCTTTCAGATCAAGAAGTGGTAAGGTGTGATCGTCGCAGTATTTGAATAAAATGGAAACAATACTGCTTTGAGTATCATTGATACCTAGTATTTTAGAAAAGAGCACAGGTCCAAATTCAGAAACGGTAGCTCTTAATTTAGCCCCTTTTTCGTTCGAAAGACTTAGCAATTCAATGGGAAATGCGCTGGCTTTAAATGGGATACCAATTTGTTTAGCTCTTTCTTCCAGCGTAGAAGACGTTAATCCGGGAGCTCCTAAACCACTTAAATCTCCTTTTATATCCATGAGTAAGGCTGGAATACCTTGTTCAGAAAGTGATTCTGCGAGCACCTGGAGGGTCTTGGTTTTTCCTGTACCGGTAGCACCGGCAATCAATCCGTGTCTGTTAAACGTTTTTAAAGCAAGCTTAATGGGACTTTCCAGGAGTACTTCATTTTCAAAGAGAGGAGCTCCGAGCGTTATAAATTCCCCTTTGGGATTGTAGCCTTTGGTTATAAGCTCTGAAAAAGCTGCTTTATTTTTGTTCATTTTGATGTTATTTTAATGCTATATCTATTTGTTAAATTGGATTATATTTATAAATTTATGCATAAACGTATATTTTTCTTGTAAAATATTTAGATTGTTGGAAAAATATCATTTAAATTTGTCTTAAACAAAATAACTAAAAAGTATGGAATTATTTGAAAGCAAAAAAACAAAGGGAATAAAAAGTCAAATAGCAAACCTTGTTGCCATTGCACAATTAGACGGTGATTTTTCTCATGCTGAAAAGAAATTGATTTTTGAAATAGGAGAACGTAATGGTATTTCTAAAGAGCGAGTAAAAGAAATCATCAAAACTGAAGATCCTATTAAATTTAAAATGCCTGAAAACGATGCGCTTCGTTTTGACAGATTGTATGAAGCCATTGAAATGTTGTTGACAGATTCAGAGCATGAAGAAGAAAAAATCGATTTTTGTATTGAACTGGCTATTAAATTAGGGGTAAGAATGGCTGTGGCCGGTGTTTTAGTTAAAAAGATCGTTGCGGGAATGAAAGATAAAGTTTCCAAAAAAGACATTAAGGCGGACTGTGCAAATTTCTTGAACTACTAAGAAGTTTATCCACCGAACATTAGTAGAAAGAGATCTTAAGATCTCTTTTTTTATTTATACTAATTGTTGAAATAATTCTGTTAAGCAACTATTTACCTTTAGCTATTAAGCAAAGTGATTTTTGTATTATTTCTACAATTCAAACGGTTTAGGAAAGTGGTTTGCATAGAACAAATCAATGTTGTTGGCACTCAGAAGTGATTGCGCATTGCTGATGATTTCTTCGTCTTCGGGCTTATCAAACACTTGGCGAATGATGATGTAACGTATATTTTTGGGAAACTCTCTTGCTATACTTAAATAAATTTTCAAATCGTTTTGTGTATTGTCTCCCATGAAAATAAATTTTTTATCTGGGAATAAAGACAAAATTAATTTAAGGTTGGTAAGTTTATGCTGATCCTTTTCTCCTAATTTTTTATTGATTAACACATGTCTGATTTTTCGCATGGGTTTTAAAAAAATGGGTCCTTTGGGGAATTGATGAAACATGAGGAACCGATAAATCAAAGGATAGAGATTGCGTTCACTGTTTGAAAGATAAAAAGGTGCGGCTCCGGATAGCGCAAAACTTTTGACAAGATTCATCATCGTGATCACCGCTTTTCTTTTTTCTACTCTTGTAAAACTCAAGGTTCTGAATTTTAGAAAAGTATTGTGTATATAAGAATGTATCAGCGTATCGTCGATATCGGAAATGATGATGAATTTCTTCTCTACCTGATTTATGGCTAATGAATAATGGGATTCCATTAGTTTGACTGTTTCACCGGTTGCCAGTTTAATTTCTTTTAAATACATCTGGCTTTCATCCCAGGAAGAATCAAAAGTAACTTTTGTGAAGAAACCACCTGTCCCATCGGTAATGGTCTTTACGCAACCTTGGTTGAACTCTAATTCTATTTCTTCATGATCTAAGGCTTTAGCTCTGTACATGCGAAGCAAGTTTCTAAATGTTTCATGCCAGCTGTAATCTTTAAAGCTAATATCTTTATCAGAAAAATAAGAAATTTGTCCATACACCAGAGTAGTATGTCCATTTGAAACGGCGCAGAAGCTAAGTAATATAGGATTCTTTTTTTTGAGCATTATTGAACCAAAAGCTTTATGGCAGATTTCATGATTTCAATTTTCAGATGATTAGTCTGACCCATGTATTCTCCATCAATTTGATAATGAATTTTTTTATTGATGCGTATTTCCGCTTGACTGGTACTGATCACATCTGAAAACATTTCTTTGTTTGTGAAGAAATTAAAACGTGTAAGACAAGCTTTAAGGAAATCTTTAATAGTAACACGAGGTACGTTGCATATTTCAAACTTACCGTCAGATACTGATCCTGCTGAAATATGAATGCCTGTACCGTACTTGTTCCCATTCGCAAAAGATAACATGTATCCTTTCTTGTGATATATTCCTTCAGGTGTTTTAATGGTATACCTGAGTACAGGACTTTCTTTAATGGATTTCAAGAGGTGACGTAAATATCCGAGCATTCCTCTTTGTTTTTGTTCAGCAAACTTCTTTACGATAAGAGCATTAATTCCTAGATCTCCTAAATGAGCACAGATATATTTCCCATTCACTTTTAATAAATCTAATGGGATCGTCTTGTAATTGGTCGTTAGGTGACTGATAATATCTTCTATGCTTTGAGATACATTTAATGCTGTAGCAAGTCCATTAGCCGATCCCAGAGGAAGTATTCCTAATGGAATATCCATATTTAATAAGTTTCTGACCACTAATTGAATGGTACCGTCACCACCTCCGGCAATTACCCGGTCGGGTTTGTATTCCTCGATTTGGGCAGTTATTGCCTCGTCGTCTTTATC
>Ga0247808_10001965_pt1 | contig 9971 bp, 9 predicted proteins | sample UWRJL089202R1_FD_179914 | JGI IMG/M metagenome (GOLD analysis project Ga0247808, IMG submission 179914) | Plant litter microbial communities from Arlington Agricultural Research Station in Wisconsin, United States - UWRJ-L089-202R-1 | ecosystem: Environmental > Terrestrial > Plant litter >... | reverse complement strand
ACAATCTTGCGCCATTGCTACGGTAAGTCTTCTCGAGTGCTGGGATCAATTCTTTGATCAATGCATCGCCCCACGGTCCATTGTTCTCACTATTGGCATATACACTATGACCTTGCGCGCAACTACCATCTAAAAAAACCACTATACAAGCGGTAGTATCCAGCAATGGTGCCGGCTTTGCATATCCTGAAAACCTGTGGTAATCTCCGCCATAACCAGAAATCTCGAACTTTACCGGAAACTTGCGTTGTGGTTCCGTATAGTACTGCTCAGGGAGTAAAACTGCAGCGTTCATCGTCATCGTCCGGTGATGAAATTTGCTGAGTAAAGCTGATGGAACTTTTAATTCCCTGGCAAACCGGGTGTCTTTAAATATGGTTTCCGGCACTACTCTAGTAGCACGGATGGCATAAACCTCAACGTAGTTTTTCGTGAATTTGATTATTTGCGGAACGCTATACAAATTCCCCGGACTTTCGCTGATCGGCCTACCGCCGAGGTTTCTATCCCAAACAACTTGAACATGATAGTCGCCTCTCTCCATATCCGAAAGGGCCACTGGAAAGCCTATCGCTTTATCATCAATAATAACCGGAGCGCCAGGCTTTACATTTTTAACATTAATCCTTGCACACGGGGAATTATCAAGACTGGCTATACCATTTTTAGGGTTTTTATTGTTTTTAGACAAGTACACTAAAATATTACCAGTAAAAGGCTGTTTGAGTAAGCTATCAGGATAGCTTACGCTTAACTTTTGTGAAAAGGAACTTAGTGCAGTAAGAAAAAGCAGGGATAATGAAATAAGGACTTTTTTAATCATGGTTATGATAACCGGAAACTAAGATCTTTTGTTTCACGTCAATCCGAGTGCATACTTACATTCCTTTAGCATATTTTTTAGGTTTTGAGCCAATGTGTTCCTCAAATACCTTCGTGAAATGGCTTAGGCTTGGAAATCCTACGTGATGTCCGGCTTGAGCGATTGAAAAGCTTTTCTCCCTAATTACATACGTGGCTTCCATCATCCTAAAGTGCTGGTAATAGGTGTAAATACTTTTGCCAAATATCTGCTTAAATAACTTTTTCATTTTACTCTCACTCATGCATCTGATATTGATCTGCCCTGAAGGAGAAAATTTCGCGATGATCTCTGGCAACAATAAAATCACTCTCCGGTCAATACTACTCAAAAACGTAACCATTGTAGACACAAAAAATGGAAACCTTTTGAAGAATATGGACATTTTGCTGGTTGATGGAAAAATCGAAAAGATAGCGCCGACTGGACAGATAACCGCTCAACAGAATGTGCAAGTTATTGATGCATCTGGTAAATATGTAGTGCCTGGTTTAATTAACATGCACATGCATGTAATTGATTACCCATATCCATCAGAAAATCTATCTATAATGCTGAGCAATGGAATAACCGGTTTTCGTCAAATGAGTGGTTCGTCAGAATTATTAAAACTTAGGAAGGAACAAGAACTTAACATACTTGACCAGCAACCAGCCATACTGGGAATGCCAGGAAGTGTGCTTACACCCGTAAATACGCACAACATAAAAGCGGCACAGCGTAATGTGCGCCAGCAAAAAGCTGAAGGGGCCGATTTTATTAAAATAGGAATGCTATCTCCCGAAATCTTTTTCGCAGCGCTGTCTGAGGCAAAACGAATTGGAATTCCCGTACTGGGGCACGTTACTGCTGATACGGAAATGATGGCAGCTTCAGATTCGGGATTCAGAAGCGTTGAACACCTGGGTTTGAATTATGGAGGGTTGACAGCCTGCTCTACTGAAGAATCAACCTTGATAGCGACTGCGCTTAAGGAACCGGCAATACTTCATTACCTGCCCGGATTTTTGGATAAACTATCGATGAAACTCTTACAAAAAACCTTAATGAACCCGGCGGTTGGAACCTCCGATGAAGAATATCAGCGAATCAGCCGTATTGTGAGTACTTTCAGCGAAGACAAAGCACGGAAAAATGCCGCGAAATACCTCACAAATGGTACCTGGCAATGCCCCACATTGGCACACTTACGTCAATACCAGCTGGCCTTCTTACCGGAAATTAAAAACGAGCCAGGTTACAAATATGATCACGAAAAGCGGGAGCAACAGCACCAAGAGGTTACCGAAAAGTTTGAAAAACAATTGACGCCACAAAGAAAGAAAATATTGACAGATGCGTATAATCTCCAGTTAAAACTTGTGAAAATATATGATGAAATGGGTCTTAAACTTCTTGCCAAAGCAGGTCTATCTACCCTACACATTTTACAAACAGCAACTGTTAATGCCGCTGAATTTCTGGGCCGGACAGCTGATATGGGTACCGTGGAGCATGGTAAAATTGCCGACCTCGTGCTTCTCGATTCCAATCCACTTGACGACATAAGACATCTGCGCAGCATTAATGCAGTAATACGAAATGGATATTATTACAGTAAAAAAGAATTGGCTGATTTAAAATCTAAAGCGCTGAAGGTCGAAAAGTAAAATGAAACAACGAAATAATCAGCTTGCGGACCTCATGAATATATGATTGCGGAGATGCTATGAACAGAAATATCCAGTATATTAGAGACACTATTTATGTAAAAATGAATCCCCTCATCCTTGCGCTTCAAGCCAGAAACCTTACGGTAGAAATCCATCACCATTCAGCCTACCAGATCGTCCTGTCAAACGATACTCCGTTCACCTCTACTATTGATGGAACTATATATGAAGGCATTCACGGCTTTCTGATCAAACCACACATAGCTCATTTCTGCGTCGCTGAAAAAGGAACACTCAATATTCTCAATATCGAACCCTATTCAACTATTGGACTGGAACTGGCGAGCAGGTTTAAGGAAGACCAGGATTACATAGTCTTTGATCTGCCTTCAGAAACCAATGCTTTTCTTAAAACTGCAAAAGACAGTTTGGACATCACCGTGATTATGGAAGCTTTAGTTTCCAACATACCTCCCAATAATTACGATGAGCGGATCACAAAAATCGTAGCCTACATCGCAGAAAATTATTTTAGATCGGATATCACACCGAAGACTTTTTCAGACATCGTTTTCCTCTCTCCATCGCGCTTGGCGTCGCTTTTTAAAGAGCAGACCGGCAGCAGTTTATCTAAATATTTATTGTGGACCAGGATGCGCCAGGCTGTCTACATCACGCTGTCTGAAAAAGAACGAAGCCTTACGGAAATTGCTTACGATACCGGCTTTTACGACCTCCCGCAGCTGAATAAATACATGTACGAGATGTTTGGAATGCCGCCCAAGGCCTTAAAATTTAATAGCGAACTGATACGGGTATTTTAGCAGTTTAAATTTAATGTATATGTAAAGGTGTCAGCATTGCGCTGATGCTTTTTTTATGCTTAAAATCCTGAATTTTCACAACAGTGATTTGATACAAGTTTCCCTCCCGGCATGTTCGCAAATTTGTGATATAAATAAAGCAAATAAATACTATGAAAGCGATAGCCTATCAAAAATTCGGAACTGCAGCGGTACTACAAACTGTTGAACAATCAAAACCGTCTATCAAAGATGGTCAGGTCTTGGTTAAAATAAAAGCATTTTCTGTTAACCCAATGGATTGGAAGATCAGAAAAGGAGAAATGAAGCTGATGTCAGGCTCATCTTTTCCCAAAAAAACCGGTGCTGATTTTTCGGGCATTATAGAAGATGCCGGAAACTCTACTTTCAAAAAGGGTGATGAAATATTTGGCGTGGTTAAGAATATGATGAAAGATGGCGCTTCGGCGGAGTATGTCGCCGTTCCCGCTTCCCTGGTTTGGAAAAAACCGGAGCAGCTAAGCTTTGCACAGGCTGCATCTATCCCGGTGGTAGGAACTGCTGCCTTGACGGCACTCGAAAAAATGGGCAACATAAACGCAGAGACAGAAATTCTGGTAAATGGCGCGACTGGTGGCTTCGGCATGTTCCTGCTGCAGCTACTCAAACAAAAGGGTGCCAGGGTCACCGCAGTGACCAGCACGAAAGGATCGGAATTTGCAAAAACATGGGGAGCCCAAACCGTAATAGATTATTCCAAAGAAGACGTGATGAGCCAAAGCCGTCTTTACGACATCATTATTGACCTGTCGGGAAAGATGGGGTACGAGGCCGCCAAAAAGATCATGAAACCTAAATCTAGATTTCTGAACCCTACCCCACAGCCGATTGAAATTCCAATCTCGTTTTTTAAAAACCTGTTTACGGAGAAAAAACACATCATTATTCTGGCCAGCCCATCGGCGAAGTATTCAGCAGAGTTAACCACTGCCGTAGATAAAGGACTGCAAATTGAGGTTAACCACGTTTTTCCATTTGAACAAACACAGCAAGCTTATCAGTATGCGGAACAAGGCGGTTTTATAGGTAAAGTAGTTGTAGAGATCAATTCAAAACCCTGATAAATACTGTTTGATGTCGATGGAGACAGGTAGAGCAGCAACCTTCACCAAATTAATCCAATAATCAAAACAGTGATTTGATACAAGTTTTCCCTAGCCAGTCAAGGCATCTTTGTACTGTATCAACAACATAAATATTAAAACAAATACCATGAAAAAGCAAATAGTAATCATCGGAGCTACCGGAACCGTAGGTAGTAAAATAGCAGAGATATTAGTTAATGAAGGCCATTTGGTAAAATTGATTGCCAGAAATCCTGACAAGTTAGCAAGCCTTCGCAGCAAGGGTGCAGAAATTGTCGCAGGAGATGTAAATGATGTTGAGACCCTAACGGAAAGCTTCAAAAATGCAGATAGTGCATTTCTCATTCTGCCAGACAATGTCAAAGCCGAAGACACACGGGCATACCAAAGACAGGTAACCGGAAACTTTATTCAAGCGATTGAAAAATCAGGCATTAAACACATTGTGAATATGAGCAGCCTGGGTTCTCACATGCACGAAGGTAACGGCATCATGGCGGGTACCGGCGAGCAGGAAGTAAGATTAAACCAGTTGGAAGGCGTCAATGTAGTACATATCCGTTCCGCCTATTTTATGGAAAACTTTCTTAGGACCATCGGTTTGGTGAAAAGTAAAGGCATCAACGGAACCGCGGCAGATGGCGACCACGCGATTCCGATGGTCGCCACACAGGACGTAGCAAAAGTGGCGGCAGCATATCTGGCGCAACCTGATTTTACAGGAAAAAGTGTTCATCCGGTAATGGGGCCCAGAGATTATACCTATCGTGAATTTACCGGCATCATCGGTAATGCCATTGGCAATCCTGAACTGCCGTATGTGCAAATACCGGTTGAGCAGGCAAAACAGATCTTTTTGGGGAACGGTTTCTCACAAGACTTCGTCGATAACCTACTGGGAATGGCAGTGGCGATCAAATCAGGCTTCATGAACTACCAGCAACGAGACGATTCAACAACCACGGCCACCACTGCCGAAGATTTTGTAAATACCGTTTACGTACAAGCTTATCGTCAATAATGATTAAGCATCGGCTTTGACGATAGTTTCATTGGTTGCCATTGCAACATAGTTTGCGGTATCAAAAAATGTTGGCTCGTCGGGATGGACCTTCGTTAGATAATTTTCTGAAGTAAAGAAACTGTTGAAATCCTCAAAGGAGTCAAATGAGATTTCCACTACCGCATCGTATGGGGGCTTAGGAAAACCTTCGGCTGCTATAGGGTGGTTAACAACATACTTTCTAACGTAAAGTTCAACCTCAGGGATGGAACAGAATAACGGAGCGTGGTGATTCTTGTGATAATCCACAAATTCTTCAAAGCTCAGGTGCGGTAGTTTGTTAACTAAAAATGTAAATTTGATCATTGCCTTTATGTATAATTTGAGCCAAACTTATTTCATTACAAACGATGCCGCAAGTACGCACAAATTTGTGCCTATTCGCTTTGACAATTGATTGACAAGCTATGTACAAAAAGAAAATTCCAATCAGGACGGATTGTGGCCTGCATGTATTTAAGGAACTTTTGAATGGAAAGTGGAAACTAATGTTGATCTATTACATTTCAGACGGGATCAAAAGACCAGGCGCCTTGCAGAAGAAAATTGATGCCGACAGGCGGGTAATGACCAGGCAATTGGATGAATTAGTAAAAGATGGTTTCGTTGATAAAATCGTTTTCGATTCCAAGATTCCTAAAGTTGAATATCAGATAACAGCGCTGGGAAATAGTCTAGTGCCGTTGATCATTAGCCTGGAAAGCTGGGGCGAAAAAAACAGAGCTGTTTTAGAGACAGCCCTGGATCAAAAACAATAACTAAACAGAAAGCCACCGATTGGGTGGCTTTTGCTTTACGGAACCATAATTATACGTCCTAATTTGCCAACTCGTTCAGCTTCCTCATGCGCCTTAGCAACATCGGCAAGTTTAAAAACTTTATGAATGGGAACTTTCACCTTTCCTGTTGCAACCAGAGCCAGTGACTGCTCCAATAGCTCACGAACATGAGGCTCACGCATAACAGCGCCCAGTAAACATCCTATCAATGTAATGCGATGGGCTAAAATATAAATCGGATCAATGAAGTTTGATGCACCGGCACGTCCGGCTATGAGTATCACCTTACCCCCATCTTTAACGGCTTTTATACCGTCAATAAGCACATCCATACCAACCGTATCTATAAAAACTTCAACCCCAGCGTTACTGATGGTTCTGACCTGATTATGAATCGATTCTTCACCGCTAAGAATGGTTTCCGAAACCCCAAATTCTTTTAACGATTCGAGCGTGTCGGCATTTCTTCCAGAGGCGAATACTTTTATTCCTTCATCAGCTAAAATTTGCACCACTGCACTTCCTACACCGCCTGTAGCACCGCTTACCAAAACACGATCTCCCGGCTTTACATCACTCAACTGAATGGCTAATGCTGCTGTACCTACACCAATAAATGCTGCAACGGCCAGTTGAATGTCCATACCTTCAGGGATTGCATAAGTCGTTGCGGCATCCACTGCTCTTAATTCCGCATGCGAACCGGCCCAGCTAAACGTAATTACTTTCTGGCCCTTATTAAAACCGGTCACTTCAGCTCCCATCTCTATAATTTCTCCGGCGGCAGCGTAGCCAACAATATGATTTGGCGTCGGCGGGTTTACAAGCTGTCTGTTGGAAAGATCTCCACCTTCAATACTGATAGCTTCGACCTTAATGAGCACTTCATTTGGCTTGGGTACAGGGTTCTCCACCTCTGTATAAGAAAACACTTCCGGGCCTCCGTTTTTTGAATATATTGCTGCTTTCATTTTTTTGTTTTTAAGAATGCAAATTAATCTGCCGATACAATTGACGTTGATCGGCTGCTACATGGATATATAACTACAGGATCTATTATTTGTTCTGCGACAGCCTGGCCAAAAAATACAATTCATTAAAAGAAATTCGGCTTTTATTTGTGTAAACGTTATCATCATGAGACACAAATCAATAATCATTTGCCTTTCCATAACGCTCTCCGCATTTCTGAATGTGCAGGCACAGGAAAAAGACGCTAATTTCATGGATTCTGCAATGGTCTATTACGAGAAGAAGGACTTCAAGAAGGCCGCACGCTTTTTTGACGTCTATTACCTGGAGCAGAAAAAAGCACAGAGCAATTATAACACCTATTTTGCCGCTGTCGCAGCTGCCAGTGCGGGCAATATGGAGCGTGCTGCCTGGTATCTTCAACGCTCAGCTGCTATTGGCTATGACTTGTCCGGATATCAGTTCTTCGCTGAAGATCCGAACAATGCTGCTTTGCGTGATCTTCCGCAATGGAAAGCGTTTTTAGGCACCTATAAGACTAAAGCTGATTCAGCCAAGGTGATCATGGACAAGACGATTGCCGAAATCAATGACTATACCTATCAACCCAATGAATCACGCTTAAACGATAGAGCGTTCTGGGAAGATGTAGCTTCAAAAAGCAGTGTCGATCAGCTCATAAAAAAAATAAAGGAGTTTAATGATTTTGATGCGCCGGGAAAAGATAATTTCTGGACCTTATACCGGATCAAAGCTAATGACTCGCTAACGGTTCCTTTTATGGTTCATGTTCCGAAAGGATACCGTACAAGTCAGAAGACACCATTGTACGTATATCTGCACGGGGCGATTATTGCGCGGAAAGAATTTGCGAAACCTGAATATATTCCTGGAGGAATGGAAGCTTCGGTATTAACCAGGGCGATGGAACAAAATGCCTTTATTATCTATCCGCTTGGTAAAAAGGATTTCGGCTGGCTGTATCAGCAACAAGCTTTTGAAACGATTTTGAAAGAGATTAACCTGATCAAATCCCATTATAATATCGATGACAACAGGATTTTTGTGGGTGGACATTCTAACGGAGGCTCCGGTGCTTTCTGGTTCTCTATCAAGCAGCCTTCTGCTTTTGCAGGGTTCTTTGGTTTAAATTACCTCCCAAAAGCATATTTTGGCAATACCACGCTGGGCAACCTGAAAAACGTGTCGCCCTTCTACGGCGTTAGCGGTAGTGATGATACGAGCTTCCCCTGGGTAACGGTTAATTCTATTTACCAGTTTGGACTGCAGCATGGTGCCAACTGGAAAAATGTGGTCAGGAAAGGCGGCCATAGTCTCCCGTTTACAAATAGAGATTCTGTTAATTTTGTGTTCGATAGCCTCGCTACGAAAATCCGGGATCCTTTTCCCAGGAAAATCAGCTGGGAAACGGATGATGTAAAAAACGGACGCTATGCCTGGCTGGAGATTAAAGAGCTAGATACGCTTGCAGACCGTGCATCATGGCATCAGGATCTTAACCCCGAGGTAACACAGGGTGGGAAAACGGGAACCGTGGATTTCAATAAGCACCGTGCCGGCGCCGTGAGGGCAACATGTCAGGGAAATACAGTTTATGTAGAAACTTCCAGGGTGAAAAGGATCAAGATTTACCTCTCGCCAGACATGTTCCGTTTTAACGAACAAATCAAATTAATCATTAATGGCAAACAGCACTTGTATTTCAAACAGGATATGAGTAAGGACACTATTGTTGATGAGTTTCTAAAAACGCGTGACCGGAGTGTTATTGTAGCTGATGTAGTTGAGCTGACTGTAAATTGAAATTATATAGCATCACACTGAACGCGTAAGCCTTTAAATCTAACAATCTATTTTAAAAAAAAATTGCTTTTGGCGCAAACATTTGCTATATTAGGGTAATTAAGAAAGTTAAAGAACAAATAATAAAGCTGCAGTTTTAAAACAACCTTTAATGTAATTGCTAACGAGCCTCGCCTTGAAGATCTGACAATTTTACCGCGCGAGCATAAGTTGAGCATTCCAAGCCCTATATTTGCTATAGGGCTGGAGCTTGCTTGTGTCTTTTGTGTGGGCCTTTCTGTAAAGAAAGGTGGCTTTGTCAGAGCCTTCAAGACATCAGATCGAGTGAGTTACCAGCCCTATTGCATATAGGCATTTAACAAAATCAATCTTGAGGCTTATTTAATGTTTAACCAATTAAATAAGTAAAATTATGGATGAGATTTTAAAACGGCTGAACTATCAGCCAGTCAGCGTATCACAAGATGATATCGCAAACCCAAGGCCTGCACTGGCGGCCTTCTTCACTAACTTTCCTATACACGAAGTCAGGGAGAAAGTATGGCAGTTATACAAAGCATGGATCCACCACGCATCAGAGTATGCGGATATGGATGACTTCAGGTCTATGACCACATTGTATGACGAGCTGGTTTACTTTCTAAACCTCTCTTTCATTTACATGGAAAAGGAAGAAGCTAAATAAGGAATCACAAATTTTGGACGATTTGTATGATGCTTTAATAGCCAATATATTGCTCTGGAGCATTGATTAATGTTTCAGGGCAATTTAGCAATCCTTTTGCCTAAATAATATTTTTTCAAAAATCGACTTGCCTGTTTTCACCTATGTCAAGCCTGTTTTTTGACGTTTTTAGCCCAACGTACTGTA
>Ga0247808_10001963_pt1 | contig 9983 bp, 10 predicted proteins | sample UWRJL089202R1_FD_179914 | JGI IMG/M metagenome (GOLD analysis project Ga0247808, IMG submission 179914) | Plant litter microbial communities from Arlington Agricultural Research Station in Wisconsin, United States - UWRJ-L089-202R-1 | ecosystem: Environmental > Terrestrial > Plant litter >... | reverse complement strand
TTTACACCATCGGCAGCGGCGCTCACATCCATGCCAGCTTCCGTTAGTCCGCGGACAATTACAGACATCAAATCAGGCTCGTCTTCTATCAATAATACTTTCATGTGCAGATTTTGGGATAAAATATGCGCTAAAATTAAAATAAACCACTTCTAATATCCTTCATTACGAAGATATGACTAAAACATTTAAAAGCGCTGCTTTCACAACTATTGGTTTTCCGCAATCTGATATTCATCTATTTTCCGGTATAACGTTGTCAATCCAATATTTAAAAGCCTTGCAGCCTCCGTTTTATTCCCCCGGGTGTGGCTCAATACCTTTTGAATATGGTGCTTTTCTACAGCAGCCATTTCAAATGAATTGAGTTCTGTCACATTACTGAAAAATTCTACCGGCAGATATTTCGTACTCAACACATCCCCATCCGATAAAATGACCAGTCGCTCTATCACATTCTTTAGCTCCCTGATATTGCCTTTCCAGTTATGGTTGATCAGTAACTTTAGCAATTTCTCATCGATGCTTAATTTGGGTTTATTCACCTTCTGCCCAAAAAACTTCAAGTAATACATGGCCAGGAGTTCAATATCAGGTTTCCTGTCGCGCAGCGCAGGAAGTGGAATAATAAACACCGAAAGGCGGTAATATAGATCCAATCTGAATTTGCCGGCATCAGCTTCTTCCTTCAAATTTCTGTTTGTTGCAGCCAGGATTCGGACGTTGACCTGGCTGGTATGGGTATCTCCGACTTTGATAAAGGTCTGGTTTTCTAAAACCCGCAGCAGCTTAGCCTGAAGATCCAGGTTCATCTCCCCGATTTCATCCAGAAACAACGTGCCACCACTGGCTTCTTCCAGCAATCCCTTTTTATCGCGCACAGCGCCTGTAAAGGCACCCGCCTTATAACCAAAAAGTTCACTTTCCAATAACTCCGGACTAAAACCACTGCAATTTAACGCTACAAAAGGCTTGAGTTTACGCAGGCTCTCCTGATGAATAGCCTGTGCAAAAACTTCTTTTCCAGTACCTGTTTCACCTAAAAGTAAAACCGTAGTATCTGTAGCAGCTACCTTTCTGGCAAGATCGATAGCTTCCTGAATGGCTTTGGAATGCCCAAGTATCGACTCAAAGTTAAATTGCTTTTGGATCTTTCCCTCTAGCTCAAAAACCCTGAACTGAAGTGTTACTTTTTCCATAGCTTTATACACCAGCGGAATGATCTTGTCATTATCATCACCCTTGGTGATATAGTCAAAAGCACCATTCTTAATGGCCATTACTCCATCCGAAATAGTACCAAAAGCTGTAAGATTTATGATTTCGACATACGGCTTAATTTTCTTGATCTGTTTAACGAGTTCTATGCCATTGATATCAGGAAGTTTAACATCAGAAATCACGACACTGATATCCTGCGCCGCAAGTAATTTCAAGCCTTCCTTACCCGTAGCCGCCTGAAAAACAGTAAAGCCCTCAAGCTCAATAATCCGTGCTAAAAGGCTACAAATCTTTTTTTCATCATCGATAATGAGTACGGTTGACTGCATGGCTGATATTTTCAACAATATTAGTAATTTCCAGCGGATCAAAGACCATCGCTGTACATAAACAATTACATCGCTTCTGCTGCTCCAGGATGTGATAGTTAACGCGATGCTTGCAAACGGCCCTTGTCCCAGCTTTCATAATATGCAAAACCTACCCATTTGTCTGTACTTGTTACCGCAACAACGGCTCTGCCCGCTCTCATTTTCTCTATGATAGATTCTGGTGTGTGGTGCGCAATACCCGAACCCCTAATCAGCGCCGAAGCTGCTGTTTCCCTGACAATTTCATCAACATATTTATAATCTCTCAAAGTAGCGAAGCGAATGAAGATCAATTGATTTTCCATGACTCTGTATTCTTTTTGCACTATAAGAGCACAAGGAATGCCTGTATAGTATTAAAAACAAAAAAGCGCCTTTAGGCGCTTAAAAGAAGTAAAATAAATTTTATTGACAATCGGCAATTGAAAATGCGTGTTTCAAAACGAAAATCACCCTACCGAAATAACGCAATGCAAAAATTTGAATTAAGCGCCGATCGCCTTCCAAAGCATATCCTTTAGTTCCGCCAGGTTTTTCTGGGCAACAGATGAGATAAAGATTGATGGTAAATGCGCAGGGAGGTCCTTTTTCATTTCCGCCATCAGTTCATCATCCAGCATATCGGATTTAGTGACCGCCAGTACATGTGGTTTCTGCATCAATTCAGGATTGTACTGCTGTAATTCCGATTTCAGGATTGCGTATTCTTCTGCTATTGTGCGGCTTGTATCGGCAGGCACCATGAATAAAAGCACAGAATTCCGCTCAATATGACGCAGAAAGCGGTAACCAAGGCCTTTACCTTTAGATGCTCCTTCAATAATCCCAGGAATATCGGCCATCACAAAGGATTTACCCCCGCGGTAGGCTACAATCCCCAGGTTAGGAACAAGTGTTGTAAAAGGATAATCTGCAATTTCTGGCTTCGCCGCAGAAACTACAGAAAGCAAGGTCGATTTTCCCGCATTAGGGAAACCTACCAGGCCCACATCAGCCAATACTTTAAGCTCAAGGACGATCCATTTCTCAATACCTGCTTCACCCGGCTGCGCAAAGCGCGGCGTTTGTTGCGTAGAGGTTTTGAAATGCCAGTTACCCAAACCACCACGACCACCGGGCGTAAGCGTTTTGGTTTCACCTTCAGCAGTAATCTCAAATAGGACTTCACCGGTTTCAGCATCTTTGGCAATGGTACCCAGTGGAACTTCCAGGACCTCATCTTTCCCGGATTTGCCGGTACTCGTTGAACTGGAACCGCTAAGTCCGTCTTCAGCAATAATATGTTTACGGTATTTCAAGTGGAGCAAGGTCCAGAACTGCGGATTGCCTTTCAGGATAATATGACCGCCGCGGCCGCCATCTCCCCCATCAGGGCCACCGGTAGATGTTAATTTATCACGGTGCAAGTGTGCAGAACCTGGCCCTCCTTTTCCGGAGCGACAGCAAATTTTAACGTAATCTACAAAATTGGAACCTTGTGACATAACCTCTTTATCAATGTGTATACATAGAAATAGCGGGAAGCCTTGACATCGTCCCGCTATTTAAATGTTAAGTGTAATTAGTATTTATCTACAACCGCGCAAATCGTGTTGAAGATTTCATCGATATTACCAATACCGTTTACTCTCGTCAATTTGTTTTGTGCATCATAGTAAGGCAAAACATGAATGATTTTATTGAAATATTCATCAATGCGCTTTTGTATTTTATCGGCCTGGTCATCAACCCTGCCGCTTTCTTTCTGACGGATAGCTACCCTTTTTGTCAGCTCATCCTGATCAACATCAAAAGCAATAACACCAGCGATCCCGCTTCCTTTACTCGCCAGAAACTCATCCAAAACTTCCGCTTGTGGAATTGTTCTGGGAAATCCGTCAAAGATAAAGCCTTTCGCATCCGGGTTTTTATCTACTTCCTCTTCCAGCATATCAATTGTAATTCCATCAGGAACCAATTGTCCATCAGCAATATATTGACTTACTTTTTGGCCCAGGGGCGTTTGATTTTTAATATGTGCCCTGAACAGGTCACCTGTAGAGATGTGGATCAATTGATACTTTTCAATTAATTTTTCAGATTGGGTGCCTTTACCTGCACCCGGTGGGCCAAAGAGAACAAAATTTAGCATTCGGGTTGTCTTTAAAAATTAAAAGCCTTTTTTGCCCTTAGGCATAAAGGCTTTTTCAATTGATTTAGTAGTTTGCCATACAAAGCCTTCGTTATTGCAAACTGTTTTATTGTGTTATCATTCCATAACCCAATCAATAATTCAAATTACTTAAAATTTCATGCTCATCTATTGACAAGCCAATCTTTTCAGCGGCTGCAAATATATAATTATTAATTCAATTAAGGAGAACGGAGGCTGATAAAGTCTGTTTCAGGGCTTTAAATTAAAGAACTCCAAAAACCGAACAGGTATTGTCCAGTTGAGGGCTGACAACAATCCAATGAACTGGTTGAAATGCTGCCAGCCTCAAAATCGTTAGTTAACTGAGAAAGAACAAATATATAAATGCTTAACTATTGCCACAGTTTTGAACCAGCATTGGAGCGGCATTAAACCAGTATTGACACGCATTTAGCCGCTTCAACGCCGCCTTAACACCGCGTTAAACAGTTGTCGGTTATCTAGCATATGTTTAGCTTATTACAATAGATGGTACAAATGGTTCAAAAGGACTGTGCATTGCAGCTAGCACGAGGCCTGCGTCATACCAATTTCAAATTGTCCGGAAGCGCAACTATTAATGATAAAACGCTGTTATTTCGATATTACCTAAACGCAACAAATGACTTCAAAAATTAAAATCGCCATCCTTGACGATTATCAAAATATCGCTTTATCAATGGCCGATTGGTCCGCAGTAGAAAAAAATGCAGAGATTACGGTATTTCATGACCACATTAGTGATCAGGACAAACTTGTAGAAAGGTTATTACCTTTTAATGTATTGTCAGTGATGCGGGAAAGGACTCCTTTGAACAAAGAGATCTTTGACAGACTGCCCAATTTGAAACTGGTTATCTCGACGGGCTTAAGAAATGCAGCTATAGATGTAGACGCGGCAAAAGCTGCCGGGATCGAGTTAGAAATACAGGATATCATTGGACTGGCGCGCCTGAAATCACATGGGCACTACTTATGGCCATCTCCAGGAAAATCCCTCAGGAAAATAGAAGTTTGCGTTCCGGCGACTGGCAGAAGACTGTTGGCACCGATCTTTTCGGAAAGACAATCGGGATAATTGGGCTCGGAAATATTGGCATCAAAATAGCAAATTATGCAAATGCCTTTGGTATGAACGTAATTGCCTGGAGTCCGAATCTGACAGCCGAAAAAGCTTTGGAAAGTGGTGCAACACTCGCAACGAAGGAAATTTTATTTAGCGAGGCAGATTTCATAACCTTGCATGTGGTATTGAGTCCGCGCTCAAGAAATATGGTGAGCAGTGCGGATATCGACCTAATGAAACCTACAGCTTACCTGATTAACACTTCAAGAGGGCCACTGATCAATGAAGCAGATCTGATTTCAGCCCTGGAGCAGCGTAAAATTGCAGGTGCCGCACTTGATGTTTTTGAAACGGAGCCTTTGCCAGCAGACCATCCTTTTAGAAAATTAGATAATGTATTGGCAACGCCACATATTGGCTATGGTACTGAAGACACCTATAAGATATTTTTTACAGATACTATCGCAGAAATACTGGACTGGGCTGAGTGGTAATCATCTAAAGTTCGTATGATGAACGGCGACTATTTTCCGCTACAAGGTCATTGATCACCTGCGTTCCACTTTTCCAACGCTTTAAGCGGTTGACTTCCTGAATATCAGATCTGCTTTTGAGCTCCTGACCCTGATGATAATAATCAGGCATAATGTCTTTCATGGCGTTGTGAACATGGTGCAGCTCTCCACTCAGTATGAGTTCAGGTTGTCTTTTAACCAAGTCAACCAGTGCATCAGCCATGCTGGCTGCATAATAAGGACAATCCCAGTCGTGTCTAAAAGGGTCATCACCTTTGATATTGACTTTTTGCAGTGGGTGAGAGAGATCCTCAATGAGCTCAGCTACTGCGGGACCAAAAACATTTGAATATTCTGAGACAAAATGAAGCCACCAACGCGGGTGTTGCGGAAGTTCCTTAAGTAAGGTATCACAAACCATTACACGCTGTGGCAGGTTTGGATTTGCAGGATCCATGATTACTAGTGATACACCAAAATGCCCTTCTATTACCGAATGCCTGCTGTAAATCACAAAGTACTGCAACTGTGTTACCCCCGCTTCATGCATTGCAGCGGTGAGTTCCTTAACATCGCGAAGTCTGTCTTCCAGATAACCGCGCTTGAAAAAAACACGTAAATTGCCATTTGAATTTGCAATGCAGCGCTTACGATTTTCATCAAAAACATTGTCGTTGGCAGAGCGACTGGAAAAATGATTTCCGCTGTTGTAACGCAGTTCTTCTGAATCTATTGGGTAGCTGCTTACGCATGCAGTGTCACCTTCATCAGTCTGCTTACTTGGCTGCACCGAGCGAAAAGGCACATGTGTACTGTCTTTATCCAACCTACGGGCAAGGTTATATATCCGCTGTTCTGTGTGGGCAAGTAAAGGATCGCCACTAATCGGATCAAAATAAACAGCTGTTGCACATCGGCCTAAGTGTTGTGCAATTGCAAAATCTGCCAGTAAAGCCTGGATTGGATTGGCTGTAGTGATAAAAAAATCACGCAAAGCGTCATTTTCAAGATATTCTTCCAGCGTTTGCTCAAATCTGAGCAATATTTGGTCAGCATGGTCATGAGCCCATGTATGTAAAAACCTAAAAATGTCTGTATCGAAACAACGATTTGCTGTTTCTGCGATTTCTTTAGCACTAAGGCATTGTTCCATATGATTTCCTGATGAAATATACGAAGATTCTACCGCAAGATCAAGGGGATGTTGATAACTCGTCACCATTGTGCACACAAATAACTGAGTTGTTACAATCGGTCGACAAAACTGGCCTAAAACACACCAAATTTATATATTTTCACTATTACTGCAGAACCAAAGTTGTGACCTTGCCTCATAATCCTATAATTTATAATGAAAAGGTTAATTACTATTGTATCGATCATGTTGTTACTTTCACCTTGTCCTGGAATAACTGACGAAAACCATATGAAGCCCTGGACTACCCTGCCTGACGCTAAATATCTCGCAGGTCTATGGAGGGCGAACTCTCTTACCTATAAATGATAATGCAGAAGAAGTGACACGTTATCCCACGATTCCTACTAATCAGACAGGATGTTAATTTCTATGCGGCCGATAATTGACATAAACAAAAAAGCCTTAGATTTCTCTAAGGCTTTCATTTTCAGTGCACTCGAAGGGATTCGAACCCCTAACCTCCTGATCCGTAGTCAGGTGCTCTATCCAATTGAGCTACGAATGCATTTCCGATTTGTTATCGGACTGCAAAAGTAAGATTTGAAACCGGAATTCCCAATTTTTTTAAATAAAAATGGAGAATTTCTTAACGACTTAACTTACGCTGGCTCGATAACTTTCTTAATTGCATCAAAATCAGGAAGTTTACCTGCATCTTCCAGAACTTCCGCATAGACCACAGTTCCGGTCTCATCAATCACAAAGGCAGCTCTTTTAGATACGCCCTTCAGATTAAAGGCGAATTGCTCATATAACGCACCATAGGCCGTTGATACTTCTTTGTTGAAATCTGACAGTAATGGAAACTGATAAAATTGCTCTTCCTTAAATTTAGCTAATGTGAATGGTGAATCCACAGAGATACCCACCACATCCGCGTTCATGCCTTCATAATAGCCAAAGCTATCTCTCATGGCACATAGCTGTGCTGTGCACACACCTGTGAAAGCCATAGGAAAAAACTGGATCACTAGTTTCCTGCCAGTATAGTCACTCAAACTAACTTCTTTGAGTTCTGAGTTGAATAATTTAAAATCCGGGGCTTTGTCGCCAGCTTTTAATGCCATAATATGTATTGCTTATTTTCAGTAAATATACTTGTTAAATTATGATTTTGCCATCTGACGGTCTAATATCGCCAAACCTTCTTCAAAACTCCTTGGCTGATAGCCGAGGTCATGAATTGTCTTATCCAGGATAAAACCCGTACGGGCCGGGCGTTTGGCAGTCTGGTTCAGCGTTGCTCCACTTACCTCGTTGATCAGGCTTTTATCTAATCCCCAGAAATCCGCAACGCGGCCTACCAGTTCTGAGATACTCATCATATCTTTGCCCGAAGCATTGTAAACACCGTACGCATCCTTTTCTACGGCCAGCAGACAGCAGTCAGCAAGATCTTCAGCCAGGGTCGGCATCCGCCATTGATCATTCACCACATTGATTGGCTCGCCTTTTTCTAATGCACCCTTAGCCCAAAGCACGATATTGCTTCTGCTTGCATCATTGACAATTCCATAAACAATAATGGTACGGAGGATTGCCCAGCGACACTGGGAATTTTTAATGACTTCTTCGGCCTCCAGTTTTGTTTTTCCATAGTAACTCAAAGGATTTGGCGCCGCAAGTTCATCGTAGGGACCTTCGGCTCCGTCAAAAATAAAGTCAGTCGACAAATGCACCAACTGGATGTTATGCGCCAGACTAATATCTACCAGGGTTTTTACCGCTTTCACGTTCAGTGCATAGGCTAGTTCCTGCTGCGCCTCTGCAGTATCTACATTTGTCATGGCTGCAGTGTGAATAATCGCATCCGGCTGATATTGCTCTACCACCCGCTGCACGTTGCCGGGATTCAGGATATCCATTTCAGCATAGGTATATCCTTCCGTTACAGGATAACGATTGGCTCCTACGGAAGTAGCGACCAGCTCAAACTGACCTTCCGACAGGATCTTCTCCGTAATTTTTTGTCCGAGCAGGCCATTGCTACCAGTAACAAGTATTCTTTTCATGCTGTGCAGATGTGAATTTAATAACATTTAAAAAAGCGCAAATCGGGGATGCAGTGCCCTTTTTAAGCCCTTCCAAGCCCTGCGTTAAGGTAGCCAAAATAAGGATTAAAAAACTGTGGAAAAACTTTTAATATATATATACAATTTCAGCGGAAATCTCTTAACTTTGCAGACCAAATCGAGGACCCTTTAAAGGGTCTTTAACGAATTGATATTTATAATTTTACCCAAAACAATATATGCCTAACATTGGAAAGATAGCGCAGATTATAGGACCGGTAGTTGACGTGAGTTTTGCTGACGATGCTCATTTACCTCAGATTTTCTCTGCATTAGAGATTGAAAAAGAAAACGGACAAAAAGTCGTTTTAGAAGTTCAACAACACCTTGGTGAAGACCGCGTGCGTGCAATTGCAATGGATTCTACCGACGGATTAGTTCGTGGAATGAAAGCATTGGATACAGGTGCTCCTATCAAAATGCCTGTTGGTGATCAAATCAAAGGACGTCTGTTCAATGTGGTTGGAGATGCAATCGACGGAATCACTGCTGTTGATAAAACTGGAAGCAGACCAATTCACAATGCGCCTCCGCGTTTTGACGAGTTGTCTACTGAATCTGAAGTGTTGTATACAGGTATTAAAGTAATCGATTTGTTAGAGCCTTATGTTAAAGGTGGTAAAATCGGTTTATTTGGTGGTGCCGGAGTAGGTAAAACAGTATTGATCATGGAGCTGGTAAACAACATTGCCAAAGCTTACGCTGGTCTTTCTGTGTTTGCTGGTGTTGGTGAGCGTACCCGTGAAGGTAATGACCTTTTACGTGAGTTCATCGAGTCTGGTGTAATCAACTATGGTGACGAGTTCCTTCATTCCATGGAAAAAGGCGGCTGGGACTTAAGTAAAGTTGATACAGAAAAATTAAAAGAATCTAAAGCAACATTGGTATTCGGACAGATGAATGAGCCCCCAGGTGCACGTGCACGTGTGGCTTTATCAGGACTGACCGTTGCTGAATATTTCCGTGATGGTGATGGCGAAGGCGCTGGAAAAGATATCCTTTTCTTCGTTGACAACATCTTCCGTTTCACTCAGGCTGGTTCTGAGGTATCTGCCCTTCTGGGTCGTATGCCTTCAGCGGTAGGTTACCAACCAACATTGGCTACTGAGATGGGTTTGATGCAAGAGCGTATCACTTCAACAAAACGTGGTTCAATTACTTCAGTTCAGGCGGTTTACGTTCCTGCGGATGATTTAACTGACCCGGCTCCGGCTACTACGTTTGCCCACTTAGATGCTACCACTGTATTGTCTCGTAAAATTGCTGAGCTTGGTATTTATCCTGCAGTGGATCCATTGGATTCAACTTCAAGGATTTTGTCTCCAACTGTTTTAGGCGATGAGCACTACAACACTGCACAAAGAGTT
>Ga0247808_10001962_pt1 | contig 9984 bp, 10 predicted proteins | sample UWRJL089202R1_FD_179914 | JGI IMG/M metagenome (GOLD analysis project Ga0247808, IMG submission 179914) | Plant litter microbial communities from Arlington Agricultural Research Station in Wisconsin, United States - UWRJ-L089-202R-1 | ecosystem: Environmental > Terrestrial > Plant litter >... | reverse complement strand
CCATCATCTTATACGTCTCATCAATAAAAAGATAAAAATCATCGCTGTGAACCGTTCCATTCGTGCTTCTTGCGTTTTGATGCCCAAGGCGAACAATAATCAAATCATCTTCTGGAATTACGATTACATATTGCCCCAAATGCCCTCTCATATAATAGATATTCTTGTTGTTATAATCACTCAACCACCAGCCATAACCGTATTCTGGCGAATCTGCAAAGCGTGGTTTTGTTGAGGTTGCTATAAAAGTGCTGTCGAGAATTTGCTGTCCGTTCCATTTTCCGTTTTGTTTGTAGAGCTTCCCAAAACGGGCAAAATCCCTTGCATTACTGGCGATACAGCAATAGGCTTTTACGATTCCGTCTTCCTTGTCGGTTTGCCAAAGGGCTTCATTTTCGGCACCCATGGGCTTCCAGAATTTCTCCGAAACATAATCGGCAAGGCTTTTTCCAACCGCTTTCTCCACACACATTGCCAAAAGTTGGGTGTTGCCACTCAAGTATTTATAGGAAGTTCCAGGAGTGTCAATACCTTTCAAGCCCAGAATCACGCCATTCAAATCTTCATCAAAATAAGCTCGGGTCGTAATCGAAAACGGACTATAATACGACTCGTCCCAATCCAAGCCTGAAGCCATCGACGACAAATCACCAACGGTCATTTTGGCTGATTTTCCTTCCTTGAATTCAGGAAAGAAGTCGGAAACTTTTTGGTCTAAGCTTTTGATTTTTCCTTCCAAAATTGCCTTTCCTAAACTGGCCGAAACAATACTTTTGGCCATAGAAAAAGAATTCGATTTAGAATCCTTATCATAACCATCATAGTAGCTTTCGCTCCAGATACTATCATTTTTGATGATCAAAAAAGCTACAGTCCCAATTTGCTGGTGCATTTTTTCGAGTTCAGAAGTCGGTTTTATAGAATTATAGTGTTTTGAATTTGCCCAAGGTTGAGCAACTCCCGTCTCAATTTTTCGGTTGTCAAAATACTGGTAGTCTTCCAGAAAAGCAGTCGTATGTCCGTTAAAATAGATGGTTCTTACAGCTTTCAGCAGATAATCAACATTGAAAATATACATAAAAACAATCAGTAGAATCAAAAGTCCGGCTAACCAGAGGAAGAATTTTTTTAGGAATTTCATTTGTAAAATTTTTGGCTTTCAACGAATTTACACAAAAATCTTTTTGAATGTTACAGCTGTTAAAATAAACTTTGCTGATGCGAAGGATTTTCGTGTTCCAACAGCCATTTTTTTCGCCATAAACCACCGGCATAGCCTGTGAGAGAACCATCGGTTCCTATAACACGATGACACGGAACTACTATCCAAAGTGGGTTTTTGCCATTGGCGGAAGCCACAGCCCGAATGGCTTTTACATCGCCTAGTTTCTTGGACAATTCGAGGTAGGACATTGTTTTCCCGAAGGGGATATTGAGCAATTCCTGCCATACTTTTTGTTGGAAATCGGTTCCTTTTGGGTTGAGTTTGAAGGTAAAATCGTTTCTGTTTCCGGCAAAGTAGTCTTGAAGTTCGGCTACAGCTTCTTTGATTACATCAGGTATTTCTGTGGTGATTTCCTTTTCAGAATCTAGGACAGAAATGCTCGAAATGCCGTTTTCATCTCCGATGATTTCGGTGGTTCCGAGGGGTGATTTGATGTAGGCTGTTTGCATTTTGTAAAGTTAGAAAATAAATCAATTGAGAAAGGACGTTTATTGGTTTTGAAATTTGCAAAAAAGGGTTTCTCCCGTACTTTGAAGTATTTCTCCCTCATTGTTTTTGTTTCTCCCATGCTTTGAGATGCTTCTCCCTTACTTTTTACTCATCTCCGGTACTGATTTTGATTTCTCCCGTACTCCGAAGCATTTCTCCCTTACTTTTTTGCTCATCACCGGTACTGATTTTGATTTCTCCCCTACTCTGAAGCATTTCTCCATCATTGTGTGTGGCTTCTTCCTTATTGATCGTCTCGTCTCCCGCATTTTTTTAGCTTCTCCCGAACTGAGTGAGCTTTCTCCCGCTGTAGATTGTATTTTAGCGAAGGTGAGTAGTGAAGGTTATTTTGCGAAACTAAAGAAATAGGCTTCCAAGGCTTTCAATTCTTCTTCAGGAAGGTTTTTGGTGATGGAGAAATTGGTTTTCATCACCTCGTATTGGCTTGGATCGACGATTGGGTCGGCTTTTCCTTTTAGGAAGGCTATCATATCGGCATTCTTTTCTTTATAGATCGTGGCAATTTCCTGGATGCTTGGCCCGATTATTTTTTGGTCGGGTTTGTGGCAGGCAAAGCAGTTTCCTTTTCCTTCGAAAACGGCTTGCCCGAGTTCAAGTTGTTGTTCTTCGGCCGATTTTTGGGTTTCGGGATAGAGGTTTTCTTTTTGTGCTTCTTCTTTTTTACAGCTTATGAAAAGCAGGATGGTGAAGAGGATTGCTAATTTTTTCATCGTTACGGTGTGAAAGTATAAGGTATTCAAATGGTTTTTTATCTAGCCCTGACTGGAGGGAAAATCCTTTTTGTCCCGATAGCTATCGGGACAAAAAGATTTGGAAGGAAAGGCAGGAATATGCCCCGACGCTTCGGGACAAACACACACTATCCTTTCGCTCCTAATTGTGCTACTTCTGGTTTAAAAAGATGGCGGCCTCCTTGGCAAAATAGGTGGAGATTAGGCTTGCTCCAGCTCTTTTGATGCACATTAGTTGCTCCATCATAATCTTGTCGTGGTCGAGCCAGCCTCTTTCGGAAGCGGCCTTTATCATGGCATATTCGCCCGAGACGTGGAAAACGGTTACGGGGACGTTGACGGCGTTTTTGACTTCGCGGACGATGTCGAGGTAGGCAATTCCGGGTTTTACCATGACCATATCGGCTCCTTCCTCTACATCCCATAAGGCTTCCTTGATGGCTTCGAGGCGGTTTGCATAATCCATCTGGTAGGTTTTTTTGTCTTTTGGTACGACTACATCGGCTTCTCTTGGTGCAGAATCCAGAGCGTCGCGAAACGGTCCGTAAAAAGCGGAGGCATATTTGGCGGAGTAGCTCATGATGCCGACGTTTTGGAAACCTGCCTGGTCGAGGCCTTGACGCAATCGTAGGACTCTACCGTCCATCATGTCGCTAGGGGCTACGAAATCGGCTCCGGCTTGAGCGTGTGAAACGGCCATTTTTACAAGGGCTTCGTTGGTGGCATCGTTGGCAATATCTCCGTTTTCTATGATGCCATCGTGGCCATAAATAGAGTAGGGATCGAGGGCGACATCGGGCATGACAATCATTTCTGGACAGGCGGTTTTTATGGCTTTTATGGCTTTTTGCATGAGTCCATCGGGATTCCAGGCTTCTTTTCCGGTGTTGTCCTTTAGGGATTCGTTGACTTTGACGTAGATGTTTACGGCACGGATTCCGAGTGCGAAAAGTTCCTTTACTTCTTCGACCGTTAAATCAATAGAGCGACGGAAGATTCCGGGCATTGATGGGATTTCGACTTTGTAATTTTCGCCTTCGGCTATGAACATTGGGAACATAAAATCGCTCGGACTTAGTGTTGTTTCACGGACTAATGAACGAATAGATTCGTTTGTTCGTAGTCTTCTACCTCTTTGTAATGGAAACATATTTACTCGTTTTTTGAACCATTAAGAGATTAATAAAATTAAGGTTTACTGAAACTTAATTTCTTAATGGTTGATTATTTTATATCCAATCAATTGGATTTTCTAATACTTGAATTAATTTTTCTTCTGGGCTTCCTGGTTCTGGATGATGGTCATAGACCCATTGAACGTGAGGCGGAAGACTCATTAGGATGGATTCGATTCGGCCGTTGGTTTTGAGTCCGAATAGGGTTCCTTTGTCGTGAACGAGGTTGAACTCTACATAACGACCGCGACGGATTTCCTGCCAGGTTTTTTGTTCTGGAGTGTAGGGTAATTCTTTTCTTCTTTCTACAATTGGAACGTAGGCTTCTAGGAAACTGTCGCCGACTTCGGTTACAAAATTGTACCAATCTTGCATTTTCATTGCTTCTGTTTCTTTGCAATAATCGAAAAATAGTCCGCCGATTCCACGGGCTTCATTTCGGTGGGCATTCCAGAAATAGGCATCGCATTGCTTTTTATATTTTGGATAAAATTCTGGATTGTGCTTGCCGCAGGCAGTTTTGCAGGTTTGGTGAAAATGCTTGGCATCTTCTTCGAACAGATAATACGGCGTTAAATCCTGACCGCCACCAAACCATGATAGCCCCCCAGCCCCCGAAGGGGGAGTTTCCTCCGATGCGTTAATTGGATACATTTCGAAATAACGCCAATTTGCATGAACCGTTGGCACCATCGGGTTTTTTGGATGTATGACCAAACTTAATCCACAGGCAAAAAAATCAGCTTCGCCAACGTTGAACATTTTTTGCATGGCATCGGGCAATTTTCCATGAACGGCTGAGATGTTGACGCCTGCTTTTTCGAAAACTTTTCCGTTTTCGATGACGCGTGTCCGTCCGCCACCGCCTTCTGGGCGTTCCCAAATGTCTTCGCGGAATTTGGCTACTCCATCTACTTTTTCAAGTCCGGCAACGATGGTGTCTTGAAGGTTTTGAATGTATTGGTAGAATTTTTTTTTCATTATACTGTTGCTTTTACCGAAGCTATCTTATTAAAAATTTCAAACGAAAATGTCTTGCTTTCTGATTGAATGTAATTGTAAACAGCTAATGCCTTTTCTTTTAGATTGGATTTTTCTTCTGGTAATTGATCTGAAAAAACAATCAGTAAATCTGCAAAACGTTCTGCATTTTCCCAATCGAAATGAAACTTTTCAAGATGTGAAATAAGTTCTTCCGAAGAAAAATTTAGCAATGTTTCCAGATTTAATCCAAGAAACTTCATTTGATTTTCTATTTCATCTTTATCAAAATCCGGGACATAGATGAGTTCGTTCAGCTTTTTTAGAATGTTGCTGATTCGCTCGCTTTCCTCGTCCCGTAGTCCTTTGTTAAGTGGCATTTGTTTGAGATTTACTGATTGTACTCCTTCACTGCATCAACAAAAGCCTTCGCATGGTCAACAGGAATGTTGGGTAAAATTCCGTGGCCAAGATTCACGATGTATTTGTCTTTTCCGAATTCGTCTATCATTTGGTGCACCATTTTTTTGATGGTTGGAATTGGCGAAAGCAATCTTGATGGGTCGAAATTTCCTTGTAAAGTGATGTTTCCACCAGACAAATATCTTGCATTTCGTGGCGAACACGTCCAATCTACTCCAAGAGCCGAAGCCTTGCTTTTTCCCATTTCGCCAAGGGCAAACCAGCATCCTTTTCCGAAAACAATTACGTGTGTTTCATCGGCTAGAGCTTCAACAATCTGGTTGATGTATTTCCAAGAAAATTCCTGATAGTCAACCGGAGAAAGCATTCCGCCCCAAGAGTCGAAAATTTGAACGGCATTGACACCTGCTTTTACTTTTTCTTTCAAATAGGCAATGGTTGTATCGGTGATTTTTTGCAATAAAACGTGTGCCGCTTCAGGATGTGTGAAACAAAATCCTTTGGCCATATCAAAGCTTTTCGAGCCTTTTCCTTCCACTGCATAACAGAAAATCGTCCAAGGCGAACCTGCGAAACCAATCAAAGGCACTTCGTCATTTAGCATTTCCTTTGTTAGTTTTATGGCCTCCATCACGTAGCCTAAAGTCTCGTGGATATTAGGGACAATCACTTTTTCTACATCTTGTGGGGTACGGATTGGGTTTGGCAAAAATGGGCCAACGCTTTCCTTCATCAAGACTTCGATTCCCATTGCTTGCGGAACCACAAGAATATCCGAGAATAAAATTGCCGCATCTGGTGCGATTCTTCTAATAGGTTGTACTGTAATTTCGGAAGCCAATTCTGGAGTCTGACAACGGGTAAAAAAATCATATTTGTCGCGCAAGGCGATGAATTCTGGTAAATATCTTCCGGCTTGACGCATCATCCAAACGGGCGGACGTTGAACAGTTTCTCCTCTTAATGCTTTTAGAAATAGGTCGTTTTTTATCATTTTTTTTGTTTTTTTCCTGCAAGGTTTTCAAACCTTGTAGGTGTTTTTTTTGTATTTCTTACTAGTTATACCTACAAGGTTTTGAAAACCTTGCATGAGCTATTTAAATTCGTTTATACATTGAATAATCGTATTTTCAACTGTAGGTTGATTTGCGATTATGACATTTTTTGTTGCTTTCTCTAATGCTTCAGCAGTTGTGTTTCCGATACAGAAGCAGATTTCTTTTTTTATCTTGTTGTCTTTTAAATAGCTTTCTACACCTGAAGGGCTGAAAAATAGTATTCCATCAAGTGGTGTAGTTATTTTTTGTGGCGTTAATTGAGTTTCGTAAACTTCGATTTCATTGAACTTGATGTTTGCTTCTTTTAGAAAGTCTGGCAAAGTATCTCTCCTGAGGTTTCCGCTAAAAAAAGTAAAGCTTTCTTTTGAGTAAATCAAGGCGATGATTTCGGCTAAATCTTGAGCATAACCCGTATAGACAATTACGTTAAAGCCATTTTCCTCCAATAATGCTTTGGTTTTTAGTCCGACACAAAAGATATTCTTTTCTCGAAGTTTGGGAAGTAGTTCCTGTGCGTTTTCGATTAAACTATGAACAGCATTCTGGCTTGTAAAAATTAAATTATCGTTTATGTTTTTTAGTTCGAAAGGTTTGCTTTCCGTTTTAATGAAATCGGCTTCGATGAGGTTGAAATTTGCATTCAACAAAAATTGCTTCTGATTGCTCAAAAGCTTTTTGGTAGATAGTATGCGGATTTGGTTTTGCATTTTAAAAGTTTAAAAGAAGCCTCCTGTTTTTAATTTAGCCCTGACTGGAGGGAAAATCCTTTTTATTTTTTTCTTTAAAAAATAAAAAGATTTGGAAGGAAGGCAGGAACATGGTATAAACAAATGCCTGTTGCCTCGCTTCTGATTATTTTTTTAATGATAATTTTATGTTTTTCATCAGTTCAGCTCCACCATTATTTAGTGTTTCCTGTGCCATATGAAAGCCCAATTTTTTCCATTCTTCAATTGGAACCACTTTTTCGATTCCGATCTTATCTTTCCCGTCGATGGACAACAAAACACCTTTTAATGTAATGGTGTCGTCGTTTTCATCGTAAGTAGCCAAAGCTCCGATTGGGGCTGTACAACCACCTTCGAGTGTTTTCAGGAATTGTCTTTCGATATGGGTGCAAATTTCAGTTTCGATATCGTTCAATTCCGAAACGGCTTCGCGGGTAAAGCTATCTTCTGCCATTGCCACAACAACCATTGCTCCTTGTGCTGGTGCGGGAATCATCCAATCAAGATCGATAAAATCTTCCGGTTTCAGATTGATTCTTTCGAGTCCGGCTGCAGCAAAAACGGCTCCGCTCCAATCACTGTCGTTTAGTTTTTGCATTCGGGTATTCACGTTTCCACGTAAATCAACCACATTGTGAGTTGGATATTTATTGAGCCATTGGGCCTGACGGCGAAGACTTCCGGTTGCTATTGTGCCAACATCGGAAAGAAAATCAAGATTGCCTTTGTGTACCAAAATATCCAAAACATTGGCTCTTTCGAGTACTGCTGCCTGAACAATTCCGACAGGTAAAGCGGTTGGAACATCTTTCATCGAATGGACGGCAATATCAACTTGACCGTTTATCATTGCGATGTCTAGTGTCTTGGTGAAAATTCCGGTGATTCCGAGTTCGTAAAGAGGTTTGTCGAGGATGATATCGCCTTGGGATTTTACTGCGATGATTTCGGTTTTATAGCCTAAATCGTTTAGTTTTTTTTCGACTGTATGGGCTTGCCAAAGTGCGAGTTCACTGTCTCGTGTCCCGATTCTTATAGTTTTTGGCCCCCTAACCCCCGAAGGGGGAATAGTAGACGATGAATTATCTTTCATTATATACTGGCTTTTGAGGAATTCCCCCTTCGGGGGTTAGGGGGCTTATTTGAAATACTTTCTCAATCCATTCAATACTTTCATCCACCATCGTGTTGTCGTCTTTCAGATGATTTGCAAAATGTGTTGTAATTTTTTGGATGATTCTCGCACTGATGATTTCGGCTTGTTCCTCGTTAAAGTTCGATATTTTTCTGCTTTGAAAATCCAATTCAGAATTTTTGATAGCATTTAATTTTTCTTTTAAGGCATTGATGGTTGGGGCAAATTTTCTGGCTTTTGTCCAATTTACAAATTCTTCTTTTGTCTCTTCGATTATTGCTTCGGCAGCTGGAATGTGTGACTTTCTTTTTTCAAGGGTTTTTTCGGTCATTTGGGCCAAGTGGTCCATATGTATTAATGTAACGCCATCCAATTCCTTTACATCTTCGTTTACATTTTTCGGGATGGATAAATCTAAAATCAATAAAGGTTTTTTGAGGTTTAAAATTGCTTTGTCAACGGTTGGGTTTTGAGCTCCAGTTGCTACAACGACAATATCTGCTTTTTGAAGTTCGAGATGCAATTCTGAATAATCCTTAACGATAAGATTGAGTTTTCCGGCCAATTTCTCGGCTTTGTCTTTTGTTCTGTTGATAAGGGTGATGTGTTCGTTTTTAGTGTGTTTCACTAAATTCTCGCAGGTATTTCTACCGATTTTTCCTGTTCCGAAAAGTAAAATGTTTTTAGAACTGATGTTTTCTACGTTTCTGATAATATATTGAACCGAGGCAAAAGACACAGAAGTGGCTCCAGAGCTGATTTCGGTTTCGTTCTTGATCCTTTTGCTGGCTTGAATTACAGCATTTATTAATCGATCTAAAAAAGTATTGATTAATCCGAAAGACCTTGATTCGGCAAAACTGGTTTTAACTTGGCTGATGATTTCAAAATCGCCCAAAATCTGGCTGTCCAATCCGGTTCCAACACGAAACATATGGTTGATGGCTTCCTGATTTTTATAAACAAAGCCTACTTTTTGAAATTCTTCAACCGTACCCAAACTGTTTTCGCAGATTAATTTAATCAATTGAAAAGGATGTTCGGCAAAACCATAGATTTCGGTTCTGTTGCACGTGGAAGTTACAATCAAACTTTCTATGCCTTCATTTTTTGCCTGTTCCAGCAAACGGGTTTTGGCTTTTGCATCTAAACTAAATTTACCTCTAACTTCGGCATCGGCTTTTTTATAGCTTAATCCTACGGAATAAAAATAGTGGTGCTTCGATAAGTTATTATTTTCCATATATACACTTTTCCAAAAAGTTCAACAAAATTATCATTATACTGTTTATAAAAGTAACGCTGTAAGGACTATTTGTATCGCTACGAGATATTTTAAACCAAAATGCCTGAAACAACGTAAATTCTATTAAATTTGTACTGAAATCAAGTCTTTGCAAATGGCTTATGTAGAATTATTCTAAATAGATTTGAACTTGGTTTCAAAAAACATATACGAAAAAATATCGCTATGGGTTCTCAAGAAGAAATAAAAATTGAAGAAGATTTCATTTTGATTCGTTTTCAGAATGATGAAAATGAAGTTTTTCGTGCTGAAAGACAGATAAATCAAGGCCTGATACAATTTCATTTTGGTATTAAAGGAAAAGCAAAATTTATCTTCAATCAGGGAAATTATGCCTTGGATTTGAAAGAAGAGAAGTCGTTGTTGCTTTATAATCCGCAAAAAGAATTGCCCTTAAATTTAGAATTGGCTCCAAATTCTTGGGTTATTTCCGTAATTATTTCGATAAAAAAATTCCACGCCTTGTTTTCTTCCGAAGCAGATTACATTACTTTTTTGAGTGAAGACAATAAGGATAAGAAATACTACGATGAAGGCAATATTAGTCCTTCTATGGCGATTGTTTTGAGCCAATTGTTTCATTTCAACCTTCACCCATCCATAAAAAACCTTTATTACAAAGGAAAAGGCTATGAATTGTTGAGCCTTTATTTCAATAGGACCGAAGACCCAAATGCAGAACAATGTCCGTTTTTGATTGATGAGGATAATG
>Ga0247808_10001958_pt1 | contig 9998 bp, 8 predicted proteins | sample UWRJL089202R1_FD_179914 | JGI IMG/M metagenome (GOLD analysis project Ga0247808, IMG submission 179914) | Plant litter microbial communities from Arlington Agricultural Research Station in Wisconsin, United States - UWRJ-L089-202R-1 | ecosystem: Environmental > Terrestrial > Plant litter >... | reverse complement strand
TTCTTCGATCGACAACAGCGCCGCCGAAGCGAAGGTCAAGGCGGCCACGCTGATCGAATCGCTGCCGTGGCTCAAGGCCTTTGCCGGGGCAATCATCGTGGTGAAGTTCGGGGGAAATGCGATGGTGGATGACGCGCTGAAACGGTCCTTCGCCGAAGACATGGTCTACCTGCGTTACGCGGGCATTCGTCCCGTTGTTGTCCACGGGGGTGGCCCGCAGATCTCGGCAGAGCTCGCCAACCGCGGTATCCCGAGCGAATTCCGTGGCGGATACCGGGTGACGACCCCCGATGCCATCGACGTCGTACGCGAAGTGCTCACCGTCACCGTCAACGGCGAACTCGTTGACCTTCTCAACGAGCACGGACCCATCGGGTCCGGACTCTCCGGCGAGACCCGGAACCTCTTCGGCGGTCGCCGCCGCGGTGCCATGGTCGACGGCGAACTCGTCGACCTCGGCCTGGTGGGCGACGTTGTGGAGGTGAACCCCGCCTTGGTGCACGAGCTGCTCGAGCAGGGACTCATCCCGGTGGTTTCCTCGCTTGCCCCCGACCTCGACGAGCCGGGTCAGTCCCTCAACGTCAACGCGGATTCGGCAGCCGCGTCGCTCGCAGTCGCCCTGGGTGCTGCGAAGCTCGTCATCCTCACCGATGTAGCCGGTCTGTATAAAGACTGGCCGAACCGTGACTCCCTGATCTCTCACCTCTCCGATACCGAACTGCGCGAAGTGCTGCCGACCCTCGAGTCGGGCATGATCCCCAAAATGAGCGCCTGCCTCGAAGCGGTTGACGGTGGTGTCGCGAAGGCGGCCATCATCGACGGTCGTATTCCCCACTCGATCCTGCTGGAGATTTTCACCCACCAGGGAATAGGAACGGAGGTCGTCTCCTCATGAGCGACACCACCACACCCGCCTGGAACGGCCGGTATCGCACTGCCATGATGGGCTCGGCCCCGTCACCACTCGCCATGCTCGACCACGGCCAGGGTGCGCACGTCTGGGACTCCGAAGGCAACAAGTACCTCGACTTCCTCGCCGGAATCGCGGTCAACTCCCTCGGTCACGCACACCCGGTGCTTGTCGATGCGATTGCGCTGCAGGCGTCCAAGCTTGTGCACGTCTCCAACTATTTCGCGACGGCTCCGCAGATTGAACTCGCGGAAACCCTGCGCCGCATTACGGGCGCCGGAGACCGCGGCCGCGTCTACTTCGGTAACTCCGGTGCTGAGGCAATGGAGGCGGCCCTCAAGCTGTCGCGCCTTAACCAGGGACGTAAGCGTGTACTGACGCTCACCAACTCGTTCCACGGCCGCACCATGGGCGCCCTCTCCCTGACCGGAAAGGTCGCGCTGCGCGCACCGTTCGAACCGCTCATCCCGGGCGTAGATCACATCGACTCCACAATCGAGGCACTCGAGGCGGCCATCGACGACACCGTCGCCGCACTCATCGTGGAGCCCATCAAGGGAGAAGCGGGCGTTGTGCCGCTACCCGACGGATACCTTCAGCGCGCCCGCGAACTCACCGCGCAGCATGGGGTGCTCCTGATCCTCGACGAGATCCAGACGGGTGTCGGACGAACCGGAAACTGGTTCTCGTTCCAGGGCTCGGGCATCCAGCCCGACGCGATCGCAATCGCCAAGGGCATCGCCGGCGGTGTCCCCATCGGGGCCCTGGTGACGTTCGGTGCGGCATCCGACCTCTTCGAAACCGGCCAACACGGCAGCACCTTCGGAGGAAACCCGCTCGCGACCGCAGCCGCGAACGCTGTGCTCGGCGAAATCGAACGCGCCGACCTCATCGGTAACGCCGTGCGGCGCGGCGAGCAGCTGCGCGCCAACATTGCCGGCATCAACTCGCCGCTGGTCGGCGAGATCCGTGGTGAGGGACTTCTTATCGGGGTTGGCCTCACCGAACCCGTCGCCGGCCGTCTCTCCCGCGAAGCTCTCGCATTGGGCCTCATCATCAACGCGGCCAACGACACCAGCATCCGTATCGCCCCACCCCTGATCATTGGTGACGCCGAAGTGGCAGAATTCACCACCAAGTTCACCCACGCCCTGGAGGCCGCATCATGACCCGTCACTTCCTGCGCGACGACGACCTGACCCAGGCCGAGCAGAACGAAATTCTCGACCTTGCCGTCGGACTCAAAGCCGACCGCTTTGGTACACGCCCGCTCGCCGGCCCGCAAACTGTCGCCGTGATATTCGACAAGTCGTCTACTCGTACCCGTGTGAGCTTTGCGGTGGGTGTCGCCGACCTCGGCGGTGTGCCACTCATTATCTCGACCGCGAACAGCCAGCTCGGTGGCAAGGAAACCGCGTCCGACACTGCGCGCGTTCTCGAACGCCAGGTCGCCGCCATTGTGTGGCGTACCTACGGCCAGGCCGGTCTCATCGAGATGGCAGCCGGAACCACGGTTCCCGTGATCAACGCGCTGAGCGACGAGTTCCACCCGTGCCAGCTGCTTGCGGACCTCCTTACCATCAGAGAGCACCGCGGTACCCTCGCCGGCCTGACCGTTACGTTCCTCGGGGACGGTGCGAGCAACATGGGCCAGTCCTACCTCCTCGCCGGCGCGACCGCCGGAATGCACGTGCGCATCGCATCACCCACCGGGTACACCCCCAACGCTGAGGTTGTTCTAGACGCGTCTGCCATCGCCGAGACAACCGGTGGCTCGATCACACTGTTCTCCAGCGCGGCCGACGCCGTCACCGGAGCCGACGTTGTGGTCACCGACACCTGGGTCTCGATGGGCAAGGAATCCGAAAAGGCCGAACGCGTGGCCACCTTCGGCGAGTACCGCGTCGACAGTGCTTTGATGGCGTTCGCCAAGCCCGATGCGCTGTTCCTGCATTGCCTCCCTGCTGACCGTGGCTACGAAGTCACCGCCGATGTCATCGATGGCCCGCAGAGTGTGATCTGGGATGAGGCAGAAAACCGCCTGCACGCCCAGAAGGCGCTAATGGTCTGGCTTCTCGCGCGCGCCTAATGACTGACCAGGGGAGTGTGGCGCGTCCGGTGTGGGCGCGCCTCCGCGCCTACGGCGGACCGTCACGCATCGTGGGCATCGACATTGCACGCGGCCTTGCCGTGCTCGGAATGTTCGGCGCGCACATCGGTGTCAGTGAGCCGTTCGACTGGTCTCCCGATACCTGGCTCAACCTCGTGCACGGTCGCTCCTCGATCCTGTTCGCCGTGCTTGCCGGGGTCTCCATCGCGATCATCTCCGGCGGCCGCCATGTCGTCTCTGACGTTCCCCTCGTTCAAGCGCGCATCCGGATCTTCACCCGCGCGGCGCTGATCTTTGTGCTCGGCGGGCTCCTCACTTCGCTCGGCACCCAGGTGGCGGTCATCCTGCCCGCCTACGCCGTACTGTTTGTGGTTGCCCTGCCGTTCCTTCGCTGGTCGTCGCGCCGATTGTTTATCCTCGCTGGTGTCCTTGCCGTGGTGATGCCGGTGGTGTTCACGGCGATCCTCCCTGTCGCCGAAGCGTTCGCGCCCTCCGCGATCCTCGAGCTGGTGGTCACGGGTCATTACCCCGCCATGATTTGGCTGGTTTTTGTGCTGGTCGGGCTTGGGGTCGGCAGGCTTGACCTTCGCGCGCGTCGGATTCAGGTGTGGATGCTGGGCGTGGGGGCCGCTCTCGCCGTCGTTGGATATGGGCTCGGCTCGCTGCTGGCCTCACCCGTCGACTACTCAGACCCGGGACAAGACCCCAGCTCGCTGCCCTCCTCCGTCGACTTTTCGACCCTTCTCACAACCGAAGCCCACAGCGGGAGCCCGTTCGAGGTGGTTGGATCAACCGGATTTGCACTCGGCCTGCTGGCTCTGTGCCTGCTCGCCACGCCGATGCTGCGCTACGTGATGTATCCCGTTGCGGCGGTGGGAGCGATGGCGCTCACCGCGTACAGCGTGCACATCGTGGGGATCGTGTTTTACGGCGACATCGTGGGCACAATTGTCGATAATTCCCTGTACCTCAGCTACGTTCTCACGGCCCTTGCGGGCTGCACGCTGTGGACTCTTCTGTTCGGACGCGGCCCGTTCGAACGGCTACTCACCCGGGTGTCGCACCTTGCTGCCCGGATCACCCCCGCCGCCGCCGGTAGGCTTGACGGCGACACAATCTCGAAGGAGAACACACACACATGACGGAACGCGTCGTTCTCGCCTACTCAGGCGGACTGGACACCTCGGTAGGTATCGGCTGGTTGAAAGATGCCACTGGCAAAGAGGTCGTGGCACTCGCCGTCGACGTCGGACAGGGCGGGGAAGACATGGATGACATTCGTCAGCGTGCCCTCGACTGTGGCGCAGTGGAATCCATCGTTGTTGACGCGAAGGAAGAATTCGCGTCTGACTACCTGATGCCCGCTCTCAAAGCCAACGCGATGTACCAGAAGCAGTACCCGCTGGTTTCGGCTCTCAGCCGTCCCCTCATCTCGCGTCATCTCGCCCGCGTCGCCCGGGAGCTGGGTGCTGACTCCGTCGCCCACGGCTGCACCGGTAAGGGCAACGACCAGGTTCGATTCGAAGCGGCCGTCGCGGCGCTCGCACCGGAGCTCACCAGCATCGCGCCGGTTCGCGACCTCGCCCTCACCCGCGACAAGGCGATCATCTACGCGGAACAGCACAACCTGCCGATTCGCCAGAGCGCCAAGAACCCGTACTCCATCGACAAAAACGTCTGGGGTCGCGCGGTTGAGACCGGGTTCCTCGAGGACCCGTGGAACGCACCGATCGAGGACCTCTACGAGTACACGATGGACCCGTCGGTGGCCAAGCCCGCCGATGAAGTGATCATCACGTTCACTCAGGGCATCCCCACCGCCCTCAACGGCATCGCGGTTACCCCGCTCCAGGCCGTCGAGCAGTTGAACATCCTCGCCGGAAAGCACGGCGTCGGCCGTATCGACGTTGTCGAGGACCGCCTTGTTGGCATCAAGAGCCGCGAGGTGTACGAGGCTCCCGCTGCTGCAGCACTCATCGTCGCGCACGAAGCCCTGGAATCCCTCACGCTCGAGCGTGACGTCAACCGCTACAAGCGCGGTGTTGAGGCTGAATGGTCCAACCTGGTCTACGACGGACTCTGGTTCTCCGGACTCAAGCGCAGTCTCGACGTCTTCATCGACGACACCCAGAAGTACGTCAGCGGCGACATCCGTCTCTCCCTGCAGGGCGGCCGCGCGACGGTCACCGGTCAGAAGAGCGACAAGAGCCTCTACGACTTCAGCCTTGCGACCTACGACACCGGCGACACGTTCGACCAGTCGCTGTCGAAGGGCTTCATCGAGATCTGGTCGCTCCCGAGCAAGATCTCGGCACGTCGCGACGCCGGCAACCTGTAACGAGAACCACCGCACCATCGCAGTAACCCGGGCCAGCACATGGCTGGCCCGGACAGACCCAAGGAGCACGAGCTTGTCGAAAGCAGAAAGCGCGGGAGCCCTCTGGGGCGGCCGGTTCAGCGATGGACCGTCACCCGAACTCACGCGCCTGTCGAAGTCCACCCACTTCGATTGGCAGCTTGCCCCGTACGACATCGCGGGCTCGAAGGCGCACGCCCGTGCCCTCGCCGCGGCCGGGTATCTCGACGAGCAAGAACTCGACGGGATGCTCGCTGCGCTCGATGAACTGCTGGCCGCGTTCCTTGACGGGTCGTTCTTCGCGCTCGACAGCGACGAAGACGTCCACTTCGCCCTTGAGCGTGGGTTGATCGACATCGCCGGCCCTGCCCTCGGAGGCAAACTACGTGCAGGGCGGAGCCGGAACGACCAGATCGCCACACTCGTGCGGATGTATTTGCTCGACCACGCGTCATCCATCGGGCACCTCCTCCTCCAACTCATTGACGCAATCGGTGCACAAGCCGAAGCTCACATCGACGCACCGATGCCTGGGCGCACCCACCTGCAGCATGCCCAGCCGGTTCTCCTTGCCCACCACCTTCTCGCTCACGCGTGGCCGCTCGTTCGCGATTTGGAACGCCTGCGCGACTGGCGAGTGCGGGCGTCCGCGTCGCCGTATGGTGCTGGCGCTCTCGCCGGGGGAGCATTGGGTCTCGACCCCGTGCTGATCGCATCCGAGCTGGGTCTTGGCGAACCCACCCCGAACTCGATCGACGCCACATCGAGCCGCGACGTTGTAGCCGAGTTTGCGTATATCACCGCGCAGATCGGTATCGACGTCTCGCGGTTTGCCGAAGACATCATTCTTTGGGCCACCCGCGAGTTCGACTTCGTTCGCCTGCACGACGGGTATTCGACCGGGTCGTCGATTATGCCCCAGAAGAAAAACCCGGACATAGCCGAGCTCGCCCGCGGCAAGGCCGGTCGACTTGTTGGCAACCTTGCCGGGCTTCTCACCACGCTGAAGGGCCTGCCGCTCGCGTACAACCGCGACCTTCAGGAAGACAAAGAGCCCGTGTTCGACTCGGTCGAAACGCTCGAAGTTTTGCTTCCGGCGTTTACCGGAATGGTTGCGACGCTGACCTTCAACACCGAGCGGATGGCGGAACTTGCACCGCAGGGCTTCTCGCTCGCCACTGACGTCGCCGACTGGCTGGTACGCCGGCACGTTCCCTTCCGCGAAGCTCACGAAATCAGCGGAAAACTCGTGCGATTCTGCGAGGAGCATGGGCTCGAACTCGATCAGCCGTCTGATGAGGACTATGCGAGCGTCTCACCGCACCTCACCGGAGAAGTTCGCGACGCCCTGACCGTCGCGGCGTCCCTCGCCAGCCGAAGCGGCATTGGCGGAACCGCGCCCGAACGTGTGGTTGAACAGCTCGCCACCCTGACCGCTCGCGTACGCGAGCTCGACCCCCGGAGAATGCTGTGACCCTCGACAAGGACCGTCGCCGTAACCCGCGTCCGCCGATGCCGAAACGCACACTCATTTTTGTGATCGTGGCCACGGCGTTGATCTTTGTGTTTGTGGGGATCGTCCTTGCGGTGAGCGGACAGAGCTTCTTCTAGTGGACCGGCAGCTCTTTGAGCAGCCGGCGCTCGAGGTGGCGCCGCTTGTGCTTGGCGCGATTTTGTCCGTCGGAGCGGTGAGTCTTCGTGTCACGGAGGTCGAGGCGTACCTCGGTGATCTTGACCCGGGGTCGCACGCGTTCCGCGGACAGACCCGACGCAACAGCACGATGTTCGGTGAACCCGGGCACCTCTACACCTACTTCACCTACGGGATGCATGTCTGTGCAAACATCGTCTGTTCTCCGGTGGGCGAGGCATCCGGAATTCTTCTTCGTGCCGGTCGCATCCTGTCGGGTATCGACATTGCTCGGGAACGCCGGACCACGACGAAGACCGACGACGACCTCGCCCGGGGGCCTGCTCGCCTTGCGGTTGCGCTCGGAATTACGCTCGCCGACGATGGAACTGATCTCGCGAGTGGACGGGTTCGGCTCGACATGCCGACGGGCCAGCTCGAGTGGGCGAGTGGCCCGCGCACCGGGGTTTCGGGCGATGGCGGCACCAACGCTTTTCCCTGGCGTTTCTGGATTCCCGGCGACACATCGGTGTCTCCGTATCGGGCGCATGCACCGAAACGTCGGCGCTGAACTGATGCTGCTGAACTGACCTCGCTGCGGCGCCGTGCCCGCGCGCTTAAGAAATAGCCAGCACCACGAGGGCGCCGGCGGCACAGCTGAAGATGAGGCTCACGAGGGTGCCGATGATAAATCGCTCCCGCGCCTCGGGGCTGTCGAGTTCGGAGAATCGGCCGAGTCCCTTGATCGCGACGATCACCGCAATTCCCTCAACTCGTCCGACCGCCAGGCAGCCGATCACCGCGATCCGTTCCAGGTAACCGATGGTTGCCCCACCGCGCAGCACTTCTTTGACCGGTTCCGTTGTCCCGATCGCGGACTGTGGTTGGTTCGACGGCAGAATGCCACCATGCGATCCGACCCGCACCGAGTGTTTTTCGGTGAGTTCGACCACAAAAAGAGTCAGCGGGCTCCCGGCGGTGACACCGAGTACAAACAGTTCGATCGCCACGATGGAGGCATATATCGGGTTGGGCGGTGGGATGACGATGCCGAGCGCAACTCCGACGAGTGCGAGCACTACGGGCACCGCGGTGAGCGCGCCGAGCACCGGAATTCGGATCCGCGCGGACACCACGGAGAGCGCGACGCTGACCGCGAGGATCGCAACCGCGCCCGCCCAAAAAGTGAAGGAAAGTACGTACATCGCTGACAGTCTTGCGGACACCTCCGACGTTGTCGATGGTGAAATCGAGCGTGGGTTCAACCCCGGCGGGTGTTTGCTTCTCCAAATAGGCGCGCAACCGCGGAATGCGCGCCGAGTTCCGTGCGGATCCCGCCCGCGCGCGCCCGTTGGCTGGCGGCTTGCGGAGAAATGCCGAGGCGGTCCGCCGCTTCGGACTGGGTGAGTCCCGCAGACAGCAGATCGTAGAGTTCCCATCCCTCGTCGGTGCGGCGAGAGCGGATAAAGAGAAGCAGGTCGAGGATGGGCGCGATGTCCGTTTCGCCAACGGCTTGGCCCGCATCGACGCGCAGTGCGAATCGGGTGGGGGACCGCTTCGCACGATCGACGGCCTGTCTCGCGGCCACAAAACTGGGGCCTGCGGCCTCGCGGGTGTTGGCGGGCAGCGGAGAGCGCACCTCACCGATGCCGCACCCGACGCTCCACTGTTCGCTTCGAGTCAACTCCAGGATCAGCGCGAGCGCAGCAGCGGGGTCGTCGAGCATCGCCTGGATCTCATCGCCCGCGTTGCGGTCGACGGGGAGAACCAGCGCCGGGTGGTATTCCTCGTTGAGGCGAGCAACGGCGTCACCCGCGAGGTCAGCGCGGTGGGTGCTGTCGATCTGGTCAGCAGTGATAACAAACACGAGCGATCAACCCCTCAGGCATGATTGGTAGTGAATCAAGTCTAATGACTAGATCAACTAACACACAAGCCATGTGACTTGACCCGGGTCGATCGCGCTGATCTGTGCACGCGGCGTACTACCCTGTAGATCGTGTCTGCCCCTACCTCGCAAAAATTTGCCAGCCAGAGTAACGACCCGTCGTTTGCGGATCTCTGGGAAGAACTTCAGTGGCGAGGACTCGTCCACGTCTCGACCAACGAGGACGAGCTGCGCGAGTTGCTCGCGGGCGACCCGATCACGTACTACTGCGGATTTGACCCGACGGCACCGAGTCTTCACCTCGGAAACTTTGTCCAGCTGCTCCTCATGCGCCGGCTTCAACTCGCCGGGCACCGACCGCTCGGACTGGTCGGCGGCTCAACCGGCCTCATCGGTGATCCCCGTCCGACAGCGGAGCGCACCCTCAACACTCCCGAAGTTGTCGCGGAGTGGGTCGGTTACCTGCAGGCGCAGGTTGCTCGATTCCTCAGTTTCGAAGGGGATAACGCCGCCCGCCTGGTGAACAACCTCGACTGGACGTCGCCGCTGACCGCCATCGAATTCCTTCGCGACATCGGTAAGTACTTCCGTGTCGGAACCATGATCAAAAAGGATGCTGTCGCAACGCGCCTCAACTCCGACGAGGGCATTAGCTACACCGAGTTCAGCTACCAGATTCTTCAGGGTCTGGACTACCGGCAGCTGCACCTCGATTACGACTGCGTTTTGCAGACGGGTGGGAGCGACCAGTGGGGCAACCTCACTAGCGGTGTCGATCTCATCAAGAAGTCGCTCGGCAAAACCGTGCACGCTATCGGCACCCCGCTGATCACAAACTCCGACGGACGCAAGTTCGGTAAAAGCGAGGGCAATGCGATCTGGCTCGATGAGGAGCTGACCAGTCCCTACGCCGTGTACCAGTTCTGGCTCAACACGGATGATGCGGATGTCGTCGATCGGCTTAAAGTGTTTACGTTCCTTACTCGCGCGCAGATCGATGAACTCGCGGAGGCTGTCGCAACCGAACCGTTCCGCCGTCAGGCCCAGCGCACGCTCGCATTCGAAGTCACTTCTTTGATTCATGGGGATGACGCCACGCTTGCC
>Ga0247808_10001957_pt1 | contig 10002 bp, 7 predicted proteins | sample UWRJL089202R1_FD_179914 | JGI IMG/M metagenome (GOLD analysis project Ga0247808, IMG submission 179914) | Plant litter microbial communities from Arlington Agricultural Research Station in Wisconsin, United States - UWRJ-L089-202R-1 | ecosystem: Environmental > Terrestrial > Plant litter >... | reverse complement strand
GTGGCGATTGGCTCCAGCCGTCTACATAATCACCAAGGAAAATCAATTTGTCTTTTGGAGTAACCTTTGCCCTTTCAAGAACCTGCTTAAGGGCTTTTAGTCCGCCGTGTATGTCGCCAATTGCGAAAGTCCTGCTCATTTTTGCTTTTTTACAAAGCTACGAATTTGACCGTCATTGTAAAAATTTGAAGAAGCTAATTGAGGTCGTATTTCATTTTTCGTAAGATTCGAAGCGCTTCCTTAAAGGATAAATACACATTTGGATTGAAATGCACTTTGAGTAACGGCTTGGCGTCTATGAGTTTTTGCTTGGCCTCTTCAAAGCCATTCAAGTAGCAGATCATAAAGGTAGAAGGCAGGTTCTCAAGGTCTTTGTTTTCCCTATCGGTCAAAGAAAATCCTTTTTCGAGTTTGGCAATCAAGGCGAGATTGGAATTGTAGATATGAAACAGCATTTTCCGATTGAACTCAGGCGGTTGGAAACGCATCTCCCTATCAATTTTGTAATAGCCGTTTTCGAAGAAATGAATGCTGACCTTTTCGAGCTCGTAAAAGCTGGTCTTATCGTTCAAGCCGAGGGAAACATATTCCGTTATCGTAAAAATATCATCATTGAATTCGATGGCAACTTCATCCAAGGCAGAATAAAACAGCTTTATTTGTTCGTTGACGAGTTCGATATCCACACGCGAAAGATAGGTTTTGTCCTTGACCTTTTTTGGTATTCCTGCCCAGCAAATCACGAAAAGTTCCTTGAAAACCTTGTATTTGGGCGACATGTCCTTATGGCGGTTGTTCATAAAATCCATCACGCCATCAAGGGTATAGCCGATGCTGTTTCGGGAACTGTTCTCGATGCTGATGACGGTTTCGGTGTTCTGGTAATTCTTTTCGAAAACACCACCTTCTATAGGAACCGAGTTGCTTCCCCTTCGGATAAAAACCGATTTGGCCAAAATAGTATGGATGCCTTTCTTAAAAAAAGAAGCCTTGCTTTTGGGCTTTATCGTTACGAGCCCAATCACCTTATCTTTGGGAAGATTAGGAAAAGGAACGTTCTCGTATTGAATTTTTGGTGGGTGTTCTAGAAATGCATTGACGAGGTTTTGAATGCGACTGTCGTCGAAGAAATCATCGCCTACAATTTCATTATCGTGGTCCTCGACTCCCACCACTATATAGGAATTATTGGTAGGATTTGAATTGGACAGGGCACAAATATGCTTTAAGAATTTGGCCTTCCCTTCTCGGGTATGAAGGTTCAACTGGCGCTTCTTGTCATAAAAACTGCTCTCGTCGTTATGGGCGAGAAGGTTTTTTATTAAGAGGCGTTTGTTGATCACGGAGTTGTTTTTTATTTTTTTATTATTCGTTTTCTATAATAGTCAATCACTCTCAAAATTTGATGTAAAACGGAATAAATTCATTGCTTTCCCTTTCAAAAATAAGGCTTTTTAGTGATTATTAGTAATTAGCGACAATCAATAAATTGCGATTAGATGATTAAAAATTAGATCTTATAGATAGCATAATGTTTCTACTAGGTGCGACTAAACCTGAACTGTATGGCCGATAACGCTGATCCGCTATATTTTCAATCCCTGCACTCACAGCTACGTTCTGATGAAACTGATACATTGCCTTAAAATTAAGCGTGTGCCAACTTGGAGAATAAGGATTGCCATTTGCATCTTTTGCATAAAGTACTGATTTGCCTTGTTCTTCTGGATTGAGATCATCATAACTCACTTCGGCACTGTACATCGCATAGAATTGCATAAACAGTTTATCTTTCTGATAGGAAAGACGAGTAATTCCAAATGCGGGAGCCGCATGTCTTGAAGGACTAACATCCCCATTATCCATTTCCTCTTTGCCCAATTGATAATTATAGCGTGAGGAAAGGCTAAAACCTGATGGCAGTTTAATCTCTATTCCTGCATTGAAACCATAAACTGTACCATATGCTGCGTTTTGAATAGCGTAAACTTTACTCATCTCCCCATCAAACATTATGCTATCCTGCCCACCTACCTGAAATGCTCTACGAACCATTGCATTATCCAAATAGGTATAGAAACCAGTAGCATCAAGTTTTACAACATTACCTAAAATTTTTGAAATATTTAATTCTCCATTGTAGGCATATTCGGCATTTAACGATGTATTCGGTACAATTACTTCACCGCTTGCAAAGTCAAATATTTTACCTATATCATCCACGTTTGGAGCTCTAAATCCAGTACTTCCGTTCAGGCTGATTTTCCAAGTTGCAGCAGGTGTATAAACGAGTCCTATACTTCCCGTTGTTGCGGCATTCTTAACACTAGAACTTGTAAAATCAAACGGGAAAAAATCAAGATGACGTGTAAAATCAGACTGTAGATTGAATGCGCTAAATCTCGCTCCTGCTTGAATCAAAAATTTGTCGGAGGCGACAAACTGATAATTCAAATACCCCGCATAACTACTCCATTGAGAAGCGGGATATCTGTCAGGAACAAGCATAGGACTTCCATCCCTAATGTCAACTGCTGATCCAGTTGAAGTTACATCATTCAGCACATATTCAGCACCGTAATAAAACCTGTGTTTTTTTACACTTTTTTCAAAATCCATATTTACAGAATAAGCCGTAACTTCTTCTAGTTGGGTTCTTAATCTATGATGATTAAATCTTCTGTCTATTCTACTTTCTTCAAAATACTGTTGAGCCAAGCGTATTGTCATTCGATCATATACTTTGTTACTTTGACTATGCGTAACCATTAAATTGTTCATCATCCAGATTTGCGGTCCATAGTTCCAAACAGCGACGGCTGGTAGTCCATCGTCTTGAGTCTCTATAAGACGATCATAACGTGAATACTCGGATGTTTCTGAGTAATGAAAACCATACTGAAAATCCCACTTATCGTTTGGGCTGTATCTGATTTTTTGCATCAGGTTCGTTTGTGAATACCCACTTGGATTTTGAACTCGTGGGTCGGGATTTTCAAAAACTCTATCTTCCAAATCCAAACGCTGCACATAGAAGGTTTTCAAATATTCATCAGGACCATGTTTTCCCATTCGAAGGTCTCCAAATTTAGAATGTGAGAGACTTGTTACCGAAGCCCACTTCTTCCAACCTACATTCACATCAAAGTGATTTGTTGCTTCATTATTAGCAGATGAGTAGCGGCTTACGGCTTTGCCCGTTACCAATGGTTTATCTGTTAATGATAATTGGGGAGTAAGTGTCTGAAAGCTCATTACACCTCCAATCGCATCACTACCATAAATGACAGAACCAGGCCCAAAAAACACTTCGGTGTTTTCAATAGCAAATGGGTCTAAAGAGATTACATTTTGGATATTTCCCGATCTAAATATGGCAGAATTCATCCGTACACCATCTATGGTATAGAGGAGCCTATTAGTGGAAAAACCTCTTATCATAGGACTCCCACCACCTTGTTGGCTTTTTTGGATGAATACTTCACCAGACGATCCGAGTAAATCCGCAGCAGTCTGAGGGTTGTACAATGCAACATCTTTAGGAGAAATAATTGAAATTTTAGAAGGGATGTTTCTTGATGTCTGGCTCCATCGAGTGGCCGAAACCACAACTTCATCAAATTGAGTTACAGAAACCGTCAACATTACCTCAAAATTCATTTTCTCTATTTCGGCAAAGCTTTTTATTTCAGTTTTATACCCAAGACTGCGGATTACTATTTTCTTCGAACCCTCGAAAACTGAAATGATAGCTTGTCCTTCTGCATTTGTTGTTACGAAAGCATTAGTATTTGCACTCATTAAAGTTGCCAATTCTATTGGCTTTTGTGTTTGGTTGTCTTTGATGGTTATTATTTGTGAGTGGACCGTGCACACCAACCCCATTACCAACCCCAACGTGAAAAATATTTTTATCATTATTTGTTTAAAATTTATTCCCAACCCTCTCCTCTGCATTCTTGTCATCACGAAGGAGGAAACTCATAAAGAAGCGCTGCAAACTTGATTTTGATTATAATGCCCTCTTCTGTAGGGGTGATAACGTTGAGGGAATTAGATGATCCTATTCACGATAGTCGACGATGCCTGAGCCGTACTCATCACCATCAAATCAGCAATATTGACGTGGTAGGGTCTCGTTGTTACAAACACAATAATATCGGCAATGTCTTCGGGTTGCAGCGGTTCAAAACCTTTGTAAACATTAGAGGCTCTCTCGGTATCGCCTTTGAAACGAACCTCTGAAAATTCGGTTTCTACCATTCCGGGATGTATGGCTCCAACACGGATTCCATAAGGATTCAAGTCCATTCGCATTCCCTGATTCAAGGCATCAACAGCGTGTTTTGTCGCACAATATACATTTCCGTTTGGATATACTTCCTTGGCAGCAGTTGAACCAATGTTGATGATATGGCCTTTTCGTCTTTCAATCATTTTCGGCATTATCGCCTTTGAAACATACAGCAATCCTTTTACATTGATGTCGATCATCGCATCCCAATCTTCTATATCTCCGTTTTGAATTGGGTCGAGGCCATGGGCATTTCCTGCATTGTTGATAAGGATATCGATGTCTGCAAAGTTTTCAGGAAGAGAAGCAATACTTTCTTCCACTGCTTTTTTTCGTCGAACATCAAACAATAAAGTATGTACTTCAGTGCGTTGCGAAAGCTCGTCCTGCAGTTCTGCCAATCGGTCCTCACGCCTTCCGCAGATGATTATCTTATAATTGTTTTTGGCGAAAGCCCTTGCCGTTGCCCTACCAATTCCGCTGGTGGCTCCGGTTATTAATACTGTTTTCATTGAGATTTATTAAATATTTATGCAAAACTGATCACTGAACACTGCCAACCGAATCAAGGAACCGGATTCCCCATGCTTTCTGTCCAAATGGCAAACCAATCTTCTTTATCCAAAACCAATTCCTTTGCTTTTGTCATGTATTGGATTCGGGCCACATTTACCGTTCCGGCAACAGGCAGGATATTGGCAGGATGTTGCATGATCCAAGCCAATAAAATCATATCCGACCCTACGTGGTATTTATCTACCAAAACAGCCAAGAGTTTTTTGAGTCTTCTGGTTTGGCTGGTATCTTCACGGAAAATAGTTCCTAACGGATTCCAAGCCATCGGGGTGATGTTGTGAAGTTGCATATAATCCAAACTTCCGTCGAGCATCGCTTCAAAATTGGTGGCCGAGAATTGAATCTGGTTGTAACTTACCTCCGTTTTGGAACGAATCAATTCGGTTTGAGAAGGGGTGAAATTCGACAATCCGAAATCCAGAATCTTGCCTTCAGATTTAAGCTGTTCAACAGCTTCGGCAATCTCATCGGGTTGCATCAACGGACTCGGACGATGCAATAAAAGTGCATCCAAATAATCGGTTTGCAAGTTTTTTAAGGATTGCTCAACCGACCAAATAATGTATTCTTTTGAATAGTCGTAATGCTTGACTTTATTCTCCCTATTTTCCGTAACATGCTGGATACCGCATTTGGAAATCAGCTGGATTTTCTTTCGGTCGATTTTACTATGGGTAAAGGCTTTTCCGAAGGCCGCTTCAGTAGTATAACCGCCATAAATATCGGCATGATCGAAGGTTGATATTTTGTTTTCAAGGCAAACATGTATGAGATTTGCCATCTCTGTTGTGGAAAGGTTTTTGTCCCAAATTCCCCAATTCATTGTCCCTGCAATAATCTGCGAAAACGCTGTTTTCATCGTGTGTGTTTTTAAGTTCTTAAAAATATAAAAACAAAATCACAATTCATCCTTAAAGCCAAAGGTTTCCAACAAGTTTTAACCATTTATTAACATCTTACTTCTAAAAAAAAAGTCAATTTGCACGGTGAAATAATTCCACTTAATTTCGAACCAACAAAAACAATAAAATGGAAGAAAATACAGCTACTTTAGACATAAGAGCAATTAATGAAAAAATTGAAAGAGAAAGTGCCTTTATCGACCTTCTCAACATGGAAATGAATAAAGTAATCGTGGGTCAAAAGCACATGATTGAAAGATTGTTAATCGGACTTTTGGGTCAAGGTCACATCCTTTTGGAAGGAGTTCCGGGATTGGCAAAAACGTTGGCCATCAATACCCTTTCTCAAGCCGTTCAAGGTTCTTTCAGCAGGATTCAGTTTACACCAGATTTATTGCCAGCCGATGTTGTCGGAACGATGATTTATAACATCAAGGCAAATGAATTTTCTATAAAAAAAGGACCCATCTTCGCTAATTTCGTCTTGGCGGATGAGATCAACCGTGCTCCTGCAAAAGTACAATCGGCTTTGCTTGAAGCAATGCAGGAAAAACAGGTTACCATTGGCGATACTACTTTTAAATTGGACAGGCCTTTCTTGGTTTTGGCCACACAGAACCCAGTAGAACAAGAAGGAACGTATCCGTTGCCGGAAGCTCAAGTCGATCGTTTTATGTTGAAAACCGTTATCGATTATCCAAAAATGGAAGACGAGCGAATGGTGATCCGTCAGAATTTAAAAGGAGCTTTTGACAAAGTAAACGCTGTGATCTCTGTTGACCAGATTTTAAGAGCTCAAGAGGCGGTTCGTGAGGTGTATATGGATGAGAAAATTGAGAAATACATCTTGGATATCATCTTCGCAACACGTTATCCTGAAAAATATAAATTAGAAAAGCTGAAACCACTTATCAGTTTTGGGGCTTCGCCTCGTGGAAGCATCAATTTGGCTATAGCGGCTAAATGTTATGCCTTCATCAAACGTCGTGGTTATGTGATTCCAGAAGATGTTCGTGCCGTTGTTCACGATGTTTTACGTCACAGGATTGGTATCACTTACGAAGCGGAAGCGGAAAATGTCACTTCTGTGGATATTATCAATAAGATCGTAAACGAAATCGAAGTACCGTAATTTAGTTGGCAGTATTCAGTCGCAGTATTCAGTTAACTGGATACACTGAGACTGAAAACTGAGACTGAACACTAAAAAAATGGACACAAAAGAACTACTCAAAAAAGTACGAAAAATAGAAATCAAGACCCGAAGATTGAGCGATCATATCTTTTCGGGCGAATACCATACGTCTTTTAAGGGCCGTGGTATGACTTTTAGCGAGGTTCGCCAATACCAATACGGCGACGATATCCGTGCCATTGATTGGAATGTTACCGCACGATACAACGAAGCACACGTAAAGGTTTTTGAAGAGGAAAGAGAACTGACGATGATGCTGATGGTGGACATCAGTGGTTCGGCTGGTTTTGGTTCTAAAAATCAATTCAAGGAAGATATTGTTACCGAGATTGCCGCAACAATGGCCTTTTCGGCCACTCAAAACAACGACAAGATTGGACTTATCTTGTTTTCAGATCAGATTGAATTGTACATCCCGCCTAAAAAAGGAAAGTCGCACGTATTGAGGATTATCCGCGAATTGATAGAGTTCAAACCTAAAAGCAACAAGACCGATGTGGCACAAGCTTTGAAATTTCTATCAGGAACTCAAAAGAAGAAAGCCATCGTTTTCTTGATTTCAGATTTCATTACCGATGATTACGAGCATACCTTGAAGATTGCTTCCAAAAAACACGACATCACCGGAATAAGAGTCTATGATATCCGTGAGGAAAAAATACCAAATCTAGGAATGGTTCCGATGCTGGATGCTGAGTCCGGCCAAGTGCAATTGGTGAATACCGGCTCTAAACAAGTCCGTCTTGATTATGAAAAATACTATCACGAAAAGGTAAGTTATTTCAAGGAAACTTTTAGTAAATGTGGTGCAGGTGCAGTGAATACAAGAGTTGATGAAAGTTATGTAACCAAATTGCTGGGTTACTTTAAGTCGAGATAATTCCAAAAAAACAAGTTTAAAACCAATCAGGTTTAAATGATATAAGAATGAAAATAAAATTCTATATACTATTTCTATTATTTACAACAACGCTTTTTGCCCAAAAACGGGTAGAGACATCGATTGATACAACCAAGAATAAAATTGGAGCACAGTTCAATCTGACGTTGAGAACCGTTGTTGATACTACCGAAACCGTTACTTTTCCTTCGGGAAATAACTTTGGCAGAATGGAAGTCATCCGTAATTATGTGGTGGATACGGTTAAGAAAGACAACCGTTACGAACTCATCAAAAAATACGGATTGGCTCAATTTGATTCTGGAAAATACACCGTTCCGAGTTTGAAAGTCTTTATCAACCAAAAACCCTATTTTACGGATTCCCTTTCGGTTGAAGTGGCGAATGTTGCAGTGGATACGCTGCAGCAAAAAATGTATGAAATCAAACCCATCATTGAAGCCGAATCAGCATCAAGCGGTATTTGGAAATGGCTGTTGATCATAGCAATTTTAGTCGGAGTTGGATTCTTGGTTTATTATCTGATAAAAAAATACCAGAAGAAAAAAATCGACAAGGAAACATTCAAGACACCTATTGAAAAAGCCACAAGCTTGCTGAATACCTTGGAGAAAAAAGAGCTTTGGCAAAAAGGAGAAGTGAAGGCTTATTATAGCGAACTGACCGACATTGCAAGAAACTATATTGAAGAAGCCATTGAAATTCCAGCAATGGAAAGCACCACTTCTGAACTGATTGTAGGTTTACGAAATGCTTCGCAGAAAAAGAAAATGGCTGTTTCACAGGAAACTTTGGAAAATTTGGAGCGGGTTTTAAAGCAAGCTGACTTGGTGAAATTTGCAAAATCCAAACCGCTGGATTTTGAAATTGCAGAAGACAAGAAGAAAATCGAGAAAGCCATACTGACGCTAGACAATGCCATTCCAGTAGAAGTTGAGGAGGAAGACGATATCCTGAACGAAGCCCAACGTCAAAAACTCATCAAGGAAAAATTAAGAAAGAAGAGAAATGCCAGAATAGGAATTGCGATTGCTTCGGTAATTGGATTGACGATTGGGGTTTTCACTTTTTTTGTTATTACAAAAGGTTTTGATTTTGTAAAAGACAATATCATAGGTCATCCAACAAAAGATTTGGTGGAAGGCGAATGGGTTTTTAGTGAATACGGGAATCCATCCGTAAGAGTAGAAACACCAAAGGTTTTGAAACGTATGGATGCCAAAAAAGCCTTGCCAAAAGAAGCTTTCGCGGTTATAAAGGATATGCAACTATTTGGCTACGGAAGTGTATTGGATAATTTCTACATCTCGGTTTCCACTTTACAATATAAAGAACAAATGCAAATCGACTTAGAAAAAGCACTTGAAGGTTCTGTACGAATTTTTGAAGCACAAGGAGCTCAAAATATGATTTTAAAGCAAGAAGATTTCAGTACCAAAGAAGGAATTACTGGAAAAAAAGGGTATGGTTCTTTTTCTCGAATTGACCCTATCAAAAAAGAAAGCACCAAATTATATTACGAAATATTGCTATTTAGTCAAGAAGGCGGTTTGCAACAAATCGTAATCGTGCATCAAGAAGGCGACAAATATGCCAACCAAATATCTGAAAGAATTTTGAATTCTGTTGAACTTAAAAAAGTAACACAATGATGACAAACGTAACTTTTTTAAACCCAGGATTCTTTTGGCTGTTTCTTTTGCTTCCGTTGTTAATCGGCTGGCAAATCTGGAAAAGAAACGAACAATCGGCTACTTTGAAGATGAGTTCACTGAAAGGCTTCAAGACTTCTTCTTCTCTTTTGGCAAAACTAAAACCATTCTTATTTGTGCTCCGTTTGCTGGCTTTGGCTTCGATGATCGTAGCTTTGGCCCGACCAAGAACGGTTGACATCAGTAGTAAAACCAAAACCACGAAAGGAATTGACATCGTCTTGGCGATTGACGTTTCAAGTTCGATGTTGGCCCGCGATTTGAAACCAAACCGTATGGAAGCCTTAAAAAGAGTGGCTTCTGACTTTATTGTTTCCAGACCAAATGACCGAATTGGTTTAGTCGTTTATGCAGGAGAAAGCTATACCAAAACGCCTGTTACAAGCGACAAAGCTGTTGTAATTGACGCCTTAAAAGGAATA
>Ga0247808_10001955_pt1 | contig 10005 bp, 7 predicted proteins | sample UWRJL089202R1_FD_179914 | JGI IMG/M metagenome (GOLD analysis project Ga0247808, IMG submission 179914) | Plant litter microbial communities from Arlington Agricultural Research Station in Wisconsin, United States - UWRJ-L089-202R-1 | ecosystem: Environmental > Terrestrial > Plant litter >... | reverse complement strand
TCGACCAGGCTCCCCTACCGATACTCCGCTGACTGATCTGGCCGAGCTCCCTTCTCGCCAGAACTACGCAGCCAGTACCTTAACCGAAAATGACATTGCCTATATCAAAGAGATTAAAAACGTCGAGGCTGTTGCTCCGCTGATGATCCTGACGGGTGGTGTCAAAGCCAATTCGACAGCACCAGCCAACACCACTATTGTCGCTACGACTCCTGAGTTGGAAAAAGTGAACGGATTATCTGTCCGCGAAGGACAGTTCCTCGACCCAGATCTCAGTCCTAGTACTGCAGTTATCGGTCCGCAGCTTTCAATTGATATATTCGGCACCGAGGAATCAATCGGCAAGACCGTCACCATTCGCGGCCAACCATTTACCGTTATAGGTATCTTAGAGCGAACCAACGACCCAATTAACTACAACGGGGTTGATTTTGATAATACAGTGATTATTAATCAAAATAGCGGCCGCATCTTAAACCAAGGTGTCGTGCAAATTCAGCAAATTAATGTCCGTAGCGATTCCGTGAACAGCTTGCAACAAGTTATCGTCGATATTAATAAAGCCCTCTTAAAGACACACGCCGGCGAAGCTGACTTCTCTGTGTTGTCTGGTGATCAAATCGCGCAGCCAACCAATCGCCTCTTTTACGCAATCGCCGGTGCAACAACTGCAATTGCCGCAATCTCTCTACTTGTTGGCGGTATCGGCATTATGAATATCATGCTCGTTAGCGTTGCCGAACGAACCCGCGAAATCGGTATTCGCAAAGCCCTTGGCGCAAGTAACAGTGATATCGTGGCTCAGTTCCTGATTGAATCATTAGCCCTCAGCATCGGTGGCGGTATTATCGGCTACATCGTCGGATATGTCGTCGCCTTCGGCATCAGCACTTTCTTAACCTTTGATCCGGTGTTTACTTGGACAATTGGTGGCATTGCCTTTGGTGTTTCACTTGTTATTGGTACGCTCTTTGGTCTGTATCCAGCGATTCGCGCAGCCCGAAAAGATCCTATCTCAGCTTTACGCCAATACGATTGATGCGTATTATACGGGTATGACCGAACGATTCTTTGAGTCCCCTACCGAGATAAATATATCCGATACAACGCCACTTATTTTTCTTGAGGGTCCCGTCCAAGGTGCGCCCGACTGGCAAACACCGCTTGCTAAAAAACTATTAGCTGCACGGGATGATATAGCTGTCGCCTCACCCCGACCTACTCCCGACCACGAGCTCGCCTTCACTTCAAAAGACGAGGCAACCAAAGAGCGTACATCCGACAAACAGGTCGCCTGGGAGTATCTCGCGCGCAGTCTTGCTATGGATCTTGGCGGTATCGTTATGTGGTGGGCGCCACAAGATGCATCAATCCCTTACAAAGAGGGTCGTGTGTACGGCAAGACAAGTAACATTGAAACCGGCGAGGTCTGGGGATGGAAACGAGCGAATCCTGACTTTCCATTCACACTCGGCTACGACCCGGCATTTGAAGCAAGTGGCGCTAACAGTAAAAATTATATAGAGCGCAATCAAGCGCTCATGGGATATCCGGTATTTGGATCGCTTGATGACATCGCACGATCAATTCTCAAACAAGTCCCCACTGGGGCTACGCGACGAGCTCTCCCTTCAGCTTCTCAATCAGTGCAACGGGCGTTGGATCAACTCCGTTAAGAATCGCCACATAGATACTGACAAAGTCAGCTAAAATCGAACCCCACAATAATTGCGCAATCAGTGAATCACCAATTAGCTCGATAGATATCGCTTTTGGTCGTTTTCCACTCAGCAATTTATCGGAAATTTCAAATCGCTTCAAAATCTGTGGGTGTTCAAAATTACTTATAAGATCAAAGACAGCAAATGGTTTTTCGATCGGATGCGACGCCCATCCCATAAATTCGTTGTGGTTGAATTCTGGATACTCGTTCCAAAACGCGACGTTCTTGGCATTTTCGTTCCAACTAATTTTCCATTTGTAGGCAACGGGTGCAGTCAAAGCACCGCCATAAAACACTGCGGTTTTACCAACAGCATCCTCGGCAAGTTGTTTTGCATAATTTTGTACTGTCGGCACATCACTTGCCCACTTTGCAGTTTCAGTTTCAAGCCAATTGGCAAGCTCGGTAATTTCATCAAGCTTTGCGTGAATCACACCAAAATTCTCAAGCAGACTAATCAGTGCCTTGAGATTATAGATAACCGCCATGCGTGGTTGTAGCCCCTGCGGTAGACTAACGTGGGCGATATTAAACCCGGCGGCGCTATCGATTAATTTTCCCCCCGAGGCAATGATCCCAAGTTGAGACCCGCAGTGCGTTGCCTGTTCAAGTGCGCTGACCGTTTCTTCAGTGTTACCTGAATAGCTACTCGCAATGACAAGTGTATTGCGACAGACCCAGGCTGGTAAATCGTAGCCACGAACAACTTCAAAAGGAATTTTAAGATCATTTTTCAGCCAAATTTTTGCAAGCAGGGCAGCGAGTGCAGATCCGCCCATACCCGTCACGACAATGCCAGTAATCTCACGATCATCGTGTTCTTTATTCCATACTGTCGCATCAAAAGTTGTTTGTTTAAACTGAGCAAGCGCAATGCCTAATGCACCCGAAGGATCCCTTTGTTTCAGGATGTTTTCGCTATCTAATACATCACTCACTAGCTTGCCCACTCATATGGGTCTATGATACAGTATTTTTAACAGAAGCATAAGTAGTATACATAGGGGTGGCATGGATATTATTCCTCAAGAGCAAACGCAACAACCAATCAGTGACGATCAAGAGCTTGCAAAAGCCCTCGCAGGCGTCATGCCCGATCTTCCAGAGCCAGTAGTACCAGAGACACCAGTTGCACCTGCACCGCTCCCTCAGCCATCTGCTGTTCCGAGCTCAATTAATCCTATGGAATTTGAAGAAACTCCGGCACCAACCTCAGCTACCCCTGCGGTTGCGCCTGCTTCAACGACACCTTCACTTACACCTCTCTCTTCAGAGCCTAACAAAGAGCTTGATGGCATTAAAAAAGACGCTCTTACTGAACTCCGCCCACTTATCGATAAAGTTGAACTTCCTGCCGAAGAAAAGTTCGACACCTACCTTATGCTTATCCGCAGCTCAGATGACCCAACCCTTATCGCACCTGCCCACGCCGCTGCCCAAGGTATTTCTGACGAAAAACGACGCGCTGAAGCACTCCTTGATATCATCAAAGAGATCGACTACCTGTCTCGCGGCGCTCAACCAACTAACTAATTGAACCCAAGCAAAAAATCCGGCAGTATCGCCGGATTTTTTATTTCTCAGCGCTCATTGCTTTTGATGCTTGATCGTATAGGCTACAATTGGAGTATATGCCTGCACGTTACGCCTCGCCTGAAGAAATTGCTCGATGGAATGAACTGATTATTGCCAATCCTGACGGTGGTAACGTCTTTGCCAGTTACGAATATCTTCAGCAAAAAACCTCGGGTGGCTACAAAGTTCACTACATTATCGTTGACGGTATAGCTGTCAGCGTTCTCGAAAAGAACACAGCTCCTATTGGTAAGCTTTGGTATTTACCAAAGAGTCCCGGAGTCACCACTTCAAAAGCGCTTCTCAAACTCCTCACTTCTCTTAAACCACTAGCCGCAAAACGCGGAGTTTTCGCAATTCGTGTCGAGTCCGAACTCGATAAGAAAGAATCGGCAACTCTCGCGAAGCAAGGACTTAAAAAAGCTGCGCCAATTATCCCCAATCCGTCGACAATTACCCTCGATATTTCCCCTGCCTCAAATGAACTTATTATGAATCTTCCGCAAAAAGGACGACATGCAATCCGTCGCGCCGAACGCGAAGGCGTGACTGTCGAACTGGTTGAAGCCACTGATAAGAATTGCAAAACAATGTACAAACTCCTCAGTGAAACGGCCGAGGGTCAATTTGGAATTCGTAGTTTTAATTACTACAAAACCTTTTGGCAACGCTTTGCTACTGCCGGCTATGGTCAACTGTTCTTTGCAAAGTACGACGGAAAAGTTGTCGCCGGGGCCTACGACATGGTGTACGGCAAAAAAAGTACCTATAAAGATGGTGCTTCAATCCGCAAACGAACAGTGTACGGTGCCAGTCACCTCCTTCAATGGCACGTGATTGAATGGGCAAAATCTAAAGGCGCGGTCATTCACGATTTCTGCGGTTCACCACCAAGTGATGAAATTAATAATCCCGATCACCCCCACCACGGTATCGGCTTGTTCAAAACTGCCTTTAGCAAACATGTTGTCGACTATATCGGCTGCTACGATTTCATACTCAGCCCGACCAAACATAAGATCTGGACTAAGGTCGGTGAGCGCGTCTATCGCCATTATTATTACAAACGTACAAAAGACTATTATTACTAAGGAGCCCCCATGCCGTTAATCAATCGAACAGTTCTGATGTCTGACGCCCTGCACTTTAGCGCCGAGCAAGCAATCAATCCTTACTATGACGATCAAACTGTCGATGTGTCAGTTGCGAGCGAAGAACATCGCGCGATTACCAATGCTCTCGCGAGTGCCGGCATTACTATCACTAGCGTTCCCTCACCAGAAAATAGCCAGGATGGCGTCTATACCGCCAACTGGGCGCTCGTTCGTGGTGATATTGCCATTCTTGCCCGACTACCGAAGGTTCGCCAAGCAGAAGAAGCGTACGCCGAGGCTGTACTAAAAAAGCTAGGAAAAACCGTCATCCACGCACCTGCAGGTCTCAAGTTTAGCGGCCAAGGCGATGCACTCGCGTGTGGAAACTATCTCTTCTGCGGCAAAGGCTATCGAAGTGATGAAGCAGCGCAAATATTTGCCGCTGAAACACTTGGATTTGAGCGAATTCAACTGCAGACGATTCCAGAGCTTGATGCCGACGGCGTTCCAATGACCAATGAAGTATCCGGATGGGCTGACAGTTTCTTCTACGACATCGATCTCGCACTCTCTATTATTAAAGCTCCGACCGAAACCGAAAAAGGTCTTATCGCTTACTGCCCAGAGGCATTTGTCGATGAAAGTCGCGATCTTCTTAAAGCGTTTGATGAAGTAGATAAGATCGAAGTCTCAATCGACGAAGCACAACATGCCTTTGCCTCTAATCTTGTTTCAACAGGCGAAACCGTCATCATGAGTGCACACGCTCCCCAGCTCAAAAAAGCACTAGAAGACCGCGGCCTCACGGTTATCACTCCTGAAATCTCAGAGCTCGCTAAAGGTGGCGGCTATATCCGCTGCACAACATTAACGCTTGATTGATCTAGTGGCTTTTCTTTAAAGCTTGCAGCGCCGCGCGGGCAACTTCTGACTCATTCCAAGGATAGACGCCGTCAGCCCGCTCAATCGTCATCTCGTGCCCTTTACCAAGGAGGACAACAACATCGTGAGGTCCGGTCGCTTGAGCGAACGCGAACCCAATTGCCTCTTCGCGATTTAGAATAAGGAATAGGTCCTTACCTTCTTTTTTCCCGGCTTTTTTCGCACCACCGGCAATTTCTTGCAGGATTAGATTTCCATCGACATCACGATCATCTTCTTCGGTCACCACGACAATATCGGCGCTACCACCGGCAATCTTTCCCTGAATTGCCCTCTTGCTCTCATCTCGTCGTCCAGCTGAACCAAACACGGCAATAAGCTTGCCTTTCGTAAGCGGTCGAATGCTCGCAAATAATTTCTCAAATCCATCAGGTGTACTGGCAAAATCAACAATAACCTTAAACTTCTGCCCTTCATCGATGACATTCATTCGGCCTTCGACATTTTTAAGAGCCGCAATTCCCTTTTCGATTTGCGAAACAGAGAGTCCAAGCTTACGGCCTACCGCAATCGCCGCCAAGCTATTGCTGACATTGAATTCACCTGGAATATTTACACGAATTTTATAGATATCATCACCCGCAGTCACCGTATAGGTTGAATGATCAGCGGCCAACACGACATTCGTTGCCGATAGTTCACCTTCACCAATACCATACGTTGTTGAATTTGCTACGGTCTTCACAAATTTCTTTGCACTTGGATCTTGTGCATTAACGGCGCCAAATCGTAGTCCATGTTTATTAACAATTTTGAATAATCGTCGCTTTGCTTCAACATAATTCTTGAATGAACCGTGGTAATCGAGGTGCTCGTGAGTGATATTCGTCATCACCGCTACCTCGTACGGAAGTCCCCAGACACGATGTTGCGCTAATGCGTGGCTCGATGTTTCAACAACTACCCATTCAGCGCCAGCATCAGCGAATCCTTTCAAGCGTCGTTGCAAGATGCCCGCCTGCGCAGTAGTGATGTGCTCATTCTGCGGAACAATATCATCTCCGATACCGTTTGCAACTGTCGTCGTAAGGGCAGTGACAATTCCCGCCTCGTGAAGCATTCGATGAATCATAAAAGAAGTCGTCGTCTTACCATTCGTACCGGTGACCCCGATGATACGCATGCGTTTAGCCGGAAATCCGTATCGAACGTTAGCGATTACTGCTTCGCCCAAGTGACCGATCGGTTCAATTTTTCTAAATACTGCAGTTGGAATAAGTTTTTTTACAATTTTTCGAATGTTCGCCATAGTGCCATTATACCTATCCGCCTTCATCTTGCGAGGTATTCTTGATTTGCCGATAGCCGTATATAACAAGAAGCATCACTGCCAGTCCTGTGGCCACACCCACTAACACTCCTATATCTATACCTTTATTCGGCTCATTACTGGCATCACCTCGAGGAATATGTGGTGAGTTGCCCTGAATCCCTAGCACCACACTATAAGGAGTAGAAGGAATACTATTTGGAGTTACGGTGTATGTTGCATTTTTATCAACAGGTAGCATCGGTGTCGTATTTGTATCTTTTGCCATGGACATCTGTGCATCAACAGATCCAAACGTAATCAGCTGATAATATTCAGTCGGCAGAGCCGAAAAAGATAGTCCAGTTGCATGTAAGGTATAAAAACCGTCGTTCAGTATCTGTTGAAACGTAAGAGTAGTCCTCAACCCTCCTCTTTCATCAGATAGAGCAGTGGCTAGTGTCTTCTCATTTCCACTCACCCGAAACTCGACGGGTGTACGAGGCAAAAAGCTTGTTTCCTCAAACACCATTTCCAAAGTATCGTGAGTAACAGTAATCGACTTGTCTTCAGCAAATCCTCCCTGTTGGAGTTTCCCCATTGTTTGCTGACTAGTTGTATCTACACCCCAATACTCAGATACCCCCTCTGCATTACTACCACACAGTACGCACGAATATGTCCTTAAATCACCATACGAATCGTCTATCCATTTCGCTATGCGTTCGTGTCCATAGGGTGTGGGGTGAAATGTTTCATTTCCAATCATGCGAAGCATTGGAAGTTGAGATACGAGTGATATATCATCCCCTGCTCTTAACCCATTAACCGCCATTACCCCATTTGATTCGCATAATCTAGCGCCGATGAGGCTTTCCTCAATATCAAGATAGTGAATGCCCGCTTTCTTAGCAGACCGTCGAATCACTGTGTTGATATAACTCACTCCTTCTTGCAGAAAACGTCTTTCTTTTTTATCAAGCAGAAGGGAGGTAAGCGAGTCGCAGGTGTCATAGAGTGTAATTATGTCAGGATACCCGACGGCAAAGAAAATTGTACGAGGAGATTCTGCTCGTAATGATGTGTAAATAGAAACGAGCACCTGCTCAAGTGAGCCGATTTCATGATATGTTTTTGCCAGAAGATCGGGGTTTTGCGCCCACCGACACGTCCCCGGCATCGCACAGGTTTTTAGTTTTGTCATAAAGCCTGCATCATTGCCCCCAATACCAATCGTTGCGATCCGTGGTTGATATCTGTTGATGAATGCCGCTTGAGGAATTCTGCCAGGTAAAAAGCTTTCGAGCGTATCTCCCTTAACAGCAGCGAGCTCGTTCTCGATAAATACAGTCCGTAATCGTTCACCCTGTCCAAAATAAGAATTACCGACAGATACGATATCCACAGTTTTTGCCCCAGAACAGGCGACACTTTTTACTTTTGCCGACGGTGTGTTCATATATATACCAATTAAAAACGGGTACGCGCGTCGACTGAGGTGACATTTCTCGCTGTGAGTGTTTGTTCCTTCGATATAGTAGTCATCGCTCGTCTCTCCCTCACCGCTCGTAAATGAATCGCCAAGTGAAATATAGTCGATGTCTGGAATCGACGAATGCCCAGGCGCCTGTAAAATAATTCGTCGGAGTCCTTCGGTAAACGATCTTGTAAAAAACGTTAATTGTCCTCCAGTGTCACCAAATCTTGGTCTTGAGGCATAGTAAAAAGAGTTTGTTAGTCCTGCAGTAGCAATGTCGCGAGTACGGCACCACTGAACCGGGTAATCCCTGAACTGCGTTACTCCTCCATTTGCTACTTCACCACACGCAGCAGTTACCTCGATCAACACAGATCCCGTGTTCTCCCCCATCACCGCTACATATGTTCCATTATTCGAGGCAGCAAGTTCTTTCAACGGATCTCTTCCGTATCCATATTCCCCGCTACTCACTAAAAGTCTTCTTCTTTCACCGCTCGAGATATGCAATCGTGCGATTCCAAAGTCTTTGATTTCGTACACAAGCCATTCACCATTTGCAGAGAAAGCGGCCGAGCCGATTCTTTGCCCAGTCCCCGCTCCGTTTCCAATAACATAGTCCGGTTCGCTTGCGGTAAATAAGTCCCGCACTTCACCTGTAATAGGATCAATCTCTCGGCGAAGTCGTTGACTCACCTTTCTATACACCTCAGCAGCGCCACCCCGCTGCACAAACAACGAGTCACTCTCAGCTGAATACAAACACAAATACGCTCCCGCGCACAGGGAATCAACAAGCCTGAATGACTCGTCAGAGCGATATTTTATTGCTGCTCGGGGTATCGTTCCGCCAATAAACACCGTCACTAACTCGAATGTTGCACCACTAAACATACAGGCTTCAAGCGGTGATGCAATTCCTTTGACGGAAATCTCAACTTTATAGGTAGGACACGTTGGATGCAGGCTCATACTCACCTGATCGTTTTTTGATACAACCGGATCACCGTCAAACCAAGACCATACCGATGACGCAGTGGCAGATTCACTACTCAGTAGGATTAAAAGGCTGCAAAAAATAACACCGACACAGCGTCGCCACATCACACCTCACCTCGTTTATATATCTACTGTAGGCCGAGCAACGATAACCTACAATGCAGACCATACAAAAGTTAATCATGATAAAATGTAGCAGATGAGAATACTTGGAATTGAGAGTAGTTGTGACGAAACAGCAGCGTCTATCGTTGAAGATGGCCGTTTGCTCTTAAGTAACGTCGTTAATTCTCAAATCGATATTCACGCGGTTTACGGCGGAGTAGTCCCTGAAGTTGCAGCCCGTAGTCACATCGAAGTGATTAACCCTGTTATCAACAAAGCACTCACCCAAGCAAACCTTACCTGGGATGACATCGATGCAATTGCCGTCACCTATGCACCGGGGTTAATTGGTTCCCTCCTTGTCGGAACTCTTGCCGCTCGCACGCTTGCGATGATTAAAAATAAACCGCTCTACCCTATTCACCACGTTGAAGCTCACGTCTACGCCAACTTCCTGACCGATCAGACAAACGGCAGTGCACTTACCCTTCCTTCAAAACAACCAACATTCCCGATGCTTGCCCTTATCGTCAGTGGTGGACACTCTCAATTAGCTTTATTTAGAGATCATGGCGACTTTGAACTCCTTGGTCAAACCCAAGACGACGCCGTCGGAGAAGCGTTTGATAAAGTAGCAAAAATCCTTGGTTTCCCCTATCCAGGTGGTCCTTCAATAGCTAAGGCGGCACTTGAAGGAAACGCATCGGCGTACAAGCTTCCAAAAGCTAAGATGCAAGGTGCTTATGACTTTAGCTTCTCGGGTCTTAAGACGGCCGTCCTACGCGCCGTTCAGCATGAAGTGGGCGTTGAGACGTCTTTTCCATCACGCGAGCTTGCAGGG
>Ga0247808_10001954_pt1 | contig 10006 bp, 9 predicted proteins | sample UWRJL089202R1_FD_179914 | JGI IMG/M metagenome (GOLD analysis project Ga0247808, IMG submission 179914) | Plant litter microbial communities from Arlington Agricultural Research Station in Wisconsin, United States - UWRJ-L089-202R-1 | ecosystem: Environmental > Terrestrial > Plant litter >... | reverse complement strand
AATAAAAAAAAAGACCAGTGGCACTAATGCAAGAAGAAGAAATCCTCCTTTTATACCAATACCTTCTATACCAGAATTGTCATGCGGAGCCAGAACATACACCACGATTGTAGATGCGGAATCAATAGTAAATGGAGGCTAGCAGAAGGAAGATATAGTGCAAGAGTAATTGTGAGAGGCTAGCTTAGACAATTAATAACAAACTTCTTCCTTTGACATTTTATTCAGCTAATACAGTGTTTCTGGTTACGCTTTCAAGTATTTGTCAAAGTTTATCTTTACTAGATCTATCTATTCTATACTTGTTTTCTAATGAACGACCCTCCACTTGGAGAACAATGCGACTGAAATTGGCACAAACAGCATGCACTCAAGGGGTTTCTCTTCACATCACGACTGTTTGAATTCGGTGATAAATAGTTTGTTAGGTTAATTGTTGTTAAAATACAACATCGTGCTCATATGGGTACTGCTTACAGATGGTTTCATACAGGCGTTGCCTCGCTTACGCCCCTTTTTGTCTAAGCGAGTTTCTCGATCTATCAGACACAACAAGTACTGCTTTCAATCATCTCGAGACGTCCTTCTATGTGTCCTTTCATGGAGGGCGCATAAAACATTGAGATGTTAGGATTTATGTTCGACTTGTGAGTAGACATTGGCCAATGCGGGTGAGCTATGAGCAAAAGGAAGCTTTATCACTCTAGTCTATGTTCGCGTAATCAGCTTCATCAATCCCTTACAATCATCATTCCCTTATAGACTATACCAAGCCAGATCCACGAGGAACAATAGATTGCTGCTTCCGAGCAATAAGCTAACCTTAAACAGAATGCAGTCATAGCTGGTGCAGATAATTGACGTACGAAACACGCACCAAACACAATTGAACAATGCAAAGGCGTTAGTGAATAATTCACGTGTCTGTGCTTTCAATATTCACTCCTTTATCAGTTTCGCCCGTAATAAATGCTTCAATCTTCTTTCAGGCCCGTGAAAGACAAGATACCACCTTCATTGTATTAATGCCTTACAAATTTGCTGGACTACTGTCAACCATTATGCGACGGATCCAATCGCTGCCTGAGTTAGACACACTGTCCTACTGTAAGCCAGGCCGCACAATACATAGTCTGATAGTGCATTCTCCACAGAAACTCGTGGACTCGATAAAACAGAGCAGAAAGGCAAAATCTTCCTCCCGAAGTAGGAGCGAAAGTGCCGCTTCCGGAGCTGACAGGTTACAATACGGTAATTTCTTCGCTCCAGCTTCCTGTCAAGAAATGGCCACAACGCCGGCATACAAGGAGATTTCACAAGTACTTGGGAAGACTCCCGCTCTATGGATCAGATACGTCTTCACCATCACCCTCCCGTTGGGACGAACAGAGCAACTAAGGTCTACCCCTGTCAAAAGAAACAAGAACGAGTTAGCTACAGAATCATCCTATCAAAGCATCATCGAAATCCCAAAGATATCAAATTACACATCATCTCCAGAAGAAAAGCTAGCAAAGTACGATGCCGCCTTCCCGTTATCAAATCCTGCTGTAAGCGAGTTTGGAATCGATCATTTTTTTGTCATGGTTGGAGATGCTTGTATAGCAGTCGATAGAATTTCCTTTCTCGAATTCAGTGGAGAATTATTTGATTTAACATGGACGTGGGAAGCCGTCGAAGGCCACTTCATGAAGACAATCGTGAACCGGAGTATGTGGGAAAGTGGTCGGAGTCATAAGCCCGTTTTTACGGGCAAGACAACGTCCAAGACCAACGAAGAGATCTGGGCCGCAGGTTGGTGCTACCTATACTTATATCTAGATTCTATACTCACTGGTTGTGTTTAGGGCAAGAATGGTGCAGAGAAAACCCGAAATTCAAGTATGGTACCAGTGGTGCCAATTGCTACACATTTGCGAAGTACCTTCTAAGCGTTTTGTAATTTATAAAGACATAAATCACTATAAAATTTAAGGCGGTTGACTTGAAGCTAGGTAATTCTCGATTGGAGATCAAGATTATGTAACCAGCACACTATCCGGGCTTCTAATAAAGTGGAAAAAACATATCCTCATTGTGTCGAACTATGTGACATCTCGAGATTATTAATTTAGTGGTTTTGATTAGTATCCTTTACAAAAGATTTTTGAGTGATTTACTATGAAAGTTGTTTTAGGAGTTTTTGGGTCGGTGAGGTTTAACCTCCTAGAAGTAAGGGATTGAGAGGGACTAGGTTGGATTGGTGGAAAACTATATACCGCGCTCTGTAGGTAAGGTTGTATAGTACTCACTTTAATTGGTGTTCTGTTTTATCGTGACTTCTTAAAAATACTACTTTACAATATTCGAATCTACACTAATCCTAGCTCTAGTCATTAATTCTTACCGGATTGCAAACTCCACTAACTTATCTCAAGAATCGCGCTGGGTAGAAATATGGAAAGAGTTGTGATCTTGGCGTTGTGGGGCACAATGAAATCTACAACAGGGTAACGTTTAAATCACCCGCCACACATCAAATGCTACAAACGGGGATGGCTCCCCGAGCTCCCGACCACATGTTTCCCGGAGCTTGGTGTTCCATATGGTGATAGAACTAAACCGGTAACATTTAGGCGGCTGCCCGGCAAGGGGAATGCCGCACCGATATAGTTTTTTTTATATATAGAAGAAGATGGGATACTCTACTATTTAGTTCATCTTGAAACTTCAATACTCTTTGCTACGAGTGGATTGCTACGACAATGTATAATCCTGCTATACTCCTGGTTGCATTCCCCCTTGTGTATGGCCAGGTAGCAATTTGGTATCAATGTGCGTTGCATTTCACGTTTGGAGAATGAGATCTAACATAGTCTTTCAGGTGGCGGGCAAGGATGGACTGGAGATACTGAATGTATTGACTCTTGCTGTGAATATGGTGGAAATATTTGGTATTATCAATGTGTTCCGTGTACTACACCCCCAGCTACGACCCCAGCTTCAACCCCAGTTACAACACCAGTTACAACTCCAGCTACAACACCGGCTACAACTCTTGTGACCTCTACGGCTATAGCAACTCAAGTGCCATCTGGAAGCTTTTCCAATCCAGTCATCTATGAAGACTTTGCCGACAATGATATTTTCCTCGGCCCAGATAATGCTTACTATTTCTCAGCATCGAATATGCACTATTCGCCTGGGGCTCCAATTCTTCGATCTTATGACTTACTGAACTGGGAATTTATCGGACACTCTGTTCCTACGTTAGACTTTGGCGATCGCTATAACATGGTTGGCGGCCATGCGTATCGAGCGGGAACATGGGCCTCAACGTTGAGATACCGTAAAAGCACTGGCCTATGGTATTGGTATGGATGCATTGATTTCTGGAATTCGTATGTCTACACGGCACCCTCAGTCACTGGCCCCTGGACGCGGGCGGCTGCTTTCTACGCCACTTGCTTCTATGACTGTGGTCTTTTCATCGATGATGATGACAAAATGTACATCGTATATGGTAGTAACAATGTCAGCATTGCTCAGCTGTCTAGCGATGGTCTCAGTATTGCCAAAACGCAGCAAGTCTTCTCTTACCCTGCTCCATTCAGTGGTATTGAGGGTAATCGTATGTACAAGAGAAATGGCGTGTACTACGTCCTCGATGACGCCCCTTCCGAGGGAGCCACCTTGATCTGGAAGTCCAACAGTCCATGGGGTCCATGGACTCAGAAGACGCTGGGTAAGGGCGTACCAGGCCCGGCTTCTCTTGGTGGAGGAACTCCTAATCAAGGTAGTCTCATAGAAACCCCTCAAGGAGAATGGTTTTTTATGTCGTTCGTGTGGTCCTACCCATCTGGCCGCCTTCCAGTCCTCGCACCAATAACCTGGGGCAATGATAGCTTTCCTATTTTACAAACAGTCAACGGAGCTTGGGGCAGCTCCTATCCTAGCCCGAAGCTTTCCATCCATCCTACTGCATCCTGGACAGGTACTGATAAATTCACTGGTACTAGCCTAGGTGTTCCTTGGGAGTGGAATCATAACCCGGATACTACCAAATACAAAGTTAACAATGGCCTTACGCTCTCCACAGCCACCATTACCAACGACCTCTACAAGGCACGTAACACGCTCACACATAGGGTGTATGGCGCTGTCTCGGTTGCTACCATTGCCATAGACACCAGCAATTTGGCTGATGGAGATTCGTGTGGATTGTCCGCTTTCCGCGATTGGACTGCTTACATTGGTATCACTCGTAGTGGAAGCACGTACACAATTTCTAATGTCCAAGGACTCACTCAGGATGCCGCGAATGATTGGACAACAATCTCAACCGGAACTGTGGCGGCAAGTGCAACTATTGCCAAGGGAAAAATCTGGCTTAGAGGCACCATGCAGGCAGCAGCAACTAGTGCACATGGTGTTTCATTTGAGTACAGTGTAGATGGGACAACTTTCAAGCCTCTTGGATCAAGCTACAAGATGAACACAGACTGGAGCTACTTCATTGGATATCGATGGGGTATTTTCAATTTTGCGACTAAGGCACTTGGAGGGTCGATTTCTGTATCGTCCTTTACGATGGAATAAGGTGCATAGTCAGCTAATGAACTTGTAAATAGCCAACCATGTCGGAAAGCTACAATATACTAACCCTCATTTGTTGTATAGAGTTACACGGAAAACATATCGATAAATTGACATTTTATGTTGACTAAACACCAACTTATTCGAGAAACTCAAGCCAAGAATGGTGTATAAGAAACAGCGTACACAATCATAATAATTGTTTTGAAACTCATTGTGGTTCACTTTTGTATTTATAGTATTTATAAGATAACAGCAACTAGGGGGTCTAGCCAATGCTTAAATCATTCCATTAGAGTATATTATCAGGAATTAAGATTCATAAGTATGACGAAGCTCAATTGCAGATGGAAACTATTCATTCATTTATAGGATTCCCTCCAAGTATAGACTTCAAATTTGGGAGCAAAAGTAAAGCAAAATATAGAGTTGAACCTGTAAAACGACAAAAGTAAAACTCCCGGTTCAGGCGTTCATGGGACATTTGACTATGCCCGTGGCCCAGGGCTGATCAGAATCATCGATAAAGGACTTTGTTACATCTCTGCCGGCGGTCTATATGAAGTTTTTGTTTCTAGACTTGACGCATACCACTCACTAGTTGTCAAAGTCAACATTTAACACTGCTGAGAGCAGGCTGGAGCATGACACTTGCTAGGCGCTGGCCAGGTATTCTGCTCTGCGGAAGTTACGCGTTAAGCTCAGCTGTGTTCAAATAACAATAGAAATACTCTCTTCAATGGCGGCTGGCAAGAAATGTGTGTTCTTGACGTCTCGCACATGGCTTACAACAGTGCATCCTCGCGTCGAATAAAGGGGCTGCTGCGACAGCCGGACCCAAGCGAGGACCTCTGAGCAAAGCGTATCGGCCCCACAAATCCTGTCGGCAGTAGTTATCAATCTCATTCCCTATTCTCCATAATTTTCCATCAAGGAAATTACATCTCGGGACATGCTTAACATGGCCGGAGGAATTTGCATTGCCCGGCTCTACAGTAAGTTTCGGCTGCAACGCTCCTCTTGGGTTCAACTTTGTGATGTTGGTGGAGGTATAAATATTATCCTACAATATGTATAGAAGTCTTCTACTCTCTCTGTTTCTGTTCGCAATTTCTTGACCCAAAAAGCGTAGCAATGGGATTCATCAAGTTATTGATCACAGCCACTTTGGCATCTCTCATTCCAAGTGTCGCTGCGCTTCTTGCGTTTCCTGGCGCAGAAGGCTTTGGCCGCAATGCCGTGGGCGGGAGAACAGGATCTGTTTACCATGTCACAAACCTGGCGTATGAGCCCATTTAAATCAAACTTTAAGTCAATCATTAATTGTGCATAGCGATTCTGGATCCGGATCTTTGCGAGATGCAGTTTCTGCGGCTAACCGAATTGTTGTTTTTGACGTTGGAGGTACAATTAATGTAACGAGTCGTATTGTTCTTTCAAAGAACATCTATATCGCAGGTCAAACTGCTCCAGGTGGTGTAAGTTCTCTCAGCTTTGGAGCTGGACAACCCCACCCTAACACAAGGACAAGTTGTAATCTGTTGACATCACACAGGGAATCACAGTTTATGGCAATGGGTTTTCGTGGTCCAATGCTAACAATGCTATCGTTCGGTACATCCGAATTCGCATGGGTAAAGGAGGTGATTCCGGCAAAGGTACCGTTCTCTCTGAGTCTCAACAAGTCTAAATCTAATGTTTGTAGACGGCATCACTATTGCGGATGGCAATAACATGATCTTCGATCATCTCTCCGTGACCTGGGGCCGAGATGAAACCTTCTCTATCAATGGGGCAGTTACAAACGTAACTATCCAGAACTCTATCATTGGGCAAGGTCTGGAGACGCACTCTTGTGGCGGGTTAATGCAATCAGATTATGGGATCAGTCTTTTCAGGAATCTGTACATTGACAATAAAACCCGAAATCCTAAAGTGAAGGGCATGAATGACTTCCAAAATAATGTAAGTCTATGATATGTTAAAAATTGTGAAGGGAAAATTTGACAGATCCGGTAGGTCGTATACAATTGGGGAGGAGGTGGTGGCTATATTGCAGGCGACAGTGCTGGACAAAGTTATGCAAATATTATCAATAATTACTTCATCACAGGACCCAGTACTAGCGTCACAGCATTCACTCGAGGAAATGCAAACTTTCACGGCTGTGAGTGTTCCACCGAGGTCGAAGTTGGACCTTTAGCCAACTAAAGCTAATCAATATAGTTGTCTCCAACAACTTCTACGACAGCAATAAAGATGGGATCCTCAACGGCGCTGCTCTCTGCGTTAAGACTAGCTGCTACAGTGAGATGGACATTCTCACCAAAGCATATGCTTATCCAGGACCCAGCAATCTCTTAGCTCCTGCTAACGCTGTAGCCTGGGTTGTGGCCAATGTCGGCACGGTGTTTCCTTCTCGAGACAGCGTCGACAAAAAGCTCATCGCAGAAGTTCAAAGCTATGGCAAGTCTGGGCAGCTCATTAGTGACGAGAAAGCAAGCCCTATGAATGGACCAGGTTTCATTGCTAGCGGGAAGAAGCTGACAGATACGGATGGAGATGGTATTCCAGATGCGTGGGAGAAGGCAAATGGATTGAATTACCAGGACGCCAGTGATGCTATGAAAATTGGGAGCTCGGGATATGCGAACATTGAGTTGTATCTCAACTCGCTGGTCCCAAAACCCAGCGCATGAGCTTGAAAGTAAATGAATGCTTTCACAAATGAAGATAGTTCTAGATGAAGTTTATCCATAACGGAAGCTAATGGAAGTCTACCCGTTTACACAAAGTCCTTTAAAACTTTGGAGCAGACTCCCAAGTTTGGGTTCTAATTAAATCCACTACTGGAGTATAAGTGATAATAATGCAAATACTAGATTCGCTCTGAGCTCACTATATTAGTATATTTTAATATGGTGGCCCATCATATTTTTACAGGTCCATTTCACGTCCCTTCTCCCGTCTCCTTTGCTTGGCAGCTTTTGCACCTGGTATTGCTGCATCAGTTGTCTATTTCCTAAAAGATCACCTCTCGATTTAACCTCCTCTACTACCCTAATGATCCTGTATTCGATCTCAGAATGAGTTCAGATATGTGTCTCATGTATCTGTAAACCGTATAGAACAACTCACTGGATCACTGTTCCACTGAGATGCTACGTTTCGGCTATCTACAAGTTCACTCTTCTCTTTTGTGATCTATTCAAACTAGTCCGACTTATAACTTTATCTTTATCAAGACTTATCCTATACTACTGGCATGCTAACCAATGCAAAACTCAATTTGTAAGATATCCATAAGTATAGGCAAGGGCAATTGTTGTAGCTCAAGTTATCATGGCCATTGCATTGTAGCATTGAAATATCCAAGTAAAAGTGATACTGCAATGTAACAGAGAAACACAAAAGCAGTGCGATATGAGTTTGGTGGAGAGGAAAGCCTGCCGAGCGAGGCTAGTACTGAGCCTGTGCCATGACCTCAGTGGGAAAAAGCAACGAGAAAACATGCGCTGCAACATATGCACCTAAAGGATCGAGACCCCAACAAGTCATTAAGTCCTTGAGAGTTTGTGTACATCTCAAAAACCATGGAGTTTCTCTCACAATTGCGGACCACGCTTGATGAAGCGCTGAGGAGTGAACACGTCCCAAAGCTTTTGAAACCTAACAAGCCCATGCCGGCCTAACAACAACAAAAGCAACACTACCACCTTCAACCCAAATCCAAATTTCAGATTCCCTTTGACACTCAAGAAGCTCAAAACCTCTCAATTAATTACTCAACATGTCCGATTCCGCGCCAAAATCCTACTCGAGCGATCCTGCTCTTTATGTCTATACGTCCCTCACATCGGGCTCATCCCATATCGTAACGGCAACGTCCCGCATGGAGACCATCCTGAGAGCCAACAGGATCCCCTTCAAGGCACTCGATATCGCGACAGACGAGAAAGCACGTATGCTATGGGGCCGTAGAGCAGGAAAAGATGAATCAGGGAGAGCACGGAAAATACCTGGGCTTGTGCAGATGGGACTGGTCATCGGGGTAAGGTTGCCCAATGTACCCCTCCAAGGGAATGAGGGGCATTGCTAACAGTTCAAAGGATTTGGTAGAAGTCGAGGATTGGAATGAGTATGGCGAGCTAAAACAACATATCACGATCTACTACGATGAATTTACAACACCCTCCAAATCCGCGGCACCACTTCCAAATCCATTCGCGACAAAGCCTCCTGTTTCGCAACCTTCCGCCTCGCAGAAGGAGAATGTGAAGCCCACACCTGCTCCTGCTGCCCCAGAAGCATCGAAATCTACCGAAGAACCTAAAGCACCAGCTGGTGGACAGCCTACCTCCTTCACTCTGGCAATGCGACAAGCCGGAGCTGAGGCAGCTCAAATCGCAAAAGAGGGAAAGAAGAAAGTAGAGGCACTTGTTGGCGTGGGAACTGCAGCAGAACCCACAAAGAAAGAAATTGAAGCTGAGAGTGTAAAGAAAGACGGGGAGACATCTGCGACTATTCCGCCACCGATCAATACTGATACGCCACATTCGATTGATAGCAAGGCTTCGATGCAGTCTCCGAATTCTACGGCATGGAGGCAAGAATCTCTAGCTATATCAGTGGTGGCCGAACCAGACTCCGAAAAATCCTCATCAATGCAGTCTCCTACATCAACAGCTTGGAAACCCTCTGACGCATATGCACCGATCACAACTTATAGAGGATCGCCAGTAGAACATGTATCGAAAGAATGCATCAAGAAGATTGAAGATGAACAAACGATTGCGGAGGAGGACGAGGATGAAGAAGATGATGAAGACGAAGAAGACGAAGATGATGATGACGACGACGACGACGATGATGATGATGATGAAGACGATGATGATTCGGACTAGTTTAGAAGAATATGTGATTGGAATCAGTAACTGCTCTAGATCATATGAATTCACTGTGTGCAACTAATGTATTGTTTGTTGTGATTTGGAAGAGAAGAGTGGTTGCATGGAGCCTAGCTGAAGGCTTTATCATGGTATGATATCTGCAAGACAATTTTATATACTGATAAGCAATGGTAACTAAATCCGAATTATTATATGTGAGTAGTAGTCGGCGCCGGAGCTGCAGTGGGTTTCTTCTCCATTGCTGAATTTCGGAACGGAGTACCGCAACACCAGTGTTGCTTGGAATCGACCGAGGTAAAATCTGAAGATCGACAACATGCCAGGTATCGTGGTACTGCAAACAATAGAATAAATCTCATCGACTCAAGTTCCCGAATCTATTTGGAAACTAACTTAGGTTGCATACTGCATGGATCGGGTAACTGTGTATACAGGTTAGAACTCTGAGAAGACCGCTACCTCGTAAGAAATCACACGAGCCATAATTATATAAAGCCAAACGAATCATTCTTTCATTATTC
>Ga0247808_10001951_pt1 | contig 10007 bp, 10 predicted proteins | sample UWRJL089202R1_FD_179914 | JGI IMG/M metagenome (GOLD analysis project Ga0247808, IMG submission 179914) | Plant litter microbial communities from Arlington Agricultural Research Station in Wisconsin, United States - UWRJ-L089-202R-1 | ecosystem: Environmental > Terrestrial > Plant litter >... | reverse complement strand
CGGTTGAACAAGGTGGACTTGCCGACGTTCGGTCGACCCACCAGGGCGATTACGGGAACCATGCGGCTCTCCACTTCGTTATTTCAGAAAATACAAAAGCCGCTGCAGGGCAGCGGCCGGAGTTCGGAGCAGCGCCTCTTGGCGCTGCAGACCCTGCCGGAGCAGGGTTGCCGGAGGTCCAGGACCTCAAGCATAGACAGTCTTTACTTGATGGTCAGGGCTTCCAGCTTGCCACTGTTGCCAAACACATAAATCATGTCGCCAACCACCAGCGGACGGGCACGCAGGCCGTCGCTGTCAATGCGCTCACGCCCCACGAAACGACCATCGACCTGGCTCAACAGGTGCAGATAGCCTTCCATGTCGCCGACCGCAACATAGCTGGAATAAACTTCCGGCGCGCCGAGTTGGCGGCGAGCCAGAGCATCGTTGCTCCACAGCGCTGTGGACGAACGCTCATCGATACCTTCGACGGTGCCGTTGGCCAGGCTTACGTAGACGCTGCCAAAACCCTGGGCGACACCGGCGTAGCTGGAAGCATCACGCTGCCAGAGTACCCGACCGCTTTCCAGCTCCAGACCGGCAACCCGGCCCTGATAGCTGGCAACGTACAAGGTGCCACCGGAAAGCAGCAGCCCGCCGTCGATATCGACAACGCGTTCCAGCTCCGAGCGACCTTGCGGGATAGCAACGCGCTGCTCCCACGCCGGCACGCCGCTGGCGGTGTCCAGCGCAACGATCTTACCGGTCGACAGGCCAGCCACCGCAAGGTGGTTGGTCACGATTGGCGCGCCAGTACCGCGCAGCGTCAACACGGCCGGCGTGCTTTCGTAGATCCAGCGCTGGGTGCCGGTGGCGGCATCGAAGCCGATCACACGGTCATCCTGAGTCTGGACAACCACCACGTCACCGTTGGTGGCAGGCGGAGCCAGCACTTCACTGGTCACGCGAGCGCGCCATTTTTCTTCGCCGGTGGCTTCGTCAAGGACGACGATCTCGCCCTTGAGCGTCCCAACCATCAGCATGCCGTAGCCGACGCCGACCGCACCGGAAACCGGCAGTTCGAGGTCTTTCTTCCAGACCACATCGCCGTTCAGACGATCCAGCGCCATGATCACGCCGGTCACGTCCGAAGCGAAGATACGGTCGCCGTCGATGGCCGGAACCAGCATGTTGTAGGTTTCGCCCTGACCGTCACCGATCGAACGGCTCCACTGCTTGTGCAGGACCACTTCTTCTTTGAAGTCGGTCAGCTCGGCCGGTGGCAATTCTTTCTTGCTGTTGCTGCTGCAACCCGCGGCCAAAATGGCCAGAGCCAGCAATGCTGCATGTTTCCAACGCATCACGTCACGCATCCCCTTTGGCCAAGTCGTCGAGCTTCATTTGTAGGCCACCTACGGCTGCTTCTTCAGACAGCGCGGATTTGGCTTTTTGGTATGCAGCATGCGCATCGTCAGTGCGACCCAACTGTACCAGCAGGTCACCCTTGAGTTCTTCACGACTGGCCAGGAACGCCTTGTCGGCATCGCCTTCCAGCAATTTCAGTGCATCTTCGGTCTTGTTCTGTGCCGCTAACACGCGAGCCAGACGCTGACGGGCGATTTCACCCAGCGTGTCGCTGGCCGGCTTGTCGGTGACCAGTTTCAGCTCGGCGACTGCGTCATCCAGCTTGCCGGTGTCGACCGCCACCTTGGCGACGAAAAGGCTGCCGTACTGTGCGTAAGCCGTGCCACCGAACTCGCTTTTCAGCTTGTTGGCGATATCGGCGACACGGGCGGTGTCAGCCTGGCCGCTCGGCGTCAGCGCGGTTTCCAGCAATTGCTGGTACAGCGCGGAGGCACCCTGGGACTGATTGCTCTCGTATCTGCTCCATGCCTGCCAGCCAAGGACAATGACCAACGCCAGCAAACCGCCAGTCAACAGGGGTTTGCCGTTACGCTGCCACCAGTCCTTCATTACCGCCAGCTCTTCATCTTCGGTACGCGACACCCCAATACTCCTATTCGCTAAATCGGCTGTTAATCAGCTTCAACCCTGCACAACGCAGGAGGCCAGGTGCTCGGACAGAGCATCCCAGGCAATATTTTGTTGTTCGCCCTGCCCACGCAGGGGTTTGACACCGATCACTTGCTGCGCCAACTCCTCCTCACCGAGGATCAGGGCAAACAGTGCGCCGCTCTTGTCGGCTTTCTTGAACTGGCTCTTGAAGCTACCGGCGCCGGCATTGACCTGCAAACGCAGGGTTGGCAGCTGGTCACGGACGCGCTCGGCCAGGGCCAGCGCAGCCAGCTCGGCCGCTTCGCCGAACGCGCACAGGTAAACATCCACCTGACGGGAAATTTCTTCGGGAATCTGCTCCAGAGTTTCCAGCAACAGCACCAGACGCTCGATACCCATGGCGAAACCGACGCCCGGCGTTGGCTTGCCGCCCATTTGCTCGACCAGCCCGTCGTAACGACCACCGGCACACACCGTCCCCTGGGAACCGAGTTTGTCGGTGACCCACTCGAAAACGGTCTTGCTGTAGTAGTCCAGCCCGCGCACCAGCTTCGGGTTGATGACGTAAGGAATACCGACCGCATCCAGACGCGCCTTTAAGCCTTCGAAATGGATACGCGACTCATCGTCCAGGTAATCCGCCAGTTTCGGCGCATCGACCAGCACGGCCTGGGTTTCCGGATTCTTGGTATCGAGTACACGCAACGGATTGGTTTTCAGACGGCGCTGGCTGTCTTCATCCAGCTCGCTCAGACGCGACGACAGGAACTCCACCAATGCATCGCGATAACGCGCACGCGCTTCGCTGGTGCCCAGGCTGTTCAGCTCCAGTTTTACCGCGTCGCGAATGCCCAGCTCCTTCCAGAGGCGCCAGGTCATGACGATCAGTTCGGCGTCGATGTCCGGGCCGTCGAGGTTGAAGACTTCCAGGCCAATCTGGTGAAACTGGCGATAACGGCCTTTTTGCGGGCGTTCGTGACGGAACATCGGGCCGATGTACCAGAGTTTCTGCACCTGGCCGCCGCCAGTGATGCCGTGTTCAAGCACCGCACGCACGCACGCGGCAGTCCCTTCGGGACGCAAGGTCAGCGAATCGCCGTTGCGGTCTTCGAAGGTGTACATCTCCTTTTCAACGATGTCAGTGACTTCGCCGATGGAGCGTTTGAACAGGTCGGTGAACTCCACGATGGGCATGCGAATCTGCCGGTAACCGTAGTTATCCAGCAAACGCGAGACGGTCCCTTCGAAATGACGCCACAATGGGGTCTGCTCGGGCAGGATATCGTTCATGCCACGAATGGCTTGCAGAGACTTACTCACAAAAAATCCTTAACAATTCTTGGGTTAGCCGCGCGCGATCAGCGCTGCGTCGGCTGCGACCTTTTCGGCCGCTTTCTGGCGAATCAAGCGTTCCAGCTCATCCACCAGATTGTCATTGGTCAGCTTCTGCGCAGGCTTGCCATCGATGTAGATCAGGTTCGGCGTGCCACCCGTCAGCCCGATATGCGCTTCCTTGGCTTCACCCGGACCGTTGACCACACAACCGATGACGGCAACGTCCAGCGGCACCAGCAAATCTTCGAGACGCCCTTCCAGTTCATTCATGGTCTTGACCACATCGAAGTTCTGCCGCGAGCAGCTCGGGCAGGCGATGAAGTTGATGCCACGGGAACGAAGGTGCAACGATTTGAGGATGTCGTAGCCGACTTTCACCTCTTCGACCGGGTCAGCGGCCAGCGAGATGCGGATAGTATCGCCAATCCCGTCGGCCAGCAGCATACCGAGGCCAACGGCGGATTTCACTGTGCCTGAACGCAGGCCACCGGCTTCGGTGATACCCAGGTGCAAAGGCTGGACGATTTCCTTGGCCAGCAGCCGATAGGCTTCGACGGCCATGAACACGTCGGAGGCTTTCACGCTGACCTTGAAGTCCGGAAAATTCAGGCGCTCAAGGTGCTCGACGTGGCGCAGAGCAGACTCCACCAGCGCGGCAGGCGTTGGTTCGCCGTATTTCTTTTGCAGGTCTTTTTCCAGGGAACCGGCGTTCACACCGATGCGGATCGGGATGCCGCGATCACGAGCCGCATCCACTACCGCCCGCACCCGGTCTTCACGACCGATGTTGCCCGGATTGATCCGCAGACAATCGACACCGAGCTCGGCAACGCGCAAGGCGATTCGATAATCGAAGTGGATATCGGCAACCAGCGGCACCTTGACCAGCTGTTTGATGCGCCCGAATGCTTCGGCAGCGTCCATATCGGGCACCGAGATGCGCACAATGTCCACGCCCGCAGCTTCAAGGCGATTGATTTGTGCAACCGTGGCCGCGACATCATTGGTATCGCTGTTGGTCATGCTCTGCACGGCAATTGGCGCATCGCCACCAACCGGAACCGAGCCGACCCAGATTTTTCGAGATTCGCGACGCTTGATCGGAGATTCGCCGTGCATGACTTATTGCCCCAGCTTCAGACGTGCGGTTCTGCCGTTGGTGAACGACGACAGATCGACCGGCTGACCATTGTAGTTGACCGTAACACCGGGTGGATTACCCAGAAGCAGGCTCAAAGGCGGCTTGCCGTTGACGTTGAGGCTGTCGCCTTTGCGCTTCAGGCCGCTGAATAGAACCTTGCCGCCCGCTTCGGTGACCTGCGTCCAGCAATCGGCGGCAAATTGAATCCCTACCGAACCTGCACCCACTGGCACCTCGGGTGCCGTTTCCGCTACGACAGGCGCACTGGCGGGGGCGCCCGGAACGGTTGGCGTGCCGCGTGCTGGAACAGACGGCGTATTGGGTGTGTGCGCCGGAACCGTTGCCGAGGCCGAAGGCGCTGCAGCAGGTGCTTCCGTAGCAGGCGTACCCGTGTTCAACGGCAGTGACGACTGATTGCTGCTCAGCGATTCAGTCACGGCCTGATCTTCAGGCTCGTCCAGAGGATGAATCTGCGTCGTGCCGTCGGCACTTTCGACTTCAACATGTTCAGGAGTCAGGCTGACCGGATCCTTGCCACGCTGGGCAGCCTGATCCTGCCACCAGAGGAAACCGCCGCCCACCAGCACCACCAGCAACAGCAGGCTGACGATGCGCAGAATATTGTGCGAGAGCCGAACCGGCTCTTCGATGCGACCCAGTGCATGAACAGCCGAGCCCTGGCCGTCGGTGCCGGTGTACTGATCGAACTGGTTGACCAGCGCGGTCTGATCCAGCTCCAGCAACTTGGCGTAGGCGCGCACATAACCACGGGCAAAGGTGTGCCCGGGCAGCTTGTCGAAGTCGCCAGCCTCCAGGTTGCCGAGAGACGTTACGGTGAGGTTCAACCTCAAGGCGACATCTGGCAGCGACCAGTTTTTACTCTCACGGGCCTGACGCAGTGTTTCACCAGGATTGACGCGAGTGGCTGCTACAACTTCGGGATGCACCGCTTTCATCATTGCTCCGACAGGTATTGCTGATATTCCGGCGTACCGGGATAGAGTCTTTTGAGTTGCAGCCCGAAACTGGCTGCCTTGTTGCGATCGTCATAGACTTTTGCCAATCGCGTACCGAGCAATAGACTACGTGCATTTTGCTCGCTGAGTTGGCTAAAACGGTCGTAATAGTCACGCGAGGGCACATAATGCCTGTCTTCGTAGGACAACTCAGCCATTTCCAGCAATGATCGTGGCAGTTGGCGATCCAGGCGCAAGGCCTTGGTGAAATAATTCAGCGCCGCTTCACGATCGCCCAGCTTTACCGCCGTCAGGCCCAGGCTTTCAAAAACTCGCGAGCGTTCCGGATAAAGCGAATCCGAAGCTGCTTCTTCAAAACGTGCGTAGGCCTCTTTGTAACGGCCCTGTTCGTAGAGAAAGCTACCGTAGTTGTTGAGAATCCGGGCATCGCCCTTGCGCGCCGACAAGGCTTTGCGAAAGTGCTGATCCGCCAGCTCCGCTTCCATCTCAACCTGGAACACCAGGGCTAGCGCGGCATTGGCGTCGGCATCGGAACCGTCCAGCTCCAGCGCTTTTTTCAACGGCACCTTGGCCCGCTCGGTCTGGCCTTGCTGCAAATAACCCAGGCCCAGCTGCACATAGGCCTGACGAGCCTCGTCGCGTCCCTTGCCGGTACTCATCGGGTCGAGTTTGCCCGACGAGACGCAGCCCGCCAGCATCGTCACGAAACAGAGCAGCAGCGCGGCACGCACGGACATTGAGGTTCTCTCGGTCAAGATTGCGATCAGGTTCGAGTCGCGGCGCTTTGAGCCACATCGGCCTCGGCACTCAACTCACGCACAGCGATGTAACGCTCGCTGCGACGAGTCCGATCCATGACCTGGCCGACCAACTGACCACAGGCCGCATCGATATCTTCGCCACGCGTGGTGCGCACAGTGACGTTGTAGCCAGCCTGATGCAACTGATCCTGAAAACGACGGATCGCGTTATTGCTCGGACGCTCGTAACCCGAATGCGGAAACGGGTTGAACGGGATCAGGTTGATCTTGCAAGGCGTGTCCTTGAGCAGCTCGATCATCTCGACCGCATGCTCGACCTTGTCGTTGATGTCCTTGAGCATGGTGTACTCGATGGTCAGCACGCGCTTCTCACCCAGGGTCTTCATGTAGCGCTGACAGGATTCGAGCAGCATTTTCAGCGGGTATTTCTTGTTGATCGGCACCAGCTGGTTGCGCAGCGCGTCGTTGGGCGCGTGCAGCGACAAGGCCAGGGAAACGTCGATGTGCTTGGCCAGCTCATCGATCATCGGCACCACGCCGGAGGTCGACAACGTCACCCGGCGTTTGGAAATGCCATAGCCCAGGTCATCCATCATCAGATGCATGGCGGCAATGACATTATCGAAATTCAGCAGCGGCTCACCCATGCCCATCATCACCACGTTGGTGATGGCACGGTCGACGGTTGCCGGGACGCTGCCAAAGGATTTGCTGGCAATCCACACCTGACCGATGACTTCGGCGGCGGTGAGGTTGCTGTTGAAGCCTTGTTTGCCGGTGGAGCAGAAACTGCAATCCAGCGCACAACCCGCCTGGGACGAAACACACAAGGTGCCGCGTTTGCCCTGGGGGATATAGACCGTTTCGACGCAGCTGCCGGACTCGACACGTACCACCCATTTACGGGTGCCATCGGTGGAGATGTCCTCGCTGACGACTTCCGGGCCACGCACTTCGGCACAGCTCTTGAGCTTTTCGCGCAGGGCCTTGCTGACGTTCGTCATGGCGTCGAAATCATCGACGCCAAAGTGGTGAATCCACTTCATGACCTGACCGGCACGGAAGCGCTTCTCCCCGATCGAGTCGAAGAATTTTTCCATTTCCAGTTGAGTCAGACCCAACAGGTTTGTTTTGCCAGTCGATGCAATCATGAATTCACCCTTCACTCGTTAGTCAGCAGGACTTAGCGAGTGGTTACTTCGGTAGCTGCGAAGAAGTACGAGATTTCGCGAGCAGCGGCGGCTTCCGAATCGGAACCGTGAACAGCGTTGGCGTCGATGGAATCAGCGAAATCAGCGCGGATAGTACCGGCAGCAGCTTCTTTAGGGTTGGTAGCGCCCATCAGCTCGCGGTTTTTAGCGATGGCTTCTTCGCCTTCCAGAACCTGAACAACAACAGGACCGGAGATCATGAATGCAACCAGGTCGCCGAAGAAGCCACGAGCGCTGTGCTCAGCGTAGAAACCTTCAGCTTCGGCTTTGGACAGTTGCTTCAGTTTCGAAGCAACAACGCGCAGGCCGGCTTTTTCAAAGCGAGTGGTGATTTCGCCGATGACGTTTTTTGCAACGGCGTCAGGCTTGATGATCGAGAAAGTACGTTGAACAGCCATGGTGTAACTCCAGAAACAATGATTAAAGCGAAAAATTAAACCCGCGAATTATACGCGGGTTCTGGTGTATTGCCTAACTGCATAGATTACAGGATTCAGTCCAGCTCTTCGATCCAGGCTGTCTGAATGGCTTCAAGGACCTTCTCGCCGCCACGCGTCGGATCATCGCTGAACTCCGGCAGGGCTATGACCCAGCGCTGCAGCTCAACAAAATTGACATAGCGCGGATCGACATCCGGCTTGCTTTCCGCGAGCTGGATAGCGATCTCCAGCACATCAACCCATTTAAGACTCATGACAGCTCCTTGTCAGTGCGGCGCTTCGGCTGCATGGTTTAGCGAATATTTCGGGATCTCCACCGTCAGGTCTTCAGTGCCGACAATCGCCTGGCAGGAAAGACGCGACTGAGACTCCAGGCCCCAGGCTTTGTCGAGCATATCCTCCTCCAGCTCATCAGCCTCTTCCAGCGAGCTGAAACCCTCGCGGATGACGCAGTGACAAGTGGTGCAGGCGCAGACGCCGCCGCAGGCGCTTTCGATCTCGATGTGGTGCTCATGAGCCAGTTCGAGAATGGAAATGCCGGGCTCCGCCTCGACAACCAGACCTTCCGGACACAACGTTGCGTGAGGCAGAAAAATGATCTGCGGCATCAGTTATTCCTCGATTTCATTCAGATTGCGCCCCGACAGCGCGGCCTTGACCGTCAAGTCCATGCGTCGGGCTGCAAATGCGTCGGTCACTTGCGACAGACGCTTGGTCTGCTGCTCGATGGCGGGGCCATCGGTGCCTTGCATCAATTCACGTAGTTCCTGCAGTTGCAGGTCGATGACCATGCGTTCTTCGGCATCCAGCAAGCGTTCACCATCCACGTCCAGCGCCGCTTCGACGGCCTCGACCAGACGCTGAGCGTCAACCTGCTGTTCGCGCAGCACCCGGGCGACCTTGTCGTCACTGGCGTGCTGGAACGATTCCTTGAGCATCCGGGCAATTTCGCCATCGGTAAGACCGTAGGAAGGCTTGACCTGGATACTGGATTCGACGCCCGAGCCCAGCTCACGCGCAGCCACGCTGAGCAGGCCATCGGCATCAACCTGGAAGGTGACACGGATTTTTGCGGCGCCGGCAACCATCGCCGGAATACCGCGCAGCTCAAAGCGCGCCAGGGAGCGACAGTCGCTGATCAGTTCACGCTCGCCTTGCAGCACGTGAATCATCATCGCCGACTGGCCATCTTTGTACGTCGTGAAGTCCTGGGCCCGCGCCACCGGAATAGTCGTGTTGCGCGGAATCACTTTCTCCATCAGCCCGCCCATGGTTTCCAGCCCCAAGGACAGCGGAATCACGTCGAGCAGCAGCAATTCTTCGCCGTCGCGCTTGTTGCCAGCCAGGGTATCGGCCTGAATCGCCGCGCCGATGGCGACCACTTGATCCGGATCGATTTCGGTCAATGGCTGGCGACCGAACAACTCGGCCACGGCCTGACGAACGCGGGGAACGCGGGTCGAACCGCCCACCATGACCACCGCTTCGACTTCGTCCAGCTCGATATTGGCGTCACGCACGGCACGGCGACAGGCTTTGAGGCTGCGGGCCAGCATCGGCTCGATCAGCGCATCGAAGGCCTCGCGAGTCAGCACGCCGCTCCAGTCGCCGTAGGCAACATCGGCGGTGGCGACATCGGTGAGGGCTTCTTTTGCAGCGCAAGCCGCTTGCAACAGGCTGCGCTGGGTAGACGGATCGAGATCCGCCGACAGACCGGCTTCAGCGACGATCCAGCTGGCGATCGCGTGATCGAAGTCATCACCACCCAGCGCGGTGTCGCCGCCGGTAGCCAGGACTTCAAAAACGCCGCCTGTCAGACGCAGAATCGAAATATCAAAGGTGCCGCCGCCCAGATCGTAAATCGCCACCACGCCTTCGGCGTTCTGATCCAGACCATAAGCGACCGCTGCCGCAGTTGGCTCGTTGAGCAGGCGCAGCACATTGAGACCGGCCAGTTTGGCGGCGTCTTTGGTGGCCTGGCGCTGAGCGTCATCGAAATAAGCCGGAACGGTAATGACCGCGCCCACCAATTCGCCACCCAACGCCAGCTCGGCCCGCTCACGCAACACCTTGAGGATGTCAGCGGAGACTTCGACCGGGCTTTTCGGGCCTTGAATGGTTTCGATGAACGGCATGTGCGACTC
>Ga0247808_10001950_pt1 | contig 10009 bp, 9 predicted proteins | sample UWRJL089202R1_FD_179914 | JGI IMG/M metagenome (GOLD analysis project Ga0247808, IMG submission 179914) | Plant litter microbial communities from Arlington Agricultural Research Station in Wisconsin, United States - UWRJ-L089-202R-1 | ecosystem: Environmental > Terrestrial > Plant litter >... | reverse complement strand
GGCGTCGGAATCCTGGGCCGTCAGCATGATGACCGGGGTCGAGACGCCGTCCTTGCGCAACAGGCGGCAGGCCTCGCGGCCGTCCATGTCGGGCAGGTCGACGTCGAGCAGGATCAGGTCGGCGCGAATCTCTCGGCCCAGACGCACGCCCTCGGTGGCGGTGGAGGCCTGGACCGTGCGGAACTCCTCGTGCAGGGCCAACTGCTCGGCCAAGGCCTCACGCAGGTCGTCGTCGTCGTCGATGATCAGCAGGGTCTTGGGGCTAGGCATGTCTGTAACAATGGCGAGGCTTGAAGGCCGCGCCAAGGGCGCGCGCGAAAATGACGTGGATTCAGCCCTTAAACACCCGTCAGAGCGCCTTCCGTTCCCCGAAAAGCGCCGATCCGACACGAACATGGGTCGCGCCGAATCGGATTGCGGCTTCGTAATCGCCACTCATCCCCATCGAAAGGACCGTCAGTCCGTTCCGTTCGGCCAGTTTGGCCAACAGCGCGAAATGCAGTCCGGCGGCTTCATCAGCCGGGGGAATCGCCATCAATCCCTCGACCGTCAGGCCATAGACGTCGCGGGCCGTGGCGATCAGCCCGTCGAGATCGCCGGTCAGGACGCCGGCCTTCTGCGGCTCGGCGCCGGTGTTGACCTGAACCAGGATGCGGGGCGAGCGGCCGGCCTTCTGGATCGCATCGGCCAGAGCGCGGGCCAGCTTTTCGCGGTCCAGGGTCTCGATCACGTCGAACAGGGCGACGGCGTCGTCCGCCTTGTTGCTCTGCAAGGGGCCGATCAGGCGAAGTTGAAGGTCAGGCACGGCCGCGCGCCGATCGATCCAGCGTTCCTGCGCTTCCTGCACCCGGTTCTCGCCGAACACCCGCTGGCCGGTCGCCAGGGCGGCGTCGATGGCGGGGGTTGGCTGGGTCTTGGAAACAGCGGTCAGGGTGATGGTAGTCGGGTCGCGGCCGACGAGGCGGGCGGTCGCCGCGATGCGGTCGCACACGCCGGCGATGTTCGCCGCCACCGACATGGCGAGGGACGACGCGGCGATGGACGAGAGAGAGGAAGCGGGGGATGAAGACGTCATGGACGGACCGGGCGACCTTTCGGACGATGCGCTGAGGCTGTGGCGTGCGGCCACGGCCATGAACGCTGCGGCTCTAGCCCGTGACGGCGGTTCTGTCAGCCTGCCGCCTCTGTTGTTCTTCACTGACCCGCAGCGCACGCCGCGCCCGTGGGAGACCGCGGCTCGGCTGCCGGCGGGCGCCGCCGTGGTCTATCGTCATTTCGGCGCGGTGGATGCGGCCGACGTGGCCGGCCGGTTGCGAGCGGTCACGGCGAACCGGGGCGTCCGCCTGTTGATCGGGCTGGATGCGGATCTGGCCAGGGCGGCCGGGGCCGATGGGGTGCATCTGCCGGAACGGGCGCTGAACGAGGCATGGATTCTTCGCGAGCGTCATCCCGGTTGGCTGCTGACGGGGGCGGCGCATACCGTGGCGGCGGCGACAACGGCCCCGGGCGCGCTGCACGCCGTGGTGCTGTCGCCGATCTTTGCGGCGGGGGGAGCCTCGGGCGCGAAAGCGGCCCTGGGCGTGGATGCGCTGGCAAGCGCGGTCAGGGGCGGCGCCGGTCCCGCCTACGTGCTTCCTGTCTACGCTTTGGGCGGCGTCAATGCGCGGACCGTCGACCGGCTTTCGGGCGCAGGGGCGTGCGGGATAGCGGGGGTGGACGCGCTTCAGAGGGCCTTTTCAGGCCCGGCCGATTTCAGAACTTGAACAGGCTTTCCAGCCGGATGCGCGGCTGCGAACGACGGTCCGTCTCGGGCGCGCGAGCGGGGTCTTCCTCGGTCGGCCCCAGACCGGCGGCGGCGCCGACGCTGAGGCGCGGCGTGACGCTGTAATAGGCGCCGGCCTCGACGTCGCCCCAGCGGGTCTCGCGACCGACAGGCTGGTTCAGATTGAAATTCAGGCCCCAGCGGCCGTTCTCGTTCCAGCGCATGCCTCGGCGTTGCGGGGCGGGCGCGCTGCGTTGCGCGGCGGAGGCGTCGGCCAGCGATACGGCGGGCACGCGGGCGCGCGCCTGGGCCGAGGCGTCATCGGCGATGCCGACAAGGGCTGCAGCGCCCAAAAGTCCTGCGAAGATCGCGCCGAACCGCATTTCCAACCCTTCAGACGCCGCCTTGTGCGGCATCTCGATAAACCTGAACCGACGTTTTCGTCGTGAGCCCGCCGATTAGACACCGGAGGCTCGCCCGGTCAACGCAACGGCTCTCATTAAACGTTGTTCCGCGTGATCTATCAGACCCCTGTGGCGCAAGCGTCACGGGAATGCGGCTGAAACAGGATCGCCCCGCGAGCGAGCCGGTTCAGGGCCGGTTGCGAGGGGCTTGCGTCCAAACCGTCAGGCTTCGCCTTGTCATCGCCCCTTTTCACCGTGTTATAGAGCCTCGCTGCGGCGCGAACGCCTGCACGGCGCCCGCGCGCCCGCAGTACGTGCGTCCCGGCGTGACGGCGTCCAATCTGAATGGAGAATTCCTCGAATGGCCCCCAATAAAGCGATGGCCCAGGCCCTGGTAAGGGGCGCAACGATCGCCGTCATCGCGTCCGGCCTGATGCTGTCCGCCTGTGGCGGCGTTCGCGTCCCCTTCACCGGCGGCTCCAAGGCTCCAAAGGCCGACGTTCAGCAGGGCATCGGCGTAAACGGCTATCTGTGGCGCGCCACGCTGGACACGCTCAGCTTCATGCCGCTGCTGACCGCCGATCCTTGGGGCGGCGTCGTCAATTATGACTGGTACGCCAACCCGCAGACGCCGAACGAGCGATTCAAGGCCACGGTGTTCATCCTCGATACCCGTCTGCGCGCCGACGCCCTGAACGTCACGGTCACCAAGGAAACGAAAGACGCCTCCGGGTCGTGGGTCGCCGCGCCGGTCGCCGCCCAGACCGAGACGGATCTGGAAAACGCCATCCTGACCAAGGCGCGCCAGCTCAATCTCGCCAACGCGGGTTAAGCGTTACGCGTCTGGTGTTCTTCGCCTGATTTGGACGTTATCGCTCACCGTGCGGCGAGCGATAACGCCTGATTTCCTTGGGCATGCGTGTCAGTCGGGCTATGTGAGCGCGGGGGCGCGTCGCCTCCCCATCTTTTTGGGCGCCATCGCCCTTCGGGCTGCTTGAGCGCGAGGGCATTGCGGCCGGCAATGCCTCCAGGATTCCCGTGGCCCGTTACGAACCGAAAACCGCAGAACCCCGCCAGCAGGCGCGCTGGGCCGAGGCGAACGCCTTCGTCACCCGCGATACCGGCCGCCCTAAATATTATGTGCTGGAGATGTTCCCGTATCCATCGGGAAACATCCACATGGGGCACGCTCGCAACTATGTGATGGGCGACGTCGTCGCGCGTCATAAGCGGGCGCAAGGCTACGACGTCCTGCATCCGATGGGTTGGGACGCCTTCGGCATGCCGGCCGAAAACGCCGCCATGGAGCGCGGCATCCACCCCAAGGGCTGGACCTACGACAACATCGCCCAGATGCGCGAACAGCTGAAGCTGCTGGGTCTGTCGCTGGACTGGTCGCGCGAGTTCGCCACCTGCGATCCCGAATACTATGGCAAGCAGCAGGCCTGGTTCCTGGAGCTGTTCAAGCGCGGTCTCGCCTATCGCAAGGACGGGGTCGTCAACTGGGATCCCGTCGACAACACCGTCCTGGCTAACGAACAGGTCATCGACGGCAAGGGCTGGCGCTCGGGCGCGGTGGTCGAAAAGCGCAAGCTGAACCAGTGGTTCCTGCGCATCACCGACTATGCCGACGACCTGATCGACGGTCTGGCCACGCTGGATCGCTGGCCCGACAAGGTCCGGCTGATGCAGGAGAACTGGATCGGCCGTTCCAAGGGCCTGCAGATGACGTGGAAATGGGCAGGCGAGGCCCCCCCTGCGCTGGTCGGGGCCGCGTCGCCCGACGGTCTGGAAATCTACACCACCCGGCCCGACACCCTGTTCGGCGCCAGCTTCATGGGCATCGCCCCCGATCATCCGATCGCCAAAGCCATGGCCGAGGCGAATCCCGAAGTCGCGGACTTCGTCGCCAAATGTCGCGCCGGCGGCACCTCGACTGCCGATATCGAACAGGCCGAGAAGATCGGCTGGGACACCGGTCTGAAGGTCGTCCATCCGTTCGACGGTCGCGAGGTCAGCGTCTGGATCGCCAACTTCATCCTGTCCGAATACGGCACGGGCGCCATTTTCGGCTGCCCGGCCCATGATCAGCGCGACCTCGACTTCGCCCGCAAATATCTGCTGCCAGTCGTGGCGGTGGTGAAGCCGGAGGGCGCCGACGACGACTTCGCCGTCCAGAACGAGGCCTATACGGGCCCGGGCTCCCTGTTCCATTCCGGCTTCCTGAACGGTCTGTCGATCGAGGACGCCAAGGCCGCCGCCATCGAGAAGATCGAGGCGGCCGGCATGGGCAAGGGGGCGACCATCTATCGCCTGCGCGACTGGGGTATCAGCCGCCAGCGCTACTGGGGTTGCCCGATCCCGATCATCCACTGCCCATCGTGCGGCGTACAGCCCGTGCCGGCGGACCAGCTGCCCGTCGTTCTGCCCGACGACGTGACCTTCGACGTGCCCGGCAACCCGCTAGCGCGGCACCCGACGTGGAAGCACGTCAAATGCCCGGCCTGCGACGAGGACGCCGTGCGCGAGACCGACACCCTGGACACCTTCGTGGACTCCAGCTGGTATTTCGCGCGCTTCACCGATCCCACGGCCGAGGCGCCGATCGACAAGGCCGCCGCCGATCGCTGGCTGGCGGTCGACCAGTATATCGGCGGGGTCGAGCACGCGGTGCTGCACCTGCTGTACGCCCGCTTCATCACCCGCGCCCTGACGGACGCCGGCATGATGTCGGTCAAGGAGCCCTTCGCCGGCCTGTTCACGCAAGGGATGGTGGTCCACGAGACCTATCGCCGGGCGGACGGCGCATGGGTAGAGCCCACGGACGTCGACCTGACCAACGACGCGGGAAAGCGTTCGGCCCGTCAGCTTTCGACCGGCGAGACTCTGATCATCGGCGACATCGAGAAGATGTCGAAGTCGAAGAAGAACGTCGTCGCGCCGCAGGAAATCCTGGACTCTCACGGCGTCGACGCCGGCCGTCTGTTCGTCCTGTCCGACAGCCCGCCCGAGCGGGACGTGCAGTGGACGCCGGGCGGGGTCGAGGGCGCCAGCCGCTTCGTCCACCGTGTCTGGACCGAGTTCGACGGCTATGACGCCACGACGGCGGGCGACGAGACTGCAAACGCCTCTCTGGTCCGCGAGACGCACAAGGCCATCAAGGCCGTGTCCGAAGGGGTCGAGGGCTTCCGCTTCAACTCGGCCATCGCCAAGCTGTACGCCTTCGTGGCCACGGTCCGCGCCCACGACACGGCGGGCGGCGCGGCGAAGCGCGAGGCCCTGTCGGCCCTGGCCCGTCTGATCGCCCCCTTCACGCCTCACCTGGCTGAAGAAGGCTGGAGCCGTCTGGGCGAGGTCGGCATGGTTCTGGATGCGCCCTGGCCCGTCTATGACCCCGCCCTGGCCGCCGACGACGAGGTGATCCTGCCGATCCAGATCTCGGGCAAGCGCCGCAGCGAGATCACGGCGCCGCGTGGGGCCGCCAGCGCCGACGTCGAGGCGGCCGCCCTCGCCAATCCCGCCATTCAGGCCTATCTCTCGGCCAATGGCGTCTCGGTGAAGAAGGTGATCGTGGTCCAGGATCGCATCGTCAATCTGGTGGTCGGCTGATGATCCGCGTCGCCAGTCGTATTGCGACAGCGGCTGCGCTGCTGGCCTCGGCCACGCTGCTGTCAGCGTGCGGCTTCACGCCTCTGTATGGCGACGCAACCGGTTCGCCGGCCTTGTCCCGCATCGCTGTCTCGACCCAGGACGACCGTCTGGGCTTTCGCCTGCGCGAACAGCTGGAAGACGCTTTGGGCTGGCAGGGCGGGGCCGTGCCGCTCTATCGGCTGGAAACGGTGGTCGAGCAGAGCCGTCTGCCGCTGGGCCGGCGGATCGACGACACCGCCACCCGCTACCAGTTGACAGTCAAGGCGGCCTGGACCCTGACGCCCGTGTCGGGCGGGACGCCGCTGACGGGGGTCGAGACCTCGACCCTGACCTATGCGGCCGCCGACCAGCCCTATGCCGCCATCGCGGCCCAGCAGGACGGCGAGGATCGGGCCTCGGCCGAACTGGCCCGGCTGATCCGCATCGATATCCTGCGGTCGCTGTCGGACCAGTGACCCGATGATTCTGGCCAAGCGGCCCGACGTCGATCGCTTCCTCGCCCGGCCCGATCCGGCGATCCGCGCCGTCGTCATCCATGGCAAGGACCGGTCCGGCGTCGCCGAACGGGGCCAGATCCTGTGCAAGGCGATCACGCCCGACCTGAACGATCCCTTCAACGTCACCGTCCTGACCGATAGCGACATCGACGGCGACGAGACGAAGCTGGACGAGGCCTTGACGGCCCTCAGCATGATCGGCGGCCGTCGTCTGGTCCGGGTGCGTCTGGGCGGCGAGAAGGCCTCGACGGACAAGCTGCTGGCCGCCGCGCTCAAGACCCACGCCGAGGGCGGCTACAATCCCGACGCCATGCTGGTGATCGAGGCCGGAGCGTTGGGCCGCGACAGCGCCTTGCGCAAGGCGGCCGAGACAGCGAAGGCCGCCGCCGCCATCGCGGTCTATGAAGACGAAACCGGCGACGTGGCCCGGATGACGCGCGAGGCCCTGGCCGCCGACAAGGTCAGTCTGACGTCCGAGGCGCTGGAGCGGTTCGTGTCGCGCCTGCCGCGCGAGCGAGGTCTGATGCGTCAGGAGATCGAGCGTCTGGCCCTCTATATCGGCCCCGGTTCGGGTCGCCAGATCGATACCGCCGAACTTGAGCTGCATCTGGGGGTCGAGGCCGACGCCTCGCTGCAGGACGCCGCCCTTCAGGCTTTCGGCGGCCGTCCGGCGCCGTCCCAGTCCGGCCTGCGCCGCGCCTTGGCCGAGGGGGAAACCGCCGTCATGGCCGTGCGTCAGGCCTCGATCCATCTTGGCAAATTGCGCCGGATCAATGTGCTTCAGGCCGCAGGCGCCGGGGCCAAGGAGGCGGCCAAGGCCGCCGGCGTGTTCTGGAAGCAGGAAGGCGAGATGCTGCGTCAGGCCCGCTCATGGCGGCTGGAGGATCTCGACGTCGTTCAGGACAGCGTCAATGTCGCCGACGTCGCGACCAAGACCACCGGCATGCCGGAAGCCCTGATTGCGGAACGTCTGCTGTTGGAAATCGCGGCCCGGGCCAGACGCCTGGGCCTCTGATTTCTAGATTTCCTGATTGTAGCCGCCGACCTCGGCATAGGCGGCGAGGCGCGGTTTGACCTCTTCGCGGAACAGGGCGCGCATGTCGTCCTCGGACCGCATGCTTTCGACCACCACGACCAGTTCGGGCTTGTTCGACGAGGCGCGGACCAGAACCCAGGAGCCGTCTTCCAGATGGACGCGGGCGCCGTTGACGGTGATGACCTCGACGATCTTGCGACCCAGGATCGAGCCGCCTTCCTCGCCCAGCTTCACATATTCGGCGACGATGCGCTCCAGCACCTCGTACTTCAGCTCGTCGTCGCAATGGGGCGACATGGTCAGACTGGTCCAGGCGTCGGGCAGGGCGGTCTTCAGCTGGGCCAGGGTCTTGCCCGGGTTGCGGTCCATCATCTGCAGAACGGCCGCCGCGGCGACCAGACCGTCGTCGTATCCACGGCCGATCGGGTCGGCCAGGAAGAAGTGACCCGACTTCTCGAAGCCCGCCAGCGCGCCCAGTTCGGCCGTCTTGCGCTTGATGTAGGAGTGGCCGGTCTTCCAGTAGACGGTGGTCGCGCCATTGGCCTTCAAGACCTCGTCGGTCTTGTACAGGCCGGTCGATTTCACATCGACGACGAAGGTCGCGTTCTTGTGCAAGGCGGACAGGTCCCGCGCCAGCAACAGGCCGATCTTGTCCGCGAAGATCTCCTCGCCGGTGTCGTCGACCACGCCGCAGCGGTCGCCGTCGCCGTCGAAACCCAGGGCCAGATCGGCGCCGGTCTCGCGCACCTTCTCCGCCATCTGCACCAGCATGGCGTGGTCTTCCGGGTTCGGATTGTATTTGGGGAAGGTGTAGTCGAGCACGGTGTCCATCTCGATCACCTCGGCGCCCATCATGCGCAGGGCGTCCGGGGCGAAATGGCCGGCGGTGCCGTTGCCGCAGGCGGCGATGACCTTCAGCGGTCGCGACAGCTTGATGTCGCCGACCACCTCTTTCAGATATGTCTCGCGGAAGCCTTCGACGCGCTCCAGACGTCCGCCCGGACGCGAAACGCCGGTTCCGCCCAGCACGATCTCCTTCAGGCGGCCGATCTCGTCGGGACCGAAGGTGACGGGCGGGTTGGCGCCCATCTTGACGCCCGTCCAGCCGTTCTCGTTGTGAGAGGCGGTGACCATGGCGACGCAGGGGGCGTTCAGCGCGAACTGGCCGAAATAGGCCATGGGCGACAGGGCCAGACCGATGTCCAGAACCTCCATCCCGCCTTCCAGCAGGCCGATGATCAGGGCCTGTTTCACGTTCAGCGAATAGGAGCGGTAGTCGTGACCCACGACGATACGCGGCTGGACGCCGATCTCATGGATATAGGTGGCCAGGCCCAGACCCAGGGCCTGGATGCCCAGCAGGTTGATCTCCTTGTCCAGAATCCAGCGGGCGTCGTACTCGCGAAAGCCGGTCGGCTTGACCAGGGCGGTGGTCTCGAAATCGGCGGTGTTCGGAACCAGGTCCTGGCGGGGTTTCAGCATTCGGAAATCCTTGAAAGGGCGTCAGGGCCAGACGAGCGCAAGCGCGATCAGGGCCGCCGCGACGAGGGCGGCCGAGGCGAAGAACAGCCGGTCGGACATGGGGTTGAGGTATAGCGGGGCAGTGTGAAGCTCACAACAACGCCTGATCGCTGTTATCACTGCGTTTCGCCCGGCCGCTTCCACGGTTGACCCCCGGGCGGACGCGCCCTAGGCCGGACGGGTACACACAGGATCGACGGCGCCCGAGGCCTCGGTCTGTCTGAGCGTCGGAGCCGCCTATGCCTCGCCTGATCCTGCTGCGCCATGGCCAGAGCCAGTGGAACCTCGAGAACCGCTTCACTGGCTGGGTCGACGTCGACCTCACGGCCGAGGGCGAGACGCAGGCTAGGCGTGGTGGCGAATTGATCGCCGATGCGGGTTTCAAGCCGGCCGTCATGTTCACCTCGGTTCTGACTCGGGCGAAGCGCACGGGCGCCCTGGCCCTTCAGTCGGCCGGGCTGACGGATGTTCCGGTGGTCGAGGACTGGCGGCTGAACGAGCGTCACTACGGCGGCCTGACCGGGCTGGACAAGGCCGAGACCGCCAAGCTGCATGGCGAAGACCAGGTCAAGGTCTGGCGCCGCAGCTACGACATCCCGCCGCCGCCGCTGGAGGCGGGCAGCGAGTGGGATTTCAACGCCGATCCCCGCTATGCCGGACAAACCATTCCGGACACGGAGAGCCTGAAGACGACGCTGGACCGGGTTCTGCCCTACTGGAACGAGGCCATCGCCCCGCGCCTGAAGGCCGGAGAAGACGTGCTGATCGCGGCCCACGGCAACTCGCTGCGGGCGATCGTCAAACACCTGTTCGGCGTACCTGACGACCAGATCGTCGGGGTCGAAATCCCGACCGGCAATCCGCTCGAGATCGATCTGGACGACCAGCTGAAGCCGACCGCGGCCCACTATCTGGATCAGGGACGGGCGCAAGCCCTGCCGCCGATCGCATGAGCGGTTCGGACGAAGACTATATGCGCCGGGCCTTGTCGCTGGCGCTGGACGCCATGGGCACGACCTGGCCGAACCCGGCGGTGGGCTGCGTCGTGGTCAAGGACGGCGAGATCCTGTCCGAGGCCGCGACCGCCCCGGGCGGGCGGCCCCATGCCGAGGAACAGGCCGTGCCGGCCGCCGGCGAG
>Ga0247808_10001948_pt1 | contig 10012 bp, 7 predicted proteins | sample UWRJL089202R1_FD_179914 | JGI IMG/M metagenome (GOLD analysis project Ga0247808, IMG submission 179914) | Plant litter microbial communities from Arlington Agricultural Research Station in Wisconsin, United States - UWRJ-L089-202R-1 | ecosystem: Environmental > Terrestrial > Plant litter >... | reverse complement strand
CACCGCATCACGCGAGACGGTGAACCCGTTCAACTTCTTTGGGTTTTTCACGATGCAGAGCAACATCATCCTCGCGGTGGTACTCGCGGTGACCGCCGTGGTCTCACTGACCGGGCGTACCCAGCCCCCCACCCTGCAGCTCGCGCGCGCCTGCGGCACGACCTACATTGTGGTGGTCGGCATCGTCTACAACACCCTGCTCGCGAACATCCCGGGTGGGGTTTCGCTCGAATGGGCGAACACGATTTTGCACGTGGTGATGCCGATCTATGCCGCGCTTGACTGGTTTATCGTCGGCGATCGCACCCCGCTGGTGTGGTCGCGCCTGTGGATCGTCACCATTTATCCCGTGCTGTGGATCGCCGTTGTACTCGTTCGCGGTGCCACCGACGGGTGGGTTCCGTACCCGTTCCTCGATCCGCTCACGGGATACGTCTCGGTCACCATCTACTGCGTCGCCATCGCGGCGGGAACGGTTGTAGCAGCGGCCATGATCTGGGCTGCGAGCCGGTGGCGGGTGCTGGCGCTGCCTGCCGCGTGATGTTGTCGCGCGCTATCCCTTTCTCTGGGTGCGGTGCGCTTTTATCTTGTGTGGATGACGACGGCCTCTACTTCTCAGGATGTGCCAGCTCCCGCATCCGCCGATCCCTGGGTACTGCTGCACGGCACACCGCTGACCCCGGAGGTGTGGGCGGAGGTGCGGCCGCATCTCGCGGGCGCGCCTGTCTTCTGCCCCAACATCACCCCCACCGAGCCAGGAACGGCCGCTCTCGTCGAGCGGGTGCGCGAACACACCGCGGCAATCTCGGGTCGCTTCCGCCTGGTCGGCCACTCGTTTGGCGGGCAGGTGGCGATCGATGTCGCGACGGCGATGCCCGATCGGGTCTCGCACATCACCATCCTGTGCAGCCGCGACACCCCGTTTCCCGCATTCGAGGCGACGGCGACCAGCCTGCGGGCAGGAACCCGTCCGTCACCCGACACCACGCTGGCTCGATGGTTCCGCCCCGGGGAGCTCGCGGAGAACGGACACGCCGTGACGTACGCGCGCAGCCGCCTCGAGCAGACGGACCTCGAGTCGTGGGCATCCGCCCTCGAAACCATCGCGCACTACGAGCACCCCACGGCCCTGTCGAACCTCAAGATTCCCGTCACTCTTATTGCGTGTGAGTTTGACGCCGTGTCATCCCCCACAACAATGAAAGAGATGGCCGACCGGATACCGGGAGCCACCTACCGACTGCTCACCGGGGCCGCACACATGAGCCCATTTCTGCACCCGCGTGCCCTCGCCGGGTTACTTCTGGGGTAGGCAGCGGGCAAGTCGAGAGACTGGCACGGCCAGAGATTTAACGGCTGAGGCCGGAACGGAAGGCGATGCCTCCCGTCCCGGCCTCAACTGGTGATGCTGGTGATGCTGGTGATGCTGGTGATGCTGGTGAGATTATGCCGCGAGGGGCAACACAACGTTCTGGCTGCTGTGGACAACGAGGGTCTCGCCATCGACCTCAACCGTGACCGCTCCGCCGTCGGCGAGCTCGCCACTGACGAGCAGATCGGCGATACGGTCGTCGATCTCGCGCTGGATGACGCGGCGCAGGGGGCGCGCACCGTACTCCGGCTCGAATCCGTGGTCGGCGATCCACTGCACAGCGCCGTCCGTCACGGTCAGGGTGACATCACGGGTAGCGAGGTGGTCGCGCGTTGAGCCAAGCAGGAGCCGGACGATCTGCGAGATCTGCACCTCGTCGAGCTTGCGGAACAGCACAATCTCGTCAATGCGGTTGAGGAACTCGGGACGCATCGCTTCACGCAGCTTGGACATCACACGATCGCGCAGGTCCTTCTCCGACCCGTATCCGTTGGCGTCGTCACCGCCCATCGCGACGAAGCCGAGCGCTCCGCTGCGGCTGGCGAGGACTTCGGATCCCAGGTTCGAGGTCATGATGATGACCGCGTTGCGGAAGTCGACCGTGCGACCCTGGCCGTCGGTGAGGCGTCCGTCGTCGAGCACCTGCAGCAGCAGGTTGAACACGTCGGGGTGAGCCTTCTCGATTTCGTCGAAGAGAACCACGGAGTACGGGTTGCGGCGGATGCGCTCGGTGAGCTGTCCGGCCTCGTCGTACCCCACGTATCCGGGAGGGGACCCCACCAGACGGCTGACGGTGTGGCGTTCGCCGAACTCGCTCATGTCGAAGCGCAGCATCGCCTTTTCGTCCCCGAAGAGGGATTCGGCGAGCGCCTTGGCGAGCTCGGTCTTACCAACACCGGTGGGACCAAGGAAGAGGAAGCTCCCGACCGGACGATCGCGGTCGCCCATCCCGGTGCGGTTGCGCCGCACGGCCTTGGAGACAACGGACACAGCGTCGTGTTGTCCCACAACTCGGGTGTGCAGTTCGTCCTCCATACGCGCGAGGCGCTCCCGGTCGACTTCGGTGAGACGGCTGGCAGGAATGCCCGTGGCGCGTGACACAACACCAGCGATGTCGCTCTCACCCACCGTCATCCCTTCACCCGTTCCGGAACTCGGCTTCGCCGAGGCGAGAGTGCCCTGAACGGCTTCGATCTGGTCGCGAAGGTCGGAAGCCTCTTCATAGTGCTCGAGGCTGACCGCGGTGTTCTTCGCGGCTTCGAGGGTCGCGAGCTCGGCGAGGAGTGCGCTCGTGTCGATGCGCGATCCCAGCTTGAGGCGCAGGCGGGCGCCGGCCTGGTCGATGAGGTCAATGGCCTTGTCGGGGAGGAACCGGTCGGTGACGTAGCGCGAGGACAGCTCGACGGCAGCACGGATCGCCTCATCGGTGTACTTCACACCGTGGTGGTCTTCATACCGGCCGCGGAGTCCGAGCAGGATCTGCACGGCATCCTCGATGTTCGGCTCCCCCACGTGCACGGGCTGGAACCGGCGCTCAAGGGCCGGGTCCTTCTCGATCGTGCGGTACTCCTTGAGCGTCGTCGCGCCAACCAAGTGAAGGTCGCCACGAGCCAAACGAGGCTTGAGGATGTTGCCGGCGTCCATACCGCTGTCGCCGGCGCCACCCGCGCCAACCACGGAGTGAACTTCATCGATGAACACGATGATTTCGTTTTTGTGGGCGCTGATCTCGTCCATCACCGTGGTGAGGCGCTCTTCGAAGTCGCCGCGGTACTTGGTTCCGGCAAGCATGGCGGGCATATCGAGCGAGACGACCCGCTTGTCGCGGAGCTGCTCGGGCACACCGCCCTCAACGATTGCCTGGGCGAGGCCCTCAGCGATGGCGGTCTTACCGACACCGGCTTCACCGATCAGCACCGGGTTGTTTTTGGTGCGACGGGAAAGGATCTCGATGGTCTGCTCGATCTCATCGGCACGTCCGATGACGGGGTCGAGCTCGCCGGCGCGGGCGCGGGCCGTCAGGTCAGTGCCGTATGTGTCGAGCATGGGGGTCTCAGAAGCGGGCTCCGCGGCGGCGGGAGCCTCGTCGACTCCGCCCGCGCTGACGGTCTCACGCATGGTGGATTGCAGCGCCTCGGGTGTCACTCCCGCGGCGGTGAGCACCTGGCCGGCGGGAGAGTCCTGGTTCAGAACAAGCGCAAAAAAGAGGTGCTCGGGGTCGATGTAGGTGGAACCGGATGCACGGGCAACCTGCAGCGCGTGGAACAGCGCACGCTGGGTGGACTGCGTCAGCGCCGGGGCATAGCCGATGCGCTCAGAAGATGTCTGGGGCAGCCGCTTCTCGACGGCCGCAACGATGGATGCGGGATCCGCTCCGACCCGGCGAATAGCATCGAGTACGGGTTCCTCCGTTGTGAGGACGCGGAGTACGTGGAGTGCGTCGAGCTCGTTGTGGCCGTTCTCTACGGCGAATTGACCGGCCTCAGCCAGTACCTCACGGCTGCGGTTGCTGAGCAGCCGACCGATGTCAATGGAGCGTCCGTTTTGGGCCGCGCGCTCACCCTGGAGGTACCGTGCGAGGAACTCGTCGAACGAGTTGCTGCCGGGAGTTTCGGAATCGGGGTATGTAGGCATTAGACCTCCTGCGGAACTTGAGTGCCTTCGACTCAAGTTAACAAGAGTTAGTGGGTTTCATTCCCATTGGGCAGACAACTTTTATGAGGTATCGCTGTGGGCGAAATTCCGGCCGGAACCCTCTTGCATCCGCACGGACGGGTGACTAACGTAAAACCAAATGGTTATACATGAGGCGAGTGAATCGGAGACGGATCGGGTTTTCCAGGCCCTGTCCGACGCCACCCGTCGCGACATCGTGACGCGGGTGATGACAACAGAGCAGTCCATCACCCAGCTCGCCCAGCACTACAACATGAGTTTCGCCGCGGTACACAAACACATCGCGGTACTGGAACGCGCCTCGCTGGTCACCAAGGAGCGGCGGGGACGGGAGCAGATCGTTCGGGGAATTGTGGAGACCCTCCGCAATGCCTCACGCCTGCTCACCACCTATGAGGAGATCTGGCGACAGAGAACGCACCAAATCGACGTCCTGCTCTCCGACGACCAAGGAAAGGGATAGAGAAATGCCTGTAGTGAGTTCTGACACTGACCGCGACGCACTGACACTGACTTTCGTTGCCGAGTTCGATGCGAGCATCGATCGGGTGTGGCAGCTCTGGGAGGACCCGCGCCAGCTGGAGCGCTGGTGGGGACCACCGTCGTGGCCCGCCACGTTTGTGCGCCACGAGTTCAGAGAAGGCGGCGAATCGCGGTACTACATGACCGGACCCGAGGGTGAGAAAGCTCCGGGCTGGTGGAAGATTACCCGCGTCGACGCTCCGCACGTGTTTGAGTTTGACGACGGGTTCTCCAACGAAGACGGCGAACCCGCACCGGGCGAGCCCGTGCGCGGGGTGGTCACCTTCGAGGAGATCGACGCGGGAACACGGTTCACCATCGTGACGACCTTCGTCAGCGAAGAGCAGCTTGACGAGATGCTCAAGATGGGCATGAAGGACGGAATGGGCGAGGCTCTGGGCCAGATCGACGGGCTCCTCGCGGACGCCCGCCAGTCGCACTAATCGCGTCCCGTCCACTCGCGGTGATCGCACCCCGCCGGAGCCCCGGCCGGCCCCGGCGGGGTGCGCCACCCGCCGTGAGGAACCACACTTTCGTCCCCTTGTTCCAAGGAATCCGACCGTAGTAGACAGAAATATGACTACCCGGTTGGCCCTCAACGACGAACTTCTCGACGCCCAACTCGTTCGCGCGGCGGGAGCTGCCGACGCCGGTGGCGCACAGCTCGGCGAATGTCTTGCGACAGCATCACGAATCTCCGGCACTGACCTCGGCCAGTGGTACACCGAGTGGACGCGCACCGCCCACCGTCTATTCGAGGCAGGCAAACAGGCGGAGGACGATGGCGACCGAGTCAGCGCGCGCCAGGCGTTTTTCCGGGCGTCCACCTACTTTCGAACAGCCGGGTGCATGCTGCTTGGCGTGCCGCTCGACCCACGACTGGTGACATCCAACACCCTCCAGACCGAGGCGTTCCGGAGGGGTGCTGCGCTGCTTGACGTGCCGCCCGAGATCCTGGAAATCCCCTTCGAGGAGGGAACGCTGCCCGGATACTTCTTTCGGGCAACCGATTCGGACGAACCGCAGGCAACCGTCATCCTGACCAGCGGATACGACAGCACCGTCGAAGAGCTCTACTTCTTCACCGGCGCCGCCGCTCTCGAGCGGGGCTACAACGTTCTTGCCTTCGACGGCCCGGGACAGGGCGGGGCCCTAATCCAGCGGGGTCTTGTACTGCGGCCCGACTGGGAGACCGTTGTGGGTGCCGTCGTCGACTACGCGTTGACACGGCCCGACGTCATCCCCGAAAAAATCGCACTGATTGGATCGAGCCTCGGCGCCCACCTCGCGCCGCGCGCGGCCAGCGAGGAGCACCGTCTCGCCGCGTGCATCGCAGACTGCGGAACCTTCGACATATTTGAGATGGCCATGGATCGCATTCCGCGCGCGCTGTCGTCCCGGATTCGGGAGGGCAACACGTCCGCCGAGTCGCTGCTGCGGCCGATCCTCACGTCAATCATGCACAAACCGACCGCGGGCTGGGCCCTGCGCCGGTTGCAGCTGGTGCACGGCATCGAGGATCCGATCGAGCTCGTCAATTCGCTCCGCGACTACACCCTCGCCGGGCGGGCGGAGAAGATCACCTGCCCGACGTTCGTCTGCAACGCCGAGGGTGATGACATCTCGGCATCGGCACCCGACCTGGTGGCGGCGCTGACCTGCGAGAAGGAGTTCGTCACCTTCACCGCCGACGAGGGCGCCGGCGACCACTGTGAGACGGCAGCCCGCTCGCTGTACAACGCGCGGTCGCTCGACTGGCTCGACCGGGTGCTCACCCGATCGACGGTTGCACGCGTCCCCGCGTCGTAATGGGCGAGGACCGCTCGCGGGACGGCGCCGCGGCCTGTGCAGCTTCATGCTCACGGTTCCACTCGACGAGCGGACGCAGCAACTGAATCAGATGGAGGCCGGCGACGGTGGGCGAGTATGAGATGGATACGGGAGTGGTGGGCTGAACCTCTCTCGCGATCAACGCCTCCCGCTCAAGTTCTTTGAGCCGCGCCGCAAGCAAGCGATCTGAAATGCCGTCCACGCGCGCACGGTATTCGGAGAACCGGCGCGCACCGCGCGCACCCGCCAGCAGAATCGCGGCATTCCACTTGCGCCCAGCCAGCTCCGCTGCAGCCTGGAAACCTTGGCACTCATCGTCGTTGATAAGTGTGAATTCATTGTCATTCATCGCGCAGCCTCACTAACCTTTAGTTATCAGCTTACCGTAGAATTGCGACGGTGTGACGGGTACATAACTCTGGTTGTATGCCCGCACTGCCTGACTCAATTGATTACGAATGGACGCCTCGCGCATGAACTATGGACATCCGCTGGAGTTCGGTACCTTCATCACTCCCGGCAACAATCCGCCCGAGGTGCCCGTACAGCTCGCGGTCCGCAGTGAAGAGCTGGGATACGACCTGGTGACCTTTCAGGACCACCCGTACCAGCCCGGATTCCTCGACACCTGGACCCTGCTGAGCTGGGTTGCAGCTCGCACCGAGCGCATCCGCGTTTCCGGCAACGTGCTCAACCTTCCCCTGCGCCCACCGGCCGTTCTGGCGCGGGCCGCGGCGAGCCTCGACCTGCTCTCGCAGGGGCGGTTCGAACTCGGTCTTGGTGCCGGGGCGTTCTGGGATGCCGTTGAGGCGATGGGCGGCCGCAAGCTCACACCCGGCCAGGGAGTCGACGCGCTCAGCGAGGCAATTGATGTCATTCGCGCACTCTGGAACGTCAGCGACCGGTCGATGTTGCAGTTCGACGGCACCTACTACCAGCTGCATGGAGCCAAGCGCGGCCCCGCTCCCGCCCACAACATTCCGATCATCCTCGGCGCGCTCAAACCACGGATGCTCCGCCTGACCGGAGAGAAGGCCGACGGCTGGCTGCCCTCGCTTGCCTACATGAAGCCGGGCGAGTACGCGAAAGCCACTGCACGGATCGATGAGGCGGCCCGCGACATCGGGCGCGATCCTGCCGAGATCCGCCGCCTGGTGAACATCGGCGGACGCTTCTCCCCCGCGTCCGGTGGGTTCCTCAACGGACCCAGCGACCAGTGGGTCGATGACCTCCTCCCCTACGTTCTCGAGCATGGCGTCGGAACGTTTATCCTCGCAAGCGACGACCCCGGCACCATGGAACGCTTCGCGGCCGAGGTCATCCCCGGCCTGCGCGCTGCGGTGGCCCGTGAGCTTCCCGCGCCGCCCGTCACCCTGTCGGCTCCGCGCAGCAGTGCCGTGCGCGCCCTTCGCAGTGCGGGAATCGACTACGACGCCATCCCCGCCTCCCTCGCCCGCACCGCCGTCGAACCGGGCGATGCCGGCTACTCGCGGGTGCAGTCCACCTACATGCGCCGCGGCGAGCCCGGCCTGGTGCTTAAGGCGCACTCGGTCGACGAAGTCCGCGACGCCCTGGCCTTTGTGCGCGCCCACCCGAACACCCCATTCGGCGTGCGCAGCGGTGGCCACGGCATTTCCGGACGCTCCACCAACGCACACGGCATCGTTATCGACCTGTCCGCGATGAACTCGATCACGGTGCTCGACGAGCCGACCCGTCGAGTGCGCATCGAACCCGGCGCCCGCTGGGTGGACGTCGCCCGCGCCCTCGATCCGTATGGATGGGCACTCAGTTCGGGTGACTACGGCGGGGTTGGAGTTGGCGGGCTCGCTACCGCGGGCGGGGTCGGCTGGCTCGGACGCGAACACGGGCTCACTATCGACCATCTCCGCGCGGCCGAAATTGTGCTCGCCGACGGAACCTTGGTGCGCGCCGACGCCAAAGACAACGCTGACCTCTTCTGGGCAATCCGCGGCGCCGGAGGCAACTTCGGCATTGTCACGGCCTTCGAGTTTGAAGTCGACGAGGTGAGCGACATTGGTTTCGCGCAACTCGTTTTCGACGCGTCCGATCTCGCCGGGTTCCTCGAGAGCTGGGGTGCGGTCGTCGAGGCAGCGCCCCGCGACCTGACCAGTTTTGTGATTATCGGTCAGCCCCGCCCCGGACAGCCCACCATTGCGCAGGTGATGACGGCCGTGAACTCCAACGATCCCGACACGATCATTTCGCGCCTCCAGCCGCTCGCCGACATCGCGCCGTTGCTCCAGCAGCAGGTGAGTCTGACGAGCTACGCCGACCTGATGGCCAACGTCGCCGATGGCAGCCACGACGGACAGGGCGAACCGCTCGCTCGATCCGCCCTGGTCGAGCACATCACGCCCGAGTTTGCCCGCGACGCCGCCCGCTTTATCGAGAGTGGGTCGACCTTCTTTTTCCAGATTCGTGCGGTCGGTGGCGCGATTCAAGATGTGGATCCGGATGACACGGCGTACGCGAACCGGTCGGCAAACTTCTCCGTTGCGGCGATGGGTTCCGAGCGCAACAACACCAGTGCTCGGTGGGACACCCTCCTCATGCCGTACGCATCCGGGCTCTACCTCAGCTTTGAGACGGACCAACGCCCCGAGCGCATTAGCGACGCGTTCCCGCCCCGCACCCTCGCACGCCTGCGGGAGCTGAAGCGTCGCTACGACCCCACCAATGTGTTCCGCGACAACTTCAATGTCACGCCCGGGAGCGACCTACTGGCCTGATTGTCGCTGGCTCGCAGATTGCTGGCCAGGAGGTCGAACAGCTCAGCGCAGCGCCCGCGAGATCGCAGTTGCCCGCGAGAAGAGTCCCTGCCAGGTGAAAAACCGATACAGCGGGCTGAGCGCGCGCCACACCAGGTTGCGTCGTTTGCGCCGTGACTGAGTGATCACAATGGCGGTTCCGGCTCCGTCGGGCCGCACCTCGATGCGCAAGCGGGCGACGAACTGCGACCGTGGCCGGTCGGGCCAGATGCTCTCCCACTCGATGAGTGTGCCCTCGGTGTATTGAGAAACCACGTGCTCGGTGCGGCGGAATTCGGGCTTGATTTTGCTCGGTTTGCCGTCGGGCCGCGTCATCCGTGCGGACGTCGTCAGAACACCGCCGTTCCCCAACACCGCGCTCTCGTAGTACAGACCATCCCACTCCACCCGCCGCGCGGGGTCCGACACCAGCGCCCACACGAGATTGGGCGCCACCGGGATGTGGCCGGAGTACACGACGTTCTCCCAGTGCGCGGCGGGAATGCCAGCGGCGCGAGCCTCCGCAGAAGCGGGCTCCGCGTCATCCTCATACAAATCAATCGACTCCCGAATCACGGACTCGGAGATCCCCAGCTGCTGCACAATACGAAGCACATGCCCCGATGGCTCATCAAGCAAATGGGTCAGCAGAGCGCGATCGTCGCCGGTGGGGTTGTCTTGGCGCAGCACCTTCAAGGCACGATCGGACCATCGAGTCTCGCTGGCATTCGGATCTGGGATTGTGGATGACGCGAGGGACGCCACAGGCGCTGCGAGTCCGAGCGAACCGATTTGCTCGACATGCACCCGTTCCGCCGCCTCGCGCGCGCCGTGCAGCGTC
>Ga0247808_10001946_pt1 | contig 10020 bp, 9 predicted proteins | sample UWRJL089202R1_FD_179914 | JGI IMG/M metagenome (GOLD analysis project Ga0247808, IMG submission 179914) | Plant litter microbial communities from Arlington Agricultural Research Station in Wisconsin, United States - UWRJ-L089-202R-1 | ecosystem: Environmental > Terrestrial > Plant litter >... | reverse complement strand
ACGGCTGGCTTGCTGTCATTCATCGTCAGTTTCAGTTCTACCTGAAAAGAACCGATCGCCAAATCTGCTGATTGAGATTTTCTGAAGATGAAGGCATCAAATTTCTTATCAGGATAACCGTCCAGCGTCACTACCGCCTTCTGTCCGATCTTTGTAGATGCCCATTCGGTATCGGTCAAACCGACTTTAAGTAAATAATTGTTGTTGTGTGACGTTTCATTAATGACCAAAACAGGCGAACCCGAAGCTACGATCTCTCCTTTGTTAACAACCTTTTGAGCAACAAAACCGTCTGCTGTGGCGTAGATCTTTGCATACTTTACATTAAAAGCCACCGCATCTTTTTGTTTTCGGGCAATATCAAGACCTGTTCGGGTATTCTGAACCTGTTCCAAGGTGTACACACTGTCTTTGTACAGATTGTTGGCACGTTTATAATCCCTTTCATTTTTCTGAACGTTCAGGTCAGACTGATTCAGCCCTGCACGAATCTCTGTTTCATCCAATGTTGCCAATAGCTGACCTTTTCGGAAAAACTGTCCTTCTTCTACAAAAACCCCGCTCACTACGCCACCGATCTTGAAGGAATAGGTTGTTTCATTCTCTGTGGTAACCAGACCGGAGGCGTTGATATTTCCGGCCATTGACAGAGATGCTACAGAAGCGGTTTTCAAAGCGATAACATCGGTATTTTCAAATGGTTTGGCTTCTTTCTTTTCTTCTTTGCAGGAAGTTATCAGGAAAAGGGAAAACAGTGATATTGTGATTGTTTTATTCATAATAGTGGGTATTTTATTTTTTAATATTGAATGAAGCGTTGGCTCTTTCCAGCTCTGCGAAGGCAATCCAGGAATTGTACAATGAAATATTGGCATTCAGCTGAGTATTGACCACCTGATTTTGAGCATCCAGCAATTCAATATAGATTGCCAGTCCTTCTTTGTAAAGTTTGGTCACGTCGCCATTGTATTTTTTGGCGGTTTCTTTCTGTTTATTGTCAGATTCATATTGCTCCAATGCGGACCTCAGATTGTTTTGGGAAACTTCGAACTGCAACAGCAATTGCTGTTTTACATTGTCGATCTGTGAACTGATCTTTTTGCTGTCTTCATCAACCTGTTTGAGTTTATATTTGTTCTTGTTGCCTGAGAAAATATTCCATTCCAGACTTAGTCCTGCGAAATAATAGCGTGAAGATTTATCCACTTTAAAATCAAAATCCTGCAATCCCAGATCTGCAAATCCGCTCAGTTTTGGAAACCAGTTGGATCTTGTTAATTGATACACATTTTCGTTGATCTCTTTTGCCTGACCTAATTGTTTTAATTCTTCTCTGTTTTCCGTATTTTCTGCGATGATCTCAGCAGGCAATTCCAAATTTTCATCGATCAGAACTTCTGAATCCAGTTTTTGATTCAACAGGAAATTGAAATACGATCTGGCATTTTTGCTCGTGTTCTTTGCGGTTTCAAGATTAGCTTCGATTCTTATAAGTTCATTGTCACTTCTTAATACAGCTGTTCTGTTGATCTTGTCATTTTTAAAAAGCGATCTGTTTACTCTTTGATTTTCTTTCACGATTGACAGTGCATTTTCATAAATTCTGATGCCCTCCACCGACTGAAGATATTTGTAGTAGGCAATTTTTATTTCCTTGACCAGTTCACGCTGGTAGATTTCAAGTTCGATCTTTTGCATAGTGGTCTGCTGAGCTTTGATCCTTTTGTTGTAAATAATTTCATAATTCAGAAGTGGCATCGTTGTATGAAGCTTGACATCATATAAATTATTGGGATTGATCAACACCGACTGATTCTGTAACTGCGGAAAAGCGTTGAAATTCGTGATTTGATTCAATGTGTTGTACACAGGATTCAGCATATCCCCGATCGGAATGTCGATGGTTCTTCCGCCGTCTGCAATCGTGTATGTGCTGTTGAATGCCACTGTCGGGTAAAAAAGGGAATTCGCCTCTTTCAAAGCATAGAGACTTTTGTTGATGTCGAAGTTTTTCTCTTTGATGACTTCGTTATTTTCCAGACCGATTTCGATATACCGGTCGAGATGACTTTGAGAATACCCGATAAAACCGAGGAAAAACAAAGCCAGAAATGATAATTTTTTCATTAATATATACATTGTTTATAATGTGAACGTTGTTCAAAATTTAGTTCAAAAAAAACTTTTACAGTTTTTCTAAAATTTTTAAATATTCTTCGTAACCTTCTGAGAGAATGGTTTCAGGATTGGTGAATTTTACACCTTTCGTTCTATCACGGATTTCAAGACTGCACATTCCGTGCGTCACACTCCAGACTATGAAAGATAGCGGTTCTTCTTTGTGACCTTTGAAATGTCCTTTTTCCATACATTCACGGACTGTTTTTTTTACGTAAGCAAAAGTATCGGCACCTTCCGACCAAAGCTCGTTTTTCTGATCTTCCAGATAGTCCATCGGTGCACGAAGGTTAAACATCAAATCGTACATCTCCGAATTTTCTAACGCAAACTTCATATAGATCATACCCATTTTACGAAGTCTCTGCATTGGATCTTTAATACTGTCCAACTCCTGGAAGTAGCCTCTCAATTCTTGAAACCCAATTGAATGCAATGCGTGGAAAATAGCATTCTTATCCTTATAGTACACATATACAGTCCCTACGCTATAATCGATTGCATCTGCAATATTTCGAATGGTGGTCTGCTCGATTCCTTTTTCGACAAATAATTTTTTAGCTCCATTCAGGATAAGCAGCCGCAAAGCCTCTTTTTCCTTCTGTTTTCTTTCACTTATACTCATAACTGAATTTACAATGCAAATGTAGACATTATTTTTGAACAACGTTCATTTTTTTATGCAATTTACTTAAAACGGCTTTTCACCATATTTATTAAGACCGATATTTCCAAAAATAAATTTTAAAGAAAATCAAATTTTGACTTTATAGATTTGTGAAATTCTTTCCAAATCTTGCACTAAATGTTTCGATATTTCTCGGTATGGGTACAAGACCAACACAGCCAAATTAAGGTTAATTATTCCATTGCTGATTGTTATTAATTCCTAGAATTAAATTGCTTTAGACAAAAACTAAAAGAAATTATTTAATAAAAATGGACTCTGCAATTCTTGTTTAATTTGGCTCAAACGAATCAAATCATCTATAAAAGTGTTTGAAGATAATCCCGTCAAGGTCACAAGATCAACATTTGAAGATTTTACTCTCTTAAGTCGGTTTTTATTATTTCCTAAAACCATTGTTATACTGACAGATACATTGGGCGACAATATTCATTTTAGGTGTTTGAAAACTTTTTCCGTCAAATTCGACTTTTTTGGGAAATATCAAACACCCTATCGTCCTTTTTGTCACCAGATCTCCCTGCTGGTATAGGTTTGAGAGGTTTTCCATTGAATCTAGTGCGTTTTCTATTTTTGTCTTGATGTCAAGTTCTTTGCTTTCTGAAACGATGTGTTGAATCTCCTGCTCCAGTTGTTCAATTTGTGATCTTGCGATACTTTTGATCTCTTTATAATCTTCTTCATCTAATTTATCCGCAAGATATTTATCATTTGTATTAGCAACTTTTCCATTAAGTAAATTGATCTCTTTTGAAATCGACTTTCTTTTCGCATCTATGTCGGAGCTGAATTGTTTATAGTTATCAACCGCAGCCATATCCATATTGTTTCAGTATGTGTTGATGAAGAAGGAGAAAAGATCTCTAATCAATTTGAAAAGGTTCGCTCTATGAAAGTCTGTCGGAAACTGAAAAAGAAATTTAGTCTAATATCTGTAACCGGTAAAAAATCAGCGGAATAATAAGATTTTCCACCCCAGTAAATTACCAGGTCGGTGATGTGAAAAGTCAGATAGCTGCTGTCGTTAGTCATTTGTCAGACTATAATAAACTTCAGACTTTGGTGAGTACAATACCTTGTTTTCCCTATTCAACCTTACCTCCGGAAAACTGGAGGTTGAATTTCTGAAGGCATTGGCAGGATTTATTGTACTTTCCATTAAATGAGAAAGGCGAAAGAGCAGGGAATCCGTTCAAGGCTTCCTTATTCGGAAAGAACACAGGACTACCGACTTTGGAATTACATTTTGCAAAAAGCAAGGAGGCTTTAAAAGACCACCCGACAAAACCAGCCATTAAAACTGCCATTACCAGTGCCCTGAAATCAATAAGTGATGAGCCGCCTTTTAAAAACAGCTACGCAAACAGGGCATCAATGTAGTAGTACGTAGGAATGATACAGGTTATGAAGAACAAGTTTTTGCCAATAATATGAAGAAAAAAAGGAGAAGAAATTAACAAATAATAACCAACCCGGTCGCCAAAAAAAAAATAAAACCCTCTATTGAAAGAAGGTTTTAAATTTAATTCCGCAATGGAAATTTGACGGTTTCAATATTTTACTTCAACAAATCTCCCATTCCAAAGGCCGTTAGCGCTTTATCATATTCAACTTGTACGGCATCATTTGCTGCTTTGATGTATTTTCCTGTGAAAGGATCAACATTAGTTCTTATCGGGCGTTGACCTTTGGGCAAGCTGATTAAATTGACCACCGCGTCTGCAACATCTTGCGGATTAGGATTTAACGTTTCGAATGCCTTAACAATAGCAGCACCCATTTTATTAGGATAATCTGCTATAGCTTGATAAGCATCGTTAACCGAAGCATCAGAACCAGGGTTGAATTTTTGTGACATCTCTGTCGGGAAAGCACCCGGCTGCAGGATGGCAACGTCAATACCCAAAGGTCTTACTTCGTAATGCAAACCTTCGCTAATGCCTTCCAAACCAAATTTTGAAGCACTGTACATTGTGGCAAAAGGAAACGAAACGGTACCAAATCCGCTTGTGATATTGATGATCAGACCTTCGGATTGTTTACGCATAAATGGCAACACCAATTTCATCAATCGCCAAGGTGCGAAGACATTGATATCGAATATTTCTTGCACATCGGCGGTGGTAAAACTTTCGGCAACACCGTTTCTGCTAAAACCCGCATTGTTTACCAAAACATCTATTGTTCCTTCTTTTGTGATGATGGTATCTATGGCGTTCTGCACACTATTTTCGTCCGTAAGTGCAACATCCAAAACGGTGATGTTTTCTATTTCTGAAAGAGCTTTTGCTTTATCTGAATTCTTACCGTTTGTATCTCTCATTGTTGCGTAAACCTGGTGTCCCAAAGCTGCAACACTTTTTGCGGTAAGCCACCCAAATCCGCTATTTGTTCCTGTAATTAATACTATTTTTTTGCTCATTATATTTTGTTTTAAATTAATGATACAAATTTCCGAACTTTAAAAATGAAAACATTTACCATTTGGTAAAAAGAGATTTTTAGCGGATGTTTTTTCTAATTCTACTCAACGATTGTTGGGTAACGCCCAAGTACGAAGCGACCAGTGAAAGCGGAACACGGTTGATCAGCATTGGATATTTTTCGAGGAATGACAAATAACGGGTAGTTCCATCTTCGGAAACCAACGGACTTCTTCTGTCCATCGCTTCGGTTAAACATTTGTGTGTTATTTTAGCAGAAATCTTATCCCAATCCAGAATTGTATTTAAAATTTCGTCCCAATCTTTTTTAGAGAACACCAGCATTTTACAATCGGTCACAGCTTGGATATATTCAGTCGCTGCTGCTTGTGCATCAAATTTTTGTTGGTCAGAAACAAAACTGTTTTCACTAACAAAGTAATAGGTTATTTCTTCGCCCTTATTATTGTAATAGCAAAAACGAAAAACGCCTTCCAAAACAAAACCAATGTATTTTGGAATTTTTCCTGCTTCGGAAAAATAATCATCTTTTTTTAGTTCCAATTCCGTTGCCTTACTTTTGATAAAGTCGATTTGCTGTTGGTTCAAATTACCAAAATGCAGTATATATTCAATTAATCTTTCCATTGTTGTAAAGTTATGAAGCAATTTTAATTAGGGAATTACCATTTGGTAAAAAGTGATTTAGGCTGGGATTATAACAAAATCGTGGAAGGTTTTTAGTTTTTCAAAAGTTGTATGATGTTTTACTATTTTCTAATTAAAACCAGCCCTAAACTCTAGCGGGCTTTGACTGGTTTTGGCTTTAAATAAGCGACTGAAAGATTGCGAATATTCAAAACCTAATTCATAAGCTATTTCTGAAATCGATAAATTAGAAGTAGATAATTTTTCTTTTGCTTTTTCAATGATTTTGTTTTGAATGTGCTGTTGTGCATTTTGCCCTGTTAAGGAGCGCAACATATCACTCAAATAGCTTGGCGAAAGATGGAGGCTCTCGGAAAGATGCTGAACTGTCGGAATTCCTTGAATTGCCAGATTTTCATCTTTAAAAGCTTCTTCCAAAATTTTCTCCATTTTTTGTAAAAGGTCGTTATTTATTTGCTTTCGGGTTATAAACTGTCTCTTGTAAAATCGGTTGCTGTAATTGAGCAAAGTTTCTATTTGTGAGATCATTACATCTTGACTAAAATCATCAATTCTGCTTTGCAATTCTTCATCAATATTTTTGAAAATAGAAATAATGGTGTCTTTTTCTTTATCTGAAAGATGCAACGCTTCATCCGCAGAATAAGAGAAAAAGCCATATTGCTTTATCTTATTTGCCAAAGGATAAGTTAATAAAAAGTCAGGATGAATCAGTAAAGTATAACCAGATTGATCGCCGTTATTATCGCTGTTTGCAGTAACCTGATTAGGCGATACAAAAAATAATCCGCCTTCATCAAAGTCATAATAACGTTGCCCGTATTTTAACTGCCCGCTAAGATTCGACTTATAAGAGATCTTGTAAAATGCTGAAGTTCGCATGTCTGCGATGTTGCTGTAATCTATCTTTTTATTGGTATTGTCGAAAAAACTAATCAACGGGTGCAAGGGTTTAGGTAACCCAAGCATCCGATGCAACTCTGTAAGTGAATTGTAATGGTAAGGAATATTTTTGTCCTTCTTCATCTCATAAATTTAGTGATTTTCTACCACGGAATTTCGCCGGTAACCGTATTCATATCTTCAGAGAAAAATTTACCTGTCGGCCCGTCCTCGCCAATGATGGCGTATTTTACAATTCGGTTGCCGGCATCTACAACAGAACCTTGCCCCAAATTATGGTTAAAATCTGTCTTTGTAGAACCTGGGCTAACAGCATTTACCTTAAAGGGCAAGTCCTTTAGTTCATATGCCAGCACAATGGTGTACATATTTAGGGCCGATTTTGAAGATTGATATACCGAACCTTTGAAGTTGTAGTGAATAAAATTTGGATCGCTGTGTAAAGTGAGCGAGCCCTGGCTTGAACTTACATTGACAATTCTCGGTGCTGATGAATTTCGCAATAAATCTAGGAACGCTTGCGTAACTCTTATCACACCGTAAACATTTACCTCATAAACTTTCTTGTAAACATCTACATCCGTTTCTGTTGCGGTATGCATTAAAGGTTTACCATCTATAAATTCTATTCCATTGATACCGGCATTATTGATCAGTACGTCCAGTACCTGTGTTTTCCTGCCCAATTCAATCCGGGCATTGGTTACCGAATCTTGATTCGTAATGTCTATTTCTAACAATTCAACATTTTTGAGCCCTTCATTTTTTAATTTTTCGATGGCTTCTTTACCATTTTTTAAATCTCTGCTACCCAGATAAACATAATACCCTTTTTGTAACAATTGTTTTGCTACCTCCAAACCAATGCCTTTGTTCGCTCCTGTAATTAATGCTTTTTTCATTTCTTTTAATTTTAAATGTTTGAAAAACAAAGGTCATTCTATCTAAAATGTTGTTTGTAACCCAATTGAGGTTTTTGATAACAAAATCGTGGGATGTTTATAGTTTAAAAATGGATGCCGTTTTCTAATTAAAACCAGCCCTGAACGCCAACGGACTTTGATTGGCCTTTTCTTTAAACAATTTGCTGAATGATTGCATATGCTCAAAACCTAATTCATAAGCAATTTCACTTACCGTTAAATCCGTTGTTGATAATTTTTCCTTTGCTTTTTCAATTAGTTTTTCGTGAATGTGCTGTTGCGTATTCAAGCCTGTCAATGTTTTGAGTAAACTACGCAGATAGGTTGGCGATACATTTAAGTGGTCCGAAATGTATTGAACGGTTGGCAATCCCTTTGAAACCAAATCATCACTGTTGAAATAATCTGAAAGTAATACTTCCAGCCGGTCGAGGATTTGATGGTTGGTTTTTTTACGGGTAATGAATTGTCGCTGGTAAAACCGTTCCGAATAATTTAACAAAGTTTCTAAACGTGAAATGATGATGTCTTGACTAAACCGGTCGATGTTTGTTTGATATTCGTTTTTGATGTTTTCAACAATCCCATTTATCATTGTTTCTTCCTTATCCGATAAAAACAAGGCTTCGTTAATGGTGTAACCAAAAAAATCGTATTGTTTTATTTTTTTAGCCAAAGAAGTATTCCATAAAAAATCGGGATGGATAAACAACATCCAACCGTCTATATTTTCTGAAATGTTAGCATTTTCTCCACGTAAAATTTGTCCAGGCGATAAAAATGCCATCACGCCTTCATCAAAATCGTATTGTTGTTGTCCGTAAAATAATTTATTGCAACCTCTTTTTAAAGTAATCACGTACAAATCAAATATTACAGCAAAAATTCCTGTATCCTTTTTTTGTTTGGATAAATCAATGATTTCAATCAATGGATGATGCGGTTTAGGCAAACCCATTAGTTTGTGTAACTCAGAAATGGTTTTTATTCGGATTGGTTTTTCCATAAGGCAAATTTGATTAATCTTTTAAAAACGGATATTTCAGCCAAATCAACACCAAAGGCATCATTAAAAATGGAATTTCCATCAGTACCATTTTGAAATTTCCAGTCCTCATTGCCAATGCCATAATGATCACAATTAAAATTGCATTGAGCATATTACCTAAGAAAAATGTTTTGGGGATAAGCAATAATACACCAACTAATAATGTAACCCCACCGAAAATGGGTATCATTGTTTCAGTAATGCCCAATTCGCCCATCATTTTCATCGCTTCGGGATGTTTTTTGTAATTAAATGTGTCCCAACCGTGTTTGAATGCCAGAAAAACCGACACTGCCAACAATATCAAAGAAATTATACTTTTTACCATCGTTTTGTTTTTAAAAACTTACGTTACTAATTTATTGAATTCTTTTAAATTACATTGAGATATTAAAACTGAACCTTTGCTAACTTTTGCGATACTTCCCATAATTTTTGAACAACTTCTAAATCATTTGCCTGTTCAGGGATTTTTGCGATAGATGGAAAACCACGGGTTTCACTCATTTTGTTAGGTCCATAATACAATCCGCCTTTAGCTTCTGGCGAAGTGGCTGCAAATAAAGTGGGTAATGCTCCTTGTGATTGTGGCTGAAATAAAAACGGAAAAAATCTTCGCATCATTCCTGGGACACTCCATTTTCCGGCACCAGTTATCAATAGATTGGTTCGGGAAACCCCCGGATGTGAAGCAATACTTGTAATGCCCCAACCGTGCTTTTCGCTTCGGCGTTGCAATTCTAAAGCAAACATTAAATTCGCAATTTTTGCCTGGCTATATGCTTTCCCTGGAACATATAAAGCTGTTGATTGAAGGTCATCAAAATTAATTTGCCCGTTACGATTGGCTACGCTTGAAACGGTAACCACACGAGCGTTAGGTGCTTTACGAAGCAAAGGGAGCAATTGGGCTGTCAATGCAAAATGGCCAATATGATTGGTACCAAATTGCAATTCAAAGCCATCAGTAGTTTCGAGCCTGTGGGGCGGTGTCATTACGCCAGCATTGTTGATAAGCAGATCAATGGCTTCGCCTCTTGCAATCATTCTTTCGGAAAAAGTTTTGATGGAAGATAAGTCGGCAAGGTCTATTTTTTCAAAACTCACTTTTGCCTTCGGATTAATTTGTTGGATTTTAGCAATTGCATCAGCTCCTTTTTGAGCGTTTCGTCCCATTACCATCACGTT
>Ga0247808_10001945_pt1 | contig 10023 bp, 6 predicted proteins | sample UWRJL089202R1_FD_179914 | JGI IMG/M metagenome (GOLD analysis project Ga0247808, IMG submission 179914) | Plant litter microbial communities from Arlington Agricultural Research Station in Wisconsin, United States - UWRJ-L089-202R-1 | ecosystem: Environmental > Terrestrial > Plant litter >... | reverse complement strand
GAAGCCGGCGGTCCAGGTCTCGGCGGTCTCCGGATCAAGGTCCGGATTGCCGCCGTAGCGATAGAGCGCGAGGACAGAGGAGCCATCCGGCCGTTCGAGGAAGGTCGGAGCGGCTTCAGAGGCGTCATAGAGCTGCGGCAGGGCGGGGGCCCGAAAGGATGTGCCCCATGAGGCCTTGAGGTTCAGGTTCGTGACCGGGGTCCACACAAGCCCAACCTTGGGATTGGAGGTCTGACCGAAGTCTTCGTAGTCTTCGATACGCCCCGCGACCGAAAGCTCAAGCCTTTGGACACCCGGGCGGGCCGTTTCCGGTCCGACCAGCGGAAGCCGGGCCTCTGCGAACAGGGCGGTTATGGTGCGATCACGAGAGGGGGCGACGATCTCCTCGGGCAGGACCGATCCCGTGAAGGCCGTCAGCCGGTTATCGAATGTCTCACGCCTCGCCTGCACCCCCACCGCGACCGCGATGTCTCCGCCGGGCAGATGAAACGCGTGACCGTTCAAAAGCAGATTGGCCGATTCCGACCGGCTGCGGTCGACAGATCCCGAGACGCCGCCGCTGATGAAGTCGAGCACGGCGTCGCTATTGGCGGCGCCTGCGCCGAACGGATTGAAATAGCCGTCGCTAGCCGCCGAATAGGCGGTCGCGGGATCATCAGGCGTATTGCCGAGCGCCTCGTTGAGGAAGGCCGAGTTCACCAGTCCGGTCGTTTCGGCTTCGCCGCGCTCCGCCGCAAAGGCGAGATAGCCGTCCAGCGCCCATCCTCGTCCAAGATCCAGGGTCCCTCCAGCCGTGACCCCGATGCTACGCGAAACGCCCTCCTGCCGGCTCGTGCCGAGATCTCTGTAGAAGGAGTAGCCGACCAGATGCGAGGTCTGGCCGGAGGGCGAGACGAAGAAGGGATTGGCCGTCGAGACCTGAAAAATCGTCAGGCTGGCCGCGTTGTCGAAGCCGAAGGACCGACGGCTGAAGCGCAGATCGGCCGACAGGTCGAGACGATCTCCAACAGACTGACGCACACGACCGTAGATGCTGTGACGCTCGACGTCCGGGATGAGGTCGACACCGAGCAACTGGGCCTGGAGATTGGCCTCTCCGGCTGCGAAGTCCGCAGGCGTCTGCGCATAGCCGACGGCGCCCGGCCGGATGGCGTACTCGGAGACATAGCCGCCCTGGACAGGATCATAGGCCAGGAGATTGCCGGGCCCGGAGAAGATAAAACGCCGGTCCGATCCGCCAAACGGCCTCAGATCGCCATCGGCGGTGAAGGCACGGTCTGAGGCGTTCAGACTGTTGGCATGCTGATATTCCCACGAAACCAGGGCGGCTCCGGTCGACCAGGACGTCCCCGCCAGGTGTGAGGCGATGACATCCTCAGCCCCGCCCTGGGCTGCCGCGACACGAACTCGGGACTCCTGCCCATCGAAGCTGCGGCGCATGATGACATTGACCACCCCTGCCACGGCGTCGGAGCCGTAAAGCGCGGACGCGCCGTCCAGCAAGACATCGACCCGCTCGACCGCCGCCGAGGGTAGGGCCGACACGTCAGCGAACTCACCGCGCGATCCGGTTCCGGCCATTCGCCGGCCGTTGACGAGGACCAGGGTGGCGTCAGGCCCCAGACCGCGCAGATTGATGCCCGTCGAGGCGACGCTGTTGGACCCGGCGGGGTCCGAAAAGGACAGCAAGGCGCGAGCCGTTCCCGAGCCGGCATAGTTCTGGGGCAACTCGACGAGTGCATCCGCCACAGTTCCAAGACCCCGCCGGTCCAGAGCGTCGCGGTCGAGGGTGACAACCGGCGAGGCCTGGGCGCCGGCAGAGCGCAACAGAGTGCCCGTGACGATCACCTCTTCAAGTTCCGTCGCCGCCTCGGAAGCGGCCGTGCCTCCGGTCGAGCTCCGCCGAACGTAGATGACCCCGGGTCGGGCCTGCGTCCAAACAAGGCCGGAGCCACGCAGCAAGGTGCTCAGCGCATCAGCGGGAGCGTAGGCCCCTTGCAGACCCTCCGTCCTGAGACCGGCCACCAGTGATCCCGAAAAGAAGATCTGTTGATCGGACTGGGCGGCGAACTGGCGCAAGGCGTCGGCCAGCGCGCCGGCTGGAATGTTGAAGTCTCGCGCGTCCTGGGCAGTGGCGGTCGAACTGACAGCGATGGCGCAGGCGACAAAAGCACTGGTCGAAAGAAGATTCAGGCGGTTCATGTTTCGGGCTCCCCCCGACGCCACGCGGCGTCAGGATAGAGACCGTCAAAACCCGAGGTGACCCCGGAGCCCCTCGCCAATTATTTTTCAGCCGACAGACGAATGGCGCCGTCGCGCCCGGGTCTCACCTTCAGATCCAGCGCCCCCGACGCGGTTGAGACGAAGGCGTCACGGTCGCCCGTGTTGAACACCCCATTGATGGTTTCCGTCTCCAACGACGGCGCATCGAGCTCGATCGGATCAGTCAGATAACGGTTCACCTCGGCGACTGCCGACTTCAGCGGCGTATCCCGGAAGATGATCCGTCCTTCGGTCCAGCTGGTCTCCGAACCGACATCCACCGATGCGGTCTGGACGCGGCGTCCAGCGACTTTCGCCTGATGACCGGCCGTCATCCTCTGCCCGGCGCCCTGTGGGTTCGCGGCGACATCGACAGCGCCGGAGACCAGGGTCACCCGGACCGCTTCTCCCTCACGCCGGACGTCGAATAGGGTCCCGACTGCGGTCACCCGCGCATCGCCTGCTGTGACAACAAAAGGCCGGCCGGCATCATGGGCGACGGTGAACATGGCTTGCCCCTGCTCAAGCTCAACGAGACGCCGGGCCCCGTCGAACCGGACCCGGATTCGTGATCCCGTATCCAACCGAACCGACGAGCCGTCCGCCAGTTGCACGAGTTGTTGCTCGCCCACGCCGGTCGCATGCACGCCGCGCAGCTGGATCAGGTTCCAACCGAGGACTGCCACAGCCGCCGCTGCGCCAACTGCTGCAAATCCCAACAGTCTGCGCGTGGCGTCTGTCTCACGCTTTCTCGTGTTCTTGCGAGACATGGCGTCGGCCAGCGCACCGGCCAGAGCAGGATCCCCTCGCAGGTCGCCGCTCTCTCTCCAGACCTTGTCGACCCGTTCATAAGCCGCCAGATTCTCCGCCTTCTGGCGCCAGGTGAAGTACTCCTCGATCGTCTGGGGACTGACAGGTGTCGCGCCAAGACGGGCGTGCCATTGAGCCGCCTCGGTCTCCGCCCTCCCAACCCGCACCTTCGGGTTGCCCATAGTACGCCCCATCCTAGCGTCGAAGCTGCGATGAACAGTGGGCCAATGCCTTGGTCATGCGCCACTCGACCGTCTTCAAACTGATCCCGAGTTGTTCGGCGACCTGATTGTTGGACAGGCCCCCGACTCTCGAGAGCACAAATACATCCCGCAAAGGTTGCGGCAAGCCCAAGACAAGCTGTTGGGCCAGAACCGCATCAGTTTGCGACGGCGATTCGAATCCCCAACCATCCAGACTGGAAACATCGTCGGCCAGACGGCGTCGCTTTGAGCGCCTGTTAAAGCGGTCCGCCGCCAGGTTCGAGGCGATGCGCAGCAACAGGGCTTTGGGATGCCTGATGGTCTGCCGGCTTTGGTAAGGCGCAAGTCGGAGCCATGCCTCCTGGACCAGATCATCTACGTCCTGGCTGCCGTACCTGTGGGCGACGACAGTTCTGAACCAGCCCGCATGGCGCAGGTAGAGATCCATCAAGGTCGAGGGATCGTTGGAAGCCTTATCCTCTGCGCGTTGTGACACTGCCGTGCCCTTCTTCCGGTGCAATAAATCGACGCGTGGAGAATGAGCATTATATTGCTAGTTGTATAGCACCTTTTCCATTGGCCCGGTTCCGTCGAGGCATGGCCCATGGACTGGAAGGCTCGGCTCGGAAAAAACATCCTCAGGTATCGGTCTGAAAAGGGCTGGTCTCAACAGGCGCTTGCAGGCGAAGCGGAGCTTTCGCTTCGCTATCTCGCAGGCGTCGAGCGGGGTGAGGAAAACCCAAGCCTCGAGACAATGCTCGCGATCGCACAGGCGCTTGCTATCGGCCCCGGACAACTCTTCGAATAGAGTCCGCGTCGCTGAACGGGTCGCGATGGCTCTATGCGGCCAAACCGGACGACCTGTCTGAGCCCACTCGCCCTTAGGCCAGCCCCTCGACGGTGTCAGGCGAGGGGTAGTGCGATCTTAGTTCGCCGAGAGCCAGCGCGAGGCCGGGAATACGGAGCGTTCGGCACAAGCGGACCGCATCGTCATTTCGAGACCGGCGTAAAGCCTTCGCAACTCGGATCAGAAGCAGAGGTCAGACGGACATCTTCGAGTGACAGGGTGAGGGCTGCGGACGTCGCGATGCGTAAGGTCGAGATGCTGGCATCCGTCTCTCCGCCAAAACAGACAAGCGGCACCGTCAAACTGGTCCAGTCGAGGCCAGAGGTCATGGATTGCCCCACTAAGAGACCATGTGGCCCCAACCACAGACTTGTGTCGGTGGCCGCAGGACCATCCACTCTGTAGCGCAGCATAAGGGCTTGACCCGCATTGAAGCGGGTCGGTGGACCGCCGATGACAGCGGATGCCTCGCCACCGCCCGCAAAGGTCAGGCGCCGAGCGGATTCTTGGGATGCCCCATCAATAGGGACGAGGGTCACACCGCCTCCGGGACTGGAGGCGGGGCCTGGCGCTTCGACCCGGAAGTTGCCGGACTGGTCCCGCAGGGTAAGGGCCCAGGGCGCTACGAACCGGCCGTTGGCGAAGAACCGGGGAGGACCGGCGGCGTCGGGCGATACGCCCGGGTCTTCAGGAAGGTCCGGCGTCGCGGTGCTGGAGGCATAGGTCAGGCCATAGCCATAGGCGAACTGCGGATCATAGTCCTCGTCGCCCGGATTTTGCGGCGGCTGGCCGGCGCTGCGGGGCCATGAGAAACTCAGTCTTCCGCTGAAATCACGACGGCTCCCGCCGTGCGCATCGCCGATCAGAACGTCGGCCAGGCCTGCGCCCTCGCTGCCGGGGAGCCAGGCCGCGACGAAGGCGTCGGAAGCGTTGATCTCGGGATTGGTCCAGAGCGGACGGCCTGAAAGGAAGATGGAGACAGTCGGAATACCCTGCGCCTTCAGGCGACGGAGGATCTCAACCGGCTCAGTCGGGGCGAAGTCCAAGGTGTCGAGATCGCCATAGGTCTCGGCATAGGGCGTCTCGCCGAACACAACGATGGCCACGTCTGGTCGATCTGTGAACGTCCCATCGGGGCTGAGCGCGGCCCGGCCTCCCCCGGCCGCGATCGCGTCACGCAGTCCAGCCCAAATCGAGGTTGCGCCGGGGAAGTCGGCATTGGTGTTGCCCGTTCCCTGCCACGATATCGTCCAGCCTCCGGACGCCTGACCGATGTCGTCGGCGGCGTCTCCGACCACAAGCACTCGAGCGTTGGCGCGTATGGGTAGCGTCGAGGCGTTATTCTTCAGCAGGACAAGGGATTGCGCGACCGCTTCCCGCGCCAGGGCGCGATGGTCAGGCGAACCTATGACGGAGAAGTCGCCCTCCGCCGGGTTCGGCCCGTCGATAACCCCAAGGGCCACCTTCACACGCAGTATGCGGCTGACGGCCTCATCAAGACGGACTAGAGGTATTTCCCCCGATCGCGCCTGGGCCAGGGTGTTGGCGTAGAGGCCCTTCCAAGCAGTGGGCGCCATGAACATGTCGAGCCCCGCATTGATTGCGGCAGCGCAACTGTCGGGACGACACCCAGGTACAAATGCGTGGGCGTCCCAGTCGCCGATTAAAAGGCCCTCAAAGCCAAGCGGGCCCCGGAGAACGTCCGTGAGCAGGGAGCGATTGCCGGTGTGCTTGACCCCGTTCCAGCCGGAAAAAGAGACCATGATCGACAATACGCCAGCGTCGATTGCCTCACGGTAGCCTGACAGATGGACGTCGATCAGCGCCTGTTCGGAGACCACCGCGTCGCCCCGATCCCGCCCGTCGCTGGTCCCGCCGTCGGCCAGAAAGTGTTTGGCCGATCCCATCACGCGGCCGCGAGCTAGGGGGCCGCCATCCCGCAACGGTCCCTGCAGTCCCTCGACGAACACGCCCGCATAGGCTCGGGCGATATCCGGGCTTTCGGCGAAGCCCTCATAGGTACGGCCCCAGCGGTCGTCACGCGGCACGGCCAGCGTCGGACCAAAGCTCCAGTTGACGCCTGTCGCAGCGACTTCGGCGGCTGTGGCTTCAGCGATCCGTCGGATCAATCCAGAATCCCGCGCGGCGCCAAGGCCAATATTATGCGGGAAGAGAGTGGCCCCTACGATGTTGTTATGGCCGTGGACTGCATCCACCCCGAACAACAGGGGAATGGCTGCTCCCGGTCTGGCGACGGCGGCCTGACGATAGGCTTTGGCCAAGTCCAGCCAGGCCTTAGGTTCTGACCGCTCGTCACCATTGGGGGAGGAGCTCCCGCCAGCCAGGATAGACCCGATGGGGTAGGCCGCCAGATCTGCGGGCGAGATCGCGCCGATGTCCGCCTGGATCAACTGACCGACCTTCTCTTCGAGCGTCATGCGCGTGAGGATGTCACGGACGCGTGCCTCAGTGGTCGGTCCGGTCAGGGCGGCGGGGCTGTGAGCGGCAGGCCAAAACTCGGCGTGCGCTATGCCCTGCCCCGCCGTTTGGGCCCCGGCCGGGGTTTGCGCAGCCAGGAGTGCAGCGATAGCCGCCCCAACAAGGCGAGAAGAGGTCCAAAGCCGCTGCGTACGCCCGCGCCAATAGCCAGGTGAGGTGCAAAAGAGCCAGTAGGCGTGCATGCGCACACCGGGGTTTGGGCGTTTTGTCATCTTATCCATAACAAGGTTTTTGCAGGCGGACTGGCCTGACCCACTCGAGCAACGTAAAGGATGCGGCATGACCACATCCACCGCAGACGCTCGAAAACTTTACCAGCAGGTTGCGGGCTCTGTGTCGGCCGGCATCGCGGAGGGCCGTTACCAGGTTGGATCGCGCCTGCCGTCCGAGCGAGATTTGGCAGAGGAATTCGGTGTCAGCCGGCCGACGGTGCGCGAAGCGATGATTGCGCTGGAGATCCGCGGCCTGGTCGAGGCTCGGCCCGGTTCCGGCATCTACGTCACAGAAGCAACGCCGACGCCGGGGCCGGCGCCTGAGTTGGACATCGGCGCCTTCGAACTCACCGAAGCGAGACGACTTTTCGAGGGCGAGGCCTGCGCGCTGGCCGCCAGCGCCATCACGGATGAGGAGTTGGCCGAACTCGACGCCATCCTCGCCGCCATGGTCGGTGAAAACACCATGGCCTCGTCCATCGGCGAACAGGCCGACCGGCGGTTTCACATGACAATCGCAAAGGCGACGCGAAACGCCGCCATCGTCATGGTGGTCGAGAACCTCTGGGACCTGCGGTGGCGCTCTCCACTCTGCGCCGCCATGCTGCAAAAGGCGCGTCTCGTTGGCGTCCGGCCGCTGATCGAGGACCACGACGTGATCTTGAATGCCCTTAAGGCGCGCGATCCTCGCAAGGCGCGCGATGCGATGCGAGCCCACCTGAGCCGGGTTATTGAAGGTCTGTTGACGGCGACCGAGATGGACGCCATGGCGCGCACTCGCTCGGATGTGGAGGCGCGTCGGATGGAGATGGCAAGGCGAACTGCGATCTAGGCGCGGCTCCAGCCTTGGCGCGGGGCGCGGCTCCGCATAACGCGTTCGGCGAGGATCAGGGCGCATAGGGCGGAAGGCGCAGGTTCAGGTCGCTGTCAGCGTTTCGCTCCTTGTACATAGCCGCCTTGTCCGCCAGTGCCGGATCACTCCACGCCCAGGCGCCGCGTTGCAAGACTTCGTAAAAGCCCAAGGTCTCGGTCTTATCGAGTTCCGGGTAGGGCCAATCCGTTTCGCGGCCGGCCCATGCGGCCATGAAGTCTGCGGCCCCGCGCAGTGAGCGGCCATCGGCGGTGCGGAAGTTCCAGACATCGACCCCAACGCAGTCGCCCAGCTGAGCAAGGTCAAATGCGGCGGTCAGGGTCCATGTCGTATAGTGGAAGGACCGGGTCCGGGCCAGTTCCTGCGGCAGGCTACCGTCCGGCTGGATCTGCGGTGTGAGGCGAACCTCTCCAAAGCGAGAGGCCACCGCGCGGGCGACATCGTCCATCCCGGCGTAGAGGGCGAACTCGCTAATCAGCATGTCGTAGTAAACGCCGTGGTTGTTGGCGGCGGCTTTCTCCTCGCGACCGATCGGACTGGTCGCCATCCAATGCACGAGTTCGGCGAACCAGTCGCGCAGGGCGGCGCGCTCTTCGTCGCTGAGAGCGGAGGATACGTCCAGCAGGCCCAGCGACTCGACCACGCGCACAAAGCGAGCAGCATCGATGACGCCTTCCGCCCGGCCGGAGACGCGGCCGGGGACCGCCTGGCCGTGATTGAAGTTCGGGTTCATCCGAGTTTCGGGCGCTAGAAACCAGGCGCGGACAAGGGCTGCGGCTTTATCGGCGTAGCGGTCTTGGCCGGTGAAGTACCAGGCTAGCGACAAGGCTTGGACGTCCTGGCTCATGTCCTCCAGATCGGACAGGTCAAAGGCATTGGTCGCCCGCTCAGGGTTCATGTGGCCATCGCGGCGGATATAGGGTTTGCCGTCGGGACGAGCCGGGTCAGACCACCAATAGGGACCCATACTCATATAGTCGTGCATGTCGCCGCTGGCCGGCGCCTGGGTCTTATCCACGACCGTGTATGACGCGCGGGTAAGGGCGGCGTCTGCGCGGGCCAACATCGCGCCGCGAGCCGGCCGTAGCGAAGCGTCGCTGTCTAGCCTTGCCTTGATCGTCGCCAGCCAGTCGGGTCGCCACAGGAAGGTGCGACGCCCCCCGAACGCGGCGCTGTATCCCATAGACCCATCGCAGACGGGGGCAGCGCGTGTGGAAGGCTGCGACGCGACGACAGGGGTCGATGAGCCGCCTCGGGGGTCAGCGATCTGGGCAAGAGCGGGGGCAGGGCTGCTCGCCGCCACACCAGCGACCACGAGTGAGACGATCAAGCGTTTCATGAGGCTTCCGGATCGGCGTCCATGGCGGGAGACCGCCATGGACGGTTGAGGACGGGCTAGTAGCGGAAGCGGACGCCGAAATAGTACTGAGGGTTGCTCTCGCTAACCTCTGTAATGGCGTCTTCGTCGGGCTTGTACATGATGTCCCGCTCGTTGGTGACGTTCAGGGCTTGCAGCTTTAGCTGAACGTTTTCGGTCAAGTTATACTGGGCGGACAGGTTGAGGATGCCCGACCCTTCGACGCTGCGGTTGGTGCTGCTGTTGGGCTTCGAATAGTCGGAACGGTAGCGGTACGACGCGCGCAACTGCAGCTTCTCGCCCTCCCAATAGATCGAACCGTTGGCGTTGTGCTTGGAAAGACCGCGCAGGTTAGCCGGATCCACATACGGAGAGACGGCGGACGGGTCGGGGAACTCGAAGTCGGCTTCGGCGAAGTTGTAGCCGGCCGTGACACCCAGACCATCAAACGGCGCCGGCAGTGAGGTGAAGACGTAGGAGCCGGTGACCTCAAAGCCGTAAAGGTGGCGCTGCTCGCTGTCGTTGGCTGGAGCCACGGCGTTGAACTCGGTCAGGACGCCATTGGCGACGATCGAGGTGGTGAATGGCTGCACCGCATCGAAGGCGGCGTTCTTTATCCACTTGTAATAGGTGGCGACTGAAAACGTGGCGTCGGGCGTCGGATAGAACTCCAGCGAGGCGTCAAGGTTATAGCTCTCGAGCGGCTTCAGGTTCGGATTGCCCGTCTGGGAGTTGGCCAGCACCCCAGCCACCGTGGTGGCGGTGGCGTCGACGATCGGCGTGATGCCGACATTAAACTCCTCAATGCCCACGCGAGCGATGGCCCGCGAAGCGCCAAAACGCAGCTTGGTGGTGTCGTTCAAGTCGAAGTTCAGGTTCAAGCTGGGGAGCCAGTAGTCATATTCGCCCTCGCCGCTGACGTCGCTGAGCGTTCCCGGCACGGTGACAAGGGTCGCCGCCGA
>Ga0247808_10001941_pt1 | contig 10030 bp, 6 predicted proteins | sample UWRJL089202R1_FD_179914 | JGI IMG/M metagenome (GOLD analysis project Ga0247808, IMG submission 179914) | Plant litter microbial communities from Arlington Agricultural Research Station in Wisconsin, United States - UWRJ-L089-202R-1 | ecosystem: Environmental > Terrestrial > Plant litter >... | reverse complement strand
TCACTTCTGCATTGCTATTATTTTCCAATGCACTTAATGTCATATAAAAATTAGGCGTCACACGTCCAAGATTAAAGACGTTGTTTGTTCCCAGCCAGGCTAAAAATTCATTCACATTACTGGAACTTAACGTAACATCTATACCAGGCAAAAATGTACCAGATGTTTTTACCGTCGAATCTCCCAAGCCTGCCCGGATACCTGTTTTAACACTTCTGTTCTTGCGAATATCCAGCAATAACACTTCGATCATCACCATTGGAACTACCCGATCCAAAGCACTTATAAACGCTTCGATCTCATTGATCTGAGGCAAACTTCCGGAAACAAGTATACTGTTTAGTTCCTTAAATTCTTTTACCTCTACTCCCTTTTTCAATTCTGCAGGAATGATTTCGTTGATGGCATCTAAGGAACGGAACTTCAATTGTATGACTTTGTTCGCTCTTAATCCTTCTATTTTCCGATCACCGATCAAGTATAATGGACCGTCCAATTTAAATGTATAATCTGTTCCCTGAAGAAGGTAAGTTAAGAAGTTATCAAACTTCACTCTGCTAATGTTACTTGTTGTGTTTCCCTTTATTTCAGAAAACAAGAAATAGCTTACGCCCAGTTCAGCCGCCACTTCCTTTAACACCTGATTGATCGGAACATTCACAGCATTCAATGTGATGTATTTATTCCCATTCAATGAATCTTCTTCAATTTCAATATCCAGCTCTCCTGAAGCATTAGCCAGAGATGAATTAGCGTTACCTGTTGATTTATTTATTTTCTTTTTATTCTTATCGCCTACTTTCGCTAAGCCGTCCAATCCATCTTCGCCTTCACCTATTGCTTTTAACACAAAGAAATTATCTTCCGTCTTTACCAATTTCAATTGATTGGCATAAGCCATTTTGTTAATGGCACTTTCAAAAGGCATATCCTCTATGTAAACACTTACAATCTTGTTTCCCAAACCAGAGGAAAGAATCAGGTTTTTTCTGGTCACCTGCGTTATTTTCTTTACCACTTTTTCTAATGTATCATTGCGAAGATCAAGGGTCATTAAATCATTGTATGCGCTGTACTTTACTACGATTTCACGTACTGGAATAACATCTTTTACAGCAGGAGGAACATACTTTTTAAACGACATGATCGATCCCACAAATAAGATATCAAGGTCATACTCTCTGACGAGAAACAAAATGACATTAGAAACTTTTTCGTTACTGAATCTATTGTAAATGCGAACCTGTAAAGTAGGATCTATGCTAATGTTCAATTCATGAGAACTCGCTAATCCTCCAAGAAATTCCTGAAGAGAAGCACCCGTAACAGAAAATTCAACTTTTTCATTCAAGCCAGGAACATCACTGGCTAATTCTGAAAGTTTTTTTTCCATGACAACAAAACGATCTTCTTGCTGAGCTTGGGTGGTAAAGCTGATCAGAACTAAAAATCCTAGTACAAGAAACTGGGTTAAACTATTTTTCACTGGATTAAAAATTTATTAAAAGAGGATATACTTCTTCCATAGTTGTTTGACCTTGTTCAAACAACTCAAACGCATTCTCAGAAAGGGTTTTGATTCCTTTTTGTTTAAGCAGATCGCCAACTGCGAAATTGCTGTTCTTTATACATTCTGCTAATTCTTCATCTATTGGTATCACTTCGTATACCGCTTTTCGTCCTTTGTAACCGGTATGGTAACATTCGTTACATCCTTTTGCTACATAATGATGAGAAACTGAGCGGTATGGTTTGAATTTCTTTGGAAACAATTTAGTGGTTACTTCCTCCTTCTGTTTACAATGAGGACACAACAATCGAATCAACCGTTGAGCAACACTTGTATTCAACGTTGTTGCTACCAGAAATGGAGGAATACCCATGTCCACTAATCTGGAGATGGTTCCCCATGCAGAATTCGTGTGTATGGTAGAAAGCACCAAGTGCCCTGTAAGAGATGTACGAATAGCCATAGAAGCCGTATCGGGATCTCTGATTTCTCCTACCATGATGATGTTAGGATCTTGTCTTAGAAAAGTACGCAAGGTACTTCCAAAATTCAATCCAATATTCTCACGCAGTTGCACCTGATTGATACCCTCCAACGTATATTCTATCGGATCTTCAATCGTAGTAATATTTCGTGTATCGTTATTGAGCAATTTCAATGTAGCATACAGCGTAGTCGTTTTCCCACTGCCTGTAGGACCGCTGATGAGCACCATGCCTTCCGGTCTTTTCACACCTTCAAGGTAATTGTCCAAATCGTCTTCCGCAAAGCCTAATTTATTGATGTCAATATTCGTGGCATCGTTACTCAACAACCTCAATACCGCTTTCTCTCCATGAAGTGTCGGTAATACAGAGACCCTGATATCAAACTTTCCGCTTCCGGGTTCATTAAAAAAAATCCGCCCATCTTGTGGCAATCGCTTCTCGGCAATGTCCAGATTGGACATGATCTTTATTTTATTGATCAAAGAAGGATATTCTTCTTTCGTCAGGACATAGCGTTCAACAAGCATACCGTCAATCCTCATCCTCACCCTGCAACGGTCCTGATAGGTTTCTATATGAATATCACTGCTTCTGATCCTCTTTGCTTCCCCAATAATATCTTTCAAAAAATCATCGCTTTTACCCTCAAAGGCTTTAGCGGCCTGCATTCTATTTTCTTTCTGATCTTGCCGGTAGTAACGATTGAGCGTGTTTTTTATTAATTCATTCTGCTTTTTCTCCAGAACGATCGATATACCCAATAGAATTTCTAATTCATCTGACAAATCAGATTGGTAAATACTTTCATCCACATAAAACAACCAATGCGCTCCTTCATTACTTACCGGTATAACCCTGTAATGCCAGGCTTGTTCTGGCGTAATCACTTGTATCACGTCTGCTTTTAATAGTACAAAGTCGGCATCTGTTGTCCCCATGAATTAAAGCATTAAAGGCAAGTATGGTTCATTGAACAAAATCAACTGTATGCATTGATGATAGAAGAGCGCTCCCAATAAACAGAGGGATTGTATCCCTGCCAAAGGAATAAATATTATTTTCTTACCTGTTAGTCGATACAGCATCACGAATACAATAGTTAGCAATAAACTGCCTAGATAAAACAAGATAAACGTAAACGAATGAAACAATGGAAGCGAAGCCAGTACGAATAGAATATCACCCCAGCCCAGATACAATTGTGTAATGTCAATCCAACGTTTATGCTTTATGACAAAATAGCTGACGAGTAAAAATCCCTGTACAAAAAGGAATAAAAAACTGATCAGCACCTGTTCAAACACTTCTTCACTGCTTTCAAATTGAACAGCATAACCAAAAGCCAGAAGAAATAAAGCAGGAAACCAAAATGCTTGTACCAGTCTGCTTTTAAAATCCTCTATCGTAACGGCTATCAAAACAACACCAATTGCAAAGAACAAGAGTGTTTGCATTTAATCCGGAGTTATTTCTTGCAGATTTTTTTCCTGATCGATTTGCCAAACATTATACACCCCATCTCCATCAAAATCAGCTACAGCAGTGGCTTTGGCTGTAAAACCAGTAGTCGATGCTTCAACGATTTCTATTTGATAATTGGCCTGACCGTTTTCAGCTTCCGTCACTAATTTTTCTTGTATAAAACCTATCGCCGGAAGATCATTGCTATACTTAGATTTTTCGTAAAAATGCGTACGCTCTAAAGTATACACATGCTCCAGTTGAATTTTAGCTTCTGTACTTTTAGCTTTTGTGATCAAAGGAAGTAGGTTGGGCAAAGCCAAAAGAACAAGTATACCTACGATCACCAATACCACTAAAACTTCTGTAAGCGTAAAAGCCTTCAGCTTTTTTTTGCTTATACGATTCGAAATATGCTTCATTTGGATTAAAAATTAAAGATTAAAGTTACAAAAATAAGAGGTGCTTTCATTGATAGCTTTTCCGCAGGTTATCCACATCGGTTGTGGAAAAGCCAGTGTACAACCCTTTAAATGATACACTTAAAAATGTTTAAACATTAAATACAGGTGAGTTTTATGATGAAGCATACAAAGGGAATCCTGTGATTCCCTTTCAATCTATAGCCGATGTTACAATTGTCTATTTCAGGAATTCAATCTCTGTTCTTCGGTTCAACTGTTTATTCTCCGGTGAATCATTGTTTACTACCGGTTTCAGTTCTCCGTAACCTTTGTATCGCATTTTCTCTTTTGCAACAGACTTGCTTACGAGGTAATCATACACCGCTTGTGCTCTGGCTTGGGAAAGGTCTGTATTGTGTTGTGCTTCACCATCAGAATCCGTGTGTCCTGAAATCTCAATGGACAAATCAGGATTCAGCTGCAATACGTCAATCAATTTGTTCAATTCATTTTCTGATTCTTTCCTTAACGTTGCTTTGTCCACATCAAAGAATACATTTCGCAAAACGATTTTCGTTCCTGCTTTTACATTTTGAAGACATACTTCATCGGATATTTCTTTGAAGTTTTTAAGATCAGGGATATCAATGTTCTTAGAATAGAAAGCATATTCCGGTGCTTCAATGGAAATACCATAGTTCTTACCAGCAGGTAACACGACTACATACTTACCGGTTGAAGAGTTTGACTTATGCGATTCCAGTTTCTTTTGAGTGGTGTTGTCTACCATACTGATGGTAGCTTCTATAGGTTTCTTCGTTTCGCAATCTACCACAGTACCGGTAAACACGACAAGCCTGGCTTCTGCTTCCGGCAATTCCAGTACGTACAAATCTTTATCTCCCATACCTCCATCTCTGGACGAAGAGAAATAAGCACGTCTGTTATCGGCAGACCATACAAAATAAATCTCATCGCCGGCAGTATTGATCGGATAGCCTTCATTCTTAGGATCAGCTTTAGCCTCTGCTGTCGCGAGGTCTATACCAACTGAAAAGATATCGTAACCTCCCATTCCTTTGTGTCCTTCCGAACTGAACGAAAGTGTTTTTCCATCGGAGTGAATAAACGGAGAGAGCTCATTGTACTCGGTGTTGAATTTAGGTCCTAAGTTTTTGGGTTTAGAAAACGAACCGTCTGCATTTTTTCTGGAGATGTAGAGATCAGTACCACCGAAGCCGCCCGGTCTGTCACTGACAACGATTACCGTATTCCCATCGGCACTAAAGGCTGCACAAGGTTCAAAGAATTCGGAATTGATTTCACTAAATACCACCGGAGTACTCCACTGCGCTCCTTTCAATTCTGATGTATAAAGATCTCCTCCGTTTTCTGTTTTATAAATGAACATCATCTGACCATCCGAAGACAAACCAACACAGGCATCGTGTGAAGCAGAGTTGATATCACCGGTTAAATGCATGGCAGTCGTCCATTTACCTTGCACTTTAGTAGACGTATAGATGTCTTCGTAAAACTGATTATCCTGGGGATCTTTTTCCCCGCCTGTTGAATTATCTCTTCTTGAAGTAAAGAAAATCGTTTGTTCATCCGCTGATATAGCGGGTGTGTATTCTGCGTATTGTGTATTGATGCCTTTGCCTAAATTTTCAACCTTAATCTTCACCGGCTTAGTCATTAATTCTTTACCGTATGTGCACTGCACGATGTAATGTTTTACCTTTCTTCTCTCCTCCTCGTCTTTTTCATTTTGTAAAAACATGTTGTAATGCTTCACCGCTTCATCGAATTGATGATTGGACTGATAAGCCACACCGTAGTAGTAGTTGATCTTGGGATCATTAATGGAGCTATTGCGGACACGGTTGAGATAAGGCAAGGCCTTGTCCGCCTGAAAAGTATTGACATAGCAAATAGCTATAGAATAAAGGATTCCAATATTGTCTCTGTCTGTTTTCTCTACTTGTAAGTAAAGTTCTAGTGCTTTCGCATAAGAACCTGCTTCAAAATATTCCCGGGCTTCCTTGGCATATTTTTTCCCATCTCTGCTTAGAGATTGAGCCTTGCTTTGAAATGCCAAACCCAGTGTAAAATAAATACAGAGGAGTGTAATAATTATTCTCATAAAAGAAATATATTATATTGAATTTATCACAATATTTGCAACATGACCTTACTAAAATACGTAAAATTGAACGTAACAGATAGTTTTATGTTAAAAAAATACGTGTATAGCGCCATTTATATATGTTCGATAACGCTGTTATCCTGTGCAGGATCTAGTACAGCTTATCAAATGGACGCGACGGAAAAAGAGAAACAGCGGGGATATCATGCGAATGAAGCCAATAAAATAATTGATAAAAATAAAAGTAACAGGAAAGCCAATCAGAACGCTGCTGAAAAAAATCGTCGCAAGACAAATGAGGCCGCTGCAGAAGCTGCCAAAGAAAAGAAGAAATCAGCTGCCGGTAAGGGTACCACTAAATATTCCTTTTATTGATTCAAAAATATATCCCTGAAAAGAAAATCCCCGCTAAACTCTTAGCGGGGATTTTCTTTTATATAGGATTTGGGATACTTCTTAATGCTTGTAGAAACTTGGACATGGAAGTCTCTTCATTGGCTTTCTCCTCTTCTTCACATGATGCACATAAGTGATATTGAATTCATGTGCCCCCCTTGTTCTTGCCTGCGCGAGACGTGAGACGGTAATATCATAACTATATCCAAAACTCCAGTTCTCCACCCTCCATCCTAAGAACAGAATGATTGCTTCATTATTAGGAATATCAGGACTCAATTTTTTGATCGGTAAACCTCTGTACCAAAAGCCGGCTAATAGCTGATCATAAATACCATATAAACCTAAATCCAATTGATCTGATTTACCTTGAAATTTGTAATGAAAGGTAGGTGTAATGCTGATCTCTTTTTCATCCTGCGTATAGGCCAAATATCCTGATTGCTGAATATGAATCTTGTAACCACCGGTAAAGGCAACATTAATCGGCAAACGGGAATTAGCCGGATCGTCAACGAATGATTGACTCGGCTGACTTAAATGATGCGCTGAAATACCAATCCATGCTTTATCTGTATAAGCAATAAGCCCGGAAGAAAAGTCGGGGTATATAATATTTTCTGTGCCTGTAGGATGCCTGCCACTTGGACCGTTATATCCTGTAGTATCTGTAAATTCTCCGGGAAACCTTAAGGTGGAATAATTTAGACTTCTTGAAACAAGACTCGCTTGTAAACCCGCTCTTACAGTGACCGCAGCCGATACCGGTAACTCGTACGCATATTGCAGCCCCACTTCTGTTGAATTCAAAATACCATCGCCCTGCCAATCTCTGGAGGCTATAATACCAACACCACTTCTATACTTTGACATATAGGTGTCACCACTTACAAATACCGTTTTATAATTGGAGTTTAAACGCAGCCATTGAAGTCTATTGTGAAGTATACCTCTTGGAGCATGGGCACTACCAGCAAAAGCAGGATTTTGATAAGTGGGTACAGCGTAAAATTGAGAAAATTGTATATCCTGAGCATGAGCACCCCTCAACCCTATACTTAAGAATAATGTGATTAGTAAATATCTCTTCAACATCAGTTTGTTACGTCTTCCATTTAAAATAAAAATAGTAAGCAACGCTTTAAGCCGTTTTACGCTTCTCTTCTTAAAAAAGTTGTAATTAAATTACAGATAATACATTTAAAATTGTCCATCTGCTAAACTGGACAATAATTCATTTTTAAAATGGGGAATAATTAGAATAATTGAACTACTCTACCTCAATTTGGGGAGGTAACCGCTAAAAACGCCTTTTTTTATCCCAATTTTGATATTTTTTATTGGATCTGATTAAACCCTTTTAGGTAACACTCCGTATGTAGTTACAATTTGGACTGTGTTTGACAGAAATATGAACAACAAAACTACGATAGAAATGAGTTTGTTATCTAATAAGTTACTGAAGTACGGGATGTACTTTTTAGCTTTATCAGTCAGCTTGTTATCTTATCCTCTATCCTATGCTGAAGGAACCAAGCAATTAACGCCTACAGCTGCTGATGATAATAAAGGTGTCTTGCAGATTTTTGATAACAATGACCCTAATAGAAACTCATTAAGTTATACAGCCCCGGAAGAGAGGCAGATGAAAATCGAAATCTGTAATCCAGGTGAAGTGATGTATTTCGCCATGAATTATGACGCCGGAGATGTAGCAGCATGTAATACCGTATGGTATAGAATTAAATCTCCTAGCGGTTTAGTGATTTTTGGGCCTCAACAAATAACCAATACCGGTCAAGGTTCTATAACTAATTATGCCCAAGCTTCCATCGGGCCAAGTGCAATTGTAGGAGGAACGGGCGGATACAATGCCTTCATGGTTGATCCTATTGTTGCTCTTGCAGCCTTAGGAAAACCTCTTGAATTAGGATCTTATGTGATTGAAGTGAACCGTAACAATGCCACTACGTTTATCAATAATTCTACAGATTGCACCGGTAGTCTTGTAAAAACTCGTTTAAGATTTTTTGATGTTACCGTAGCGGATGGCCCAGGTGGAAATAGGATCAATGGCCGGTTATGGTCCAAATCATGGGACTTGCAATGTAATGGTGGTGGAAACGCATTTAATTGTAGGATGTATGTGTATGCAGATGATGGTATCGTCACAGGGTTAAACTTCAATGGAATTCAACCTTTTGGTTTTACCATATCCTGTAACAGAACAGGGGTTGCCAATTCTGGAAATGCATTTAATGACAGACAATCCATCAATGGTAACTTTACGCCTAAAAACCCTTATAGAATTTTCTTAAATAATCCCGATGAGGATTGCTTTCCAACAGGAGTATTTGGTGATGTGCAAGCTGTGAGTATATCTGGTTGTGATAAAAATAACCGGTGTATTAATGTTACTGTGGATAAAGCTGGCCAATCTCAATTAATTATTGATTTTGATGGAGGTGACGGATATGATCCTGGTACGAGAGATGTTTTAATACCTTTTAATTTACAAGTGGGAACAAATTGTATTCCCTGGGATGGAAAAGATGGATTAGGTAATATCGTACCTGCTGGAAGTCTCAAAATGAGAGTTGATTATTTTAATGGATTGACCAATTTACCATTATTTGATGTGGAAAATCATCCGGCAGGTTATATTGTTAACATAGTTAGACCAACGGTAGATGGCAGTGGAAATCCTGTTCCTGTCCCTTTGCTTTTTTGGGATGATTCAAAAATCGCTGGAGGAACTGTGGAATCCGCTGGTTGCGCATCTGCTCTTCCTTCTACAGGCTGTCACAAATGGAGCGGCACTAAAGCTCCGGATGGCGTAACAAACAGAACCGACTGGGGAGATAACAGAACAATTAATACCTGGTGGTATGCTAATTATAAGAAATTTCCTGCTGTCAATTATTTGCCTGGAAGCATTTCTGTAGATGCTGATAATTCATCCGCTACAAATACAGTAAGTATTTGTACCAATACACCAACCTATGCTTTAAATGGGTCTATTATTAGTACTGAACCCTCAATAACTCCAGGAGGAGTATGGACTTCTTCCTCAGGGAATACAGCTGGGTTCAGCAATCCTAATCAGATAAGTGGTGGAACCTATACACCCTCTGCTACAGATAAAACAAATGGGTCTGTCCGCCTTTATCTTAATACTACAAACACAGGAGCTTGCCCTGCCATCAGAGATTCTGTTGTACTAAACTTTACACCTGGTCCGGTAGTCAATGCCGGCGGTCCCGTAACGGTATGTGCTAATAATCCTGTAGTAACGAATTTGGGAGGCAGCTTCGGTGGTTCAGCAACTGGAGCTACCTGGACAGGAGGGACGACAGCCCGGTTTACACCTAACAGAAATACTCCTACTGCTCAATATACTGCTACTGCAGTGGAAGCCGCTTCCCCTACTCTTGTGCTTACGTTAACCACGACAGGAGGAGCCTGTCCGGCCGTATCAGCCACCAAGACAATTACCTTCAGCACTCCACCTAGTGTAGTAATGGGCCCGGATGTTACAGTCTGTGCCAATAATGCAGCAGCCACGGTTACTGCAACTCCAACGAATGCCACTTCTGTTGCCTGGTCAGGTGGTGCCGCAGGA
>Ga0247808_10001938_pt1 | contig 10034 bp, 10 predicted proteins | sample UWRJL089202R1_FD_179914 | JGI IMG/M metagenome (GOLD analysis project Ga0247808, IMG submission 179914) | Plant litter microbial communities from Arlington Agricultural Research Station in Wisconsin, United States - UWRJ-L089-202R-1 | ecosystem: Environmental > Terrestrial > Plant litter >... | reverse complement strand
TGCAGGAGGCCGGCCGGGATGCCAAGGGCCAGCACGTGGCCAACCTGCTCGCGCTGCAACCCGGTGAGGAGATCGCCCAGATTCTCGATATCCGCGACTATGCGGCAGCGAAGTATCTGGTGCTTGCCACCCGCGGCGGACTCGTCAAGAAGACGGCGCTCACCGAGTACGACACCAACCGCACGGGTGGCATCATCGCGATCAATCTGCGCGACGAAGACGAACTTGTCTCGGCGATGCTCGTCGACGAAGATAACGACGTGCTCCTCGTCTCGCGCAAGGGAATGTCGATTCGCTTCACGGCGACCGACTCGGCGTTGCGACCGATGGGGCGATCGACCTCGGGCGTCAAGGGCATGGACTTCCGTAGTGGAGACAGCCTCCTGAGCGCCAACGTCGTCACCGACGATGGATTTGTGTTCGTCGTGACCGAGGGTGGATTCGCCAAGCGCACCGCGGCCGACCAGTACCGCGTGCAGAACCGCGGCGGCCTGGGCATCAAGGTGGCCAAGCTCCAGGAGGCGCGCGGCGATCTGGCGGGCGCCCTCATCGTCGGCGACGAGGATGAGGTCCTTGTGGTTCTTGCCAGCGGCAAGGTGGTACGGTCTAGCGTGGCCGAGGTCCCCGCCAAGGGACGCGACACGATGGGTGTGGTATTCGCCCGGTTTGCAGACGATGACAAGATCATCGCCCTCGCGAAGAACAGCGAGCGGAATTTAGAGAGTCAGGACGACGATCCCGAGGCGGCAGAACCCGCCCTCGAGGCCGACGCCCCTGGAAAGGACGAGTCAGTAGATGAGTAGCGTCGCAGAGAAGTTGCAGCGAAAGTCCCAGCGGCCGGTGGCCACCAAGCAGGTTCGCCTCAAGCTCGTGTACGTCGACTTCTGGTCGATGGTCAAGCTGTCGTTCCTCGTCGCGGTATCACTGGGGATCGTTCTGATCGTGGCGACGGTACTCGTGTACCTCGTGTTGCAGTCGACGGGAGTCTTCGACGACATCGACGGCATCCTCACCGACCTCCTGTCGAGCGACAGCTTCACGGTCTCCGGCAACCTGACGCTTCTCACGGTCACCTTCTTCGCTGTGATCGTCGCGATCATCAACACGATCGTCGGTACCGCTCTCGGCGCGATCGCCAGCATGCTCTACAACCTCAGCGTTCGGATCACGGGCGGTCTGCTCGTCGGATTCACCAACAACTAAGCCGTGCCGGTTGCCTCATCGAGCTGTTCGACAGCCCGATTGGGCAACCGGGCCAAGGTGCGATACTCTCGTATCTGCCCAACGGGGGTATAGCTCAGGCGGTTAGAGCGCTTCACTGATAATGAAGAGGTCCCAGGTTCAAGTCCTGGTACCCCCACAGAAGTCATTTCGACTTCGTCCTTCGGGGCCTTAGCTCAATTGGTAGAGCGCCTGCTTTGCAAGCAGGAGGTCAGGGGTTCGATTCCCCTAGGCTCCACTCGACGGACAAAAGCCCCACTCCTTTCGGAGCGGGGCTTTCGTCGTTATGGAGAACTAGGCGATCGTCTCGTCTGCGGAGGTTGACGTCTCGACATCGGCCTGGTCGACGGGGAGCGCTTCGTCATCGATCCACAGATCGTCGTCGGCGCGCAGCGTCTGCCAGGCGGCGTAGGCCAGACCAGCGACGGCCACGACGCCGATACCGATCAGGATGTACTTGCCCGGGCCAGAACTCTTGGGCTGGATGACGCCGACCTTGGTGCCCGCCTTCGTCGCTGCCTTCGAAACCTTGCCGATGACCTCCCGCACCTGCGGATTCTTCGATGCCTCGATCACGGCGAGGGCCGAGCCGAGAGCGGAGGTCACGGCCGGCAGCACATCGTCGACGAGCTTGTCGCGCGTCTGGTGGGCGGCATGCCGAGTGGCGGAAACGCCGGATGCCACGGCAGGCCGAACGCGGTCCTCATAAGTCTCGCGAACCCGGGGACCAACCTCTTCGCGGCCGTAGTTCGCCGCCTGACGGCTCGCATCACGTACGACGCGTGAAGCATGTTCGAGCACATCCCGCTGGTCCTGCACAAGCACTTCGGCCTGCTTCTTGAGTTTCGTGAATTCGCGCTGGCGCTTTCTCGACAGTCCCATGGAACGACCTCCGTATAGGTGTTGGTCAAAGCTTTAGTAGCAATCCTGCCACGCATGACCACACAAACGAATGAAGCTGTGAACGGGATGAGAGCGAGCCGAGTGTGGTTCCAGCCTTGGACACCCCGCTGTGACAGAATCGTAGACATGTCTGCTCACACCGCTGTCGCCACGATCACCACGAACCTCGGAGTCATCAAGGTCAACCTGCTCGGCAACCACGCGCCGAAGACGGTCGACAATTTCGTTGGCCTCGCCACCGGCACCAAGGAATGGACGCATCCAGCGACCGGCAAGGTCTCGACTGACAAGCTGTACGACGGCGTCATCTTCCACCGCATCATCAAGCAGTTCATGTTGCAGGGTGGCGACCCGCTGGGCCAGGGCATCGGCGGCCCCGGGTACAACTTTGATGACGAGATCCACCCCGAACTCAACTTCAACGAGCCCTACGTTCTCGCGATGGCCAACGCCGGCATCCAGGGCGGTCGCGGTACGAACGGTTCGCAGTTCTTCATCACCACGGTTCCCACGCAGTGGCTTCAGGGCAAGCACACGATCTTCGGACTCGTTGAGGACGAAGAGTCCCGTCGCGTTGTCGACGCGATCGAGGCAGTGCCGACAGGTCGTAACGACAAGCCCCTCGATGATGTCGTCATCGAGAGCGTCACCGTCGAACAGCTGTAGCAGCCCTCGTGACGGACGACGCGAGGAATCCGGACAACTACTGCTACCGGCATCCTGACCGCGAAAGCTACATCCTGTGCCAGCGATGCGGTCGCACCGTTTGCGCGCAGTGTCAGACTCAGGCGGCAGTCGGAGTGCACTGTCCCGAGTGTGTGAAAGAGGCCCGAGCGAACGCCCCCAAGCGTAAGCCGGCCATCGTCACCGCCTTCCGCCGTGGTAGCTCGAGGCCGGTCGTGAGCTACTCGCTCATCGGCATCAATGTGTTCGTCTACCTCCTGCAGCTGATCTTTCCGCTGTTCATGTACCAGAACTTCGCCCTCGCACCGAGCTACTTTCCGGATGAGCCGTGGCGCATGCTCACTGCGGCGTTCCTCCACTCGCCCTTTAGAGGCCCGACGTCACTTCTGCACATCGGCTTCAACATGTACGCGCTCTTCATCTTCGGGCCGTTGCTCGAGCACCTACTGGGTCGCGTGCGTTTTCTTGCGCTCTACCTGATCTCCGCCTTCGGCGGATCGGTTGCGGTGCTGCTTCTTGCGCCGGACTCGATCGTGGTCGGCGCCTCCGGAGCGATCTTCGGTCTGCTCGGAGCGTTCTTTGTGATCGAACGAGGCCGTGGGGGAAACGTCACGCAGCTTGTCATCCTCATCGGTCTGAACTTTGCGATCGCGTTCTTTTTGCCGAGCATTTCGTGGCAGGGCCACCTCGGTGGACTCATCGCGGGAGCCGCCATCGGACTGGTCTACCTGCAGACGCGGAGGCCCAATCAGGCTCGTTGGCAGATAGGGCTCGTTGTTGGTGTCGCGATACTGCTCAGCGTGATCGCGGCCGTGGCGACGACGCAGCTTCTCTAGCTGAACGAGAGTTGTCCACAGGCTTGTGCACAATGGGGATAATTACATCGGTGTAACTATCGGGCGCCGAGTCGAAGCGGCGGGCTCTCAGCGCCAGCGGGTCGTCATGAGGAAGCCGACGAACATGATGCCGAAGCCGACGAGGATGTTCCAGGTTCCCCAGTCTTTGACGGGAAGCTCCTGGTTGCTCACATAGAAGACGATGATCCAGATCAATCCGATGAGCATGAAACCGAACATGATCGGCTTGAACCAGATCGGGTTGGGTCCTTGTTCGCCGGTCGCCGGGGCGGGTCGTTCTGTCTTCGTGCGTTCGCTGCTACGGGCCATGCCCAGAATCTTAGCCTGAAACGCATGATCCATACCCTGTAATGGATCGCGCGGACGCGCCTCCCATTCGCGGCCACGTACAATCGACCCCATGGAGAACGTCGCAGCGCCGGGGGAAGTCGAGAACCCCGCAGGTGCGAAATCGGTGCGCAGGGCATCCCGCCGCCGCGTCGGCGTTCGTCGCGTTCTCGGAGAGCTGCTCATCACGGCGGCCGTGCTGATCCTGCTTTTCCAGGGCTGGAAGATCTGGTTCAACGACATCGTCTTCGGTGCCTCGCAGACGGGGGCGGCCGTCGACCTCTCCGAGTCGTGGGCGCTGCCAGAGTCGGGCTCCGGGCCGATCAAGAACCCGAAGCCAGACCCCGGGGAGCCCGCCGTGACGGCGACCCCGGAGAACGCAGAGTCGTTCGCGACGATCATGATTCCGAGCCTCGGCAAGGACTATCGCAAAATCATCGCCGAAGGCGTGGGGCACGATGTGCTCAACACCCCCCGGCTCGGCATCGGGCACTATCCGTCGACGCAACTCCCGGGCGAGCTGGGCAACATCGTTCTCGCCTCGCACCGTACGGCCTATGGCGGAGCTTTTCACAACATCCACGAGCTCGAAGTGGGCGACAGTGTCTTTCTCGAGACGAAGGATGGCTGGTACAAGTACGTGTATCGCAGCACGTCCTATGTACTTGCCACGCAGACGGAGGTGCTTGCTCCCGTGCCCCAGACTCCTGGAGCGGAGCCCACTGACAGCATCCTGACCCTCACGACGTGCAATCCGTTCCTCTCCACGGCCGAGCGCATCATCGTCTACACAGTGTTCGACTCTTGGTACCCGCGCGCCGACGGCCCTCCCGCCGAGATCGCCAAGCTTGTTCGGAGGTCTAGCTGATGTACGCGTTCCTGTGGTCTCTTTTGCCCGGCCCCCTTTGGGTACGGATCGTTCTCGCGATCGTCGCCTTCGCTCTTCTCCTGACCGTTCTGGTGGTGTGGGTCTTTCCCGCCATTGACGCCCTCATCACCGACGAGGATGTGACCTTCTGATGACCCGAATCCTCGTCGTCGACAACTACGACAGCTTCGTCTACACACTCAACGGCTACCTTCTGCAACTCGGCGCCGAAACGACTGTCGTGCGCAACGACTCGTTTGCGGCCGAGGATGCACCGGCCGTCATCGCCGAGTACGACGCCGTGCTCCTCTCACCCGGTCCTGGCACGCCCGCCGACGCCGGGGTGTCGATCCCGATCGTGACTGCGGCGATTGGCTCGGGCCAACCCCTCCTCGGCGTGTGCCTCGGCCATCAGGCGATCGCGGAGGCGATGGGCGCGGTCGTCACGCACGCGGAAGAGCTCATGCATGGAAAGACGAGCCTCATCGAGCACGACGGCAGTGCCTTCTACGACGGCGTGCCCGCGCCCTTCACCGCGACCCGCTACCACTCGCTCGCGATCGTGGAGTCAACGGTGCCCGATGACCTCATCGTCACAAGCCGTACCGCCGGCGGTGTGATCATGGGGGTGAAGCATGCGGATCGCCCGATCTACGGAGTGCAGTTTCACCCGGAGTCGGTTCTCACCGAGGGCGGCTACCGGATGATCGGCAACTGGCTCGCCGTAGCCGGTCTCCCGGAGGCAGCCGAAACTGCAAAGGGACTCACACCCCTCGTTCGCCTGGCCTGAGTTCGGCTAGGTCCCCGAGCAGTAGCGGAGGGTGATCGACGAACGCTGCGGCTGCTTGCCCACGATCGATTGCGACGCGACCTTGCCGCCCGAGCATCCGGCGTCGGCCTCGATCTTGACCTGGAGTCCGTACTTCGGACTGTTGAGAAGCTTGGTGGCATCGCCAACAGGGTCGCCGACGACATCCGGGACGTCGACCTGTCCGGTCGAGACGACGAGGTCGATGGTGGTCTCGCCGGGAGTCACGAACTCGTTCGCGGGAATCGAGGACGAGATGACTGTCCCCTTCTTGACGGTCGCGGAGTTCTCGCTTGTAGTCACGCCGAGCGTGATGCCGAGCTTCTCGAGCGCCGAGCGCGCAGCCTTCTGGCTGAGTCCAACGAGATCCGGCACCTTGACCTTGGCGCCACCGCTCGAGACGTAGACCGTCACACTTTCGCCCGGCGGCACGGTCTCGCCCGCGGGCGGGTCGGTGCTGATGATCACGCCTGCCGCGACATCGCTATCGACCTTATCGACACGCGATGGAACGAGGCCCTGCTCGGTCAGCGTCGCCGCGCCGTTATCCCAACTGAAGCCAGTGACCTCTTCGACTGTGACGGAGACGCCTGGAACAAAGTTGCCCTGCGAATTCGCCACATTGGCGAGCCATACGCCCATGGCGATGATGACGACCGCGAGGATCGCGATGCCGCCCCAGATCCAGGCAACGGGCGGGCGGTTTTGCGTGCGGATCGAGCGGTCCGTCTCCTCGGCGGTGAGCTGTCGAAGCGTCGCCTCCGATCCCGTCGTCGAGGTCGGGTTCACGCCGAAGAGTGTCGCGTTGAAGTCGGGGGCTGCAGGAGCGCGCCGAACGCTCGAGCCGGAGGAAGCGCCCACGAGTGCGCCGGCCATTGCGGCTTCGGTGTCGGTGCGGAATTCGGCCGCGCTCTGGTAGCGGTCGAAGCGGTCTTTCGACATCGCACGGAGCACGACGGCGTCGATGGCCGGTGTGACGGCGGGGTTGATGGCGCTCGGTCGCAGAGCCTGCTGATTGACGTGCTGGTAGGCGACGGCCACCGGGTTATCTCCGACAAAGGGAGCCTGTCCGGTGAGCATTTCGAAGAGAACGATGCCCATCGAGTAGAGATCGGTGCGGGCATCCACGGCCTCGCCGCGTGCCTGTTCGGGAGAGAAGTACTGTGCGGTGCCGACGATCGTGCTCGTCTCGGCGATCGTTGCGGAAGACTCGGAAATCGCTCGCGCTATGCCGAAGTCCATGACTTTAACCTGGCCGCTCGTGGTGACCATGATGTTGCCGGGTTTGATGTCGCGGTGCACGACCCCTGCGCGGTGTGAGTACTCGAGGGCGGTGAGAACCTGGCCCGTGATGCGCATCGCCTCGGCGGGATCGATCGGGCCAGCGGCGATGATGTCCTTGAGCAGGCGACCATCGACGAATTCCATGATGATGAAGGGAACCTGGATGTCGGAGCCGTGCTCGTCGGTTGTGGTCTCTTCACCCGCGTCGAAGATGCGCACGATCGTGGGGTGAGCCATCTTGGCGGCATCCTGAGCCTCACGACGGAACCGGCTGCGGAAGGCCGGATCGGTGGCGAGCGCAGGCTTGAGGAGCTTGATGGCGACGCGTCGACCCAGTCGCGAGTCGGTTCCGACGTGGACGTCGGCCATGCCGCCACGGCCGATGAGGTCTCCGACCTGGTACCTGCCTGCGAGCAGGCGAACGCTGTGGGCTACGCCTTCAGTCACGAAAAATCTCCAGTCGGATGCGACAATTTGCTCCCGCAAGTGTACCCGCTGGTCTAGGGCGGGCCCTCTCGGCCCCCTTACGATGCGGTAACGGGGATCTCGAGGGTGTCCGACTTCTTCGAGGTGATGCCGCCACACGTGGCCGTGTACCGAATCTTGACGGTCGCATCCGCGCTCGGAAGCACGATGTCGATCGATTGCGCCGTTCCCGGAACGGGGTTGCCCGTAAAGCTCGTGCCCGACACTTCGAAGCTGTAGCTCGTCGGCGCAACTCCCGAGGCACAGCCGATGTAGTTCGGGATGTCGAGCGTGAGCGTTTCACCGTAGAGGAACGGAGCCGCGTGGGGCGCCGTGAGTGCGGTCGGCGCATCGGGCGTAGTCGGGGCCGCGACGGCCGTGTAGAAGGTGACCGTGACGAGGTCGCCCTCCATGACGGGGCTGTCGTAGTCGATCTCGTAAGACTTTCCGACCTGCTCGGCGGAAGGCGCTGCCTTGCCGTCGACCGGGTCGAGGCGAAGACCCAGCGCCGCGAGGTCGTCTTCGACGCGCGCCTTGGTCTTGTTGATGAAGTCCTCATCGGTGATGATGATCGGGGTCTCGGAGGGCTCGGGTTCGACCGACGCACCCGACGGCGGCGGCGTACTACTCTCGACAACTTTGTCACCGGGGTTCCCCGCGATCGCGATGATGATCGCGATGACCGCGACCAGCAGCACGGCGACGAGCGCGACGAGCGGCCAGGTCCACGGATTGCGCTTCGCGGTCTCCGTCTGCAGCGTCTGAGTCTGCACCTGAGGGGTGGCGAGGATCTGCGTTGCCTGAGTCGGCTGTCCGTAGTTGGCTCCGGCGGTGGCGGCGAGTGAGGTCGAGCCGATGATGCCCGGCACTGCCGCCGCGGCGGCCGCGACATCCCCTCTCCTGAGGGACTGGGCGGCACGCGCGAGGTGCTGCGCGGTCGCCGGTCGGTCGGATGGCTTCTTGGCGATGCTCGCATAAACGAGGTTGCGCACGGGCTCGGCGATCGTCGCGGGCAGTTCGGGCGGCGTTTCGTTGATCTGGGCCATCGCGATGGCGACCTGGGACTCGCCCGTGAAGGGCCGGCGGCCAGCGAGAGCCTCGTAGGCGACTATTCCGAGGGAGTAGATGTCGGTCGATGGCGACGCCGAGTGGCCGCTCGCCTGTTCGGGCGAAAGGTACTGCACGGTGCCCATGACCTGGCCGGTCGCAGTGAGCGGCACCTGGTCGGCGATGCGCGCGATTCCGAAGTCGGTGATCTTGACGCGGCCGTCGGGCGTAATCAGGAGGTTTCCGGGCTTGATGTCACGGTGCACGAGGCCCGCGGCATGGGCAGCCTGAAGCGCGTTTGCGGTCTGCGCGACGATGTCGAGCACACGATCGGTCGAGAGCACGCGCTCCCGCTCGATGATGGCGCTCAGGGCTTCGCCGGGGACCAGCTCCATGACGAGGTAGGCGCTACCCTCTTCTTCGCCGTAGTCGAAGACATTGGCAATGCCCTCGTGATTGACGAGAGCCGCGTGACGGGCCTCCGCGCGAAAGCGCTCGAGGAAGCCCGGGTCACCCAGGTATTCGTCTTTGAGGATCTTGATCGCGACGGTGCGCCCGATGACGAGATCGGTCGCCTGCCACACCTCGCCCATGCCGCCGATGGCAACACGGCTCGAGAGCTGGTATCTGCCGCCGAATGTGAGGCCGCTCGTAGGTCTCATCTGTTTAGCACCGCCTCTAGTACTTTCTTTGCGATTGGAGCTGCGATCTGATTACCGAATGCGTCTTGCCCAAAACCTCCGCCGTTCTCCACGACGACGGCGATGGCCACCTGCGGGTCGTCGGCAGGGGCAAAACCCGTGAACCACAGGGTGTACGGCTGCCCCGTTCCGTTCTCGGCCGTGCCCGTCTTGCCCGCCACGTCGACCCCGTCAATTCTCGCATTGCTAGCCGCGCCATTCGCGACGCCATTGACCAACATTTTGGTCATGGTTTGAGCGGTTTGCGCAGAGATCGGTGTGTTGTAGACCGTCGGCTGGTGCTCTTCGAGGACCGTGAGGTCGGGAGCGAGGATGCTGTCGACGAGAGTCGGTTGCATGACGACTCCATCATTGGCGATGCCCGCCGACACGAGTGCCATCTGGAGCGGGGTCACACGGACATCCGCCTGTCCGAATGACGACAGCATGAGCTGAGCATCGCTGTCGGTTTGCGGGTAGACGCTCGGAGTTGCGCGCATAGGGATCTGGAAGTCGTTGTTGAAGCCGAACGCCGTGGCCATCGTGTTGATCTTCTCGTAACCGAGCTCGCGACCGAGCTGCGCGAAGGGGATGTTGCACGAGAGTCGCAGTGCCGTCGCGATCGAGGCGTTCGCGCCGCCACCGCACGCGCCGCCACCGGCGTTACGAATGACACTGTTGCTCTGCGGCAGGGTGAACCGCGCCGGGTTCTTGAACTCGCTCTCGGGAGTGAAGTCTCCGCTCTCGAGAGCCGTCGCCGTCATGATGAGCTTGAACACGGAACCGGGATGGTAGAGATCGCCGGCAATGGCGCGGTTGATGAGCGGCTTGCTCGGGGCGCTGTCGAGCTCTTTGTAGCGGGCGATGACCTCTTTGGTGTTGTGCACCGC
>Ga0247808_10001937_pt1 | contig 10035 bp, 9 predicted proteins | sample UWRJL089202R1_FD_179914 | JGI IMG/M metagenome (GOLD analysis project Ga0247808, IMG submission 179914) | Plant litter microbial communities from Arlington Agricultural Research Station in Wisconsin, United States - UWRJ-L089-202R-1 | ecosystem: Environmental > Terrestrial > Plant litter >... | reverse complement strand
AGAATACTGGATTGAACCTGGGATTAGCTTACAGAATTAATAAAAACAATGAATTCTACTGGCAAAGTCAGCATTACGACAGCGATCAGCACTACCCTATTTTCGATGAAAATCAAACCAGAACCAAATATCAGGTTCAGACTTTGCGAAGTTTAGCCGGCTGGAAATTGAGTTTGAACAAAATAAAAAACGATTTGAAACTGGTTTATCTGGAAGATAATTTTCAGTATTTTGGAGACATTAATCAACCAAAATCCAGCGGTGGAACCGGAAAACAATACATCTTCCGAAATGACCTTGATTATTTCGTTTCAAAAAAATCTTCATTCAATTTAATTTCAGAATATCAGTATAATCAAGCGGAAGGATATCAATCCGGAATTCAGAATCCTAAAAGAAACGAAGTCAATCTTTCTTTGCTTTACAGAAACGGAAATCTGGAAAAGTTCTATTGGGAATTGGGCGCAAAATATGACTTTGTAGAAGGTTATGAAAGTCCGTTTTTATTTTCGGCAAGCGGAAAATACAAGGTTAATAATTGGTATCAGACTTCAATCAATATCTCAAGAAACTTCAAAGCGCCAACTTTCAATGATTTGTTTTGGACGCCGGGCGGAAATCCGGATTTGAAAGCGGAAACGTCTTATCAGGCGGAGATGTCGCACTATTTCAATTACAAAAATTTCAAATTGGGAATCACGCCTTATTATATCAAAATGAAGGATATGATACAATGGGTTCCTGTAACGCCATCAATATGGTCGCCCAAAAATGTGGACAAAGTTGATTTTTACGGATTGGAAACAGATTTATCCTTCACTAACAACTGGACAAATCAGAAATTAAATTCTCAGATCAGCTATTCTTACACAAGATCTGTCGATCAGGAAACTAAGAAACAGTTGAGCTATGTTCCTTTTCATCAGGTTAATTTTAACACCAATTATCAATACAAAATCATTGGGATATTTTTTCAGGCTTTGTACAACAGCAAACGATTTACGGATAATAATGAAAGTAAATTCCTGAAAGATTATTTGGTTTTGAATGCCGGAATTAATATCAATCCAGTGAAAAATATCCAAGTTGGTTTTAAAATAAATAATATCACAGATCAGATTTATGACACGGTCAACTATTACTTTATGCCAAAACGAAACTACACAATAAGTTTGACATTAAATTATTAAAACAATAATATGAACTCGCATTAGCGAAAAACATAATTCAATAAAAACAATAAATAAATATATTATGAAATTCAACAAATTTTTAACTGCAGTTTTTGCTTCAGTCCTTCTGGTAGTCGCATCTTGTAACAATGACGATGAGATTTACGACAATCAGGAAACTTCTTACAGCGGGATTCTTGTAGCAAATGAAGGAAATTTTGGAACTCCAAGCGGCGAAGTTTCTTTCATCCCTTCCGATATTTCTACTATCGAAAACGACATCTACAAAAAAGTAAATAACACAGCTCTGGGAGACGTTGTAAACAACATCGGGTTCTCAGGAGATCAGGCTTACATCATTGCTAATAATTCTAATAAAATTGAGGTGGTGAATCGTTTTAGATTCAGCAAAACAGCAACTATTACAGACAATGTGAAACAACCAAGATTCATCACTTTTGCAAACAACAGTTTTTACGTTACCAACAGTACTTATCTGGGCGAACAATATGTTTCGATTTATAACTCTGCCAACAACAGTTTTGTGAAGAAAATCACTTTTACAGATACTGTAGAAAGAATCGTTTCTGCTGGTAATAAAGTATTTGTTCAACATGCTTCTTATGGTTTTGGAAACAAAATTTCTGTGATCAACAGTACAAATGTTGTGGAAAAAACAATTACACTTCCACACGGTAATATTACCAAAACTGTTGCTGCTAATAACTTTGTTTACACATTGGCACCAGATGGAACAGATACATACCTGTATCAAATCAGTGCAGCAGGAGACATCACAAAAGAAACCAAATTTGCAGGCATTGCAAACGGAGAAAATCTAAGTGTAGAAAATAACAAAGTTGTTTTTAATTCTAAGGGTAATGTTTATGTTACCGATCTTACAAGTACTGCTACGCCAGCTCCAGCATTTACAATTGCTCCTTTTGCGGATTACTCCACGATATACGCATTAGAAATAATAGACAACAAAATTTTTATTTCCGATGCTAAGGATTATCAGGAGGCTTCAAAGGTTTCTATTTATTCTTTAACAGGAGCACTTCAAAAATCTTTTACAGCAGGCATTATTGCTGGAGGTTTCTATAAAAATTAATTTTTCATCATTTGTGTTTTTAGGGGTCCTGTCAGTTTTCTTTCAGGACTCTTTTTTTTGTTTGACTATGACATAATTATAAATTCTACATATCATTAAGCATAATATTTGCTTACTCTCAAGCAAAATAAAAACCTTAATTTTATAAAAAATTCGCAATGAGGGAAAAGATTGTCATCATCGGAGGTGGTTTCGCAGGTTTGCAGCTTGCACGGAATCTTAATAACCAGGGAAAATACAAAGTCATGGTTATTGATAAGATGAACCATCACATGTTCCAGCCCTTATTTTATCAGGTTGCAACAGGCAGAATAGAGCCATCCAATATTTCATTCCCCTTCAGAAAAATTTTCCAGCGATCCAAAAACATACAGTTCCGGATGACTGAGATCAAAAAAATCATTCCATCCGAAAATAAAGTGATTGGCGAAGATGGTGTTTTCACTTATGATAAATTGGTGATTGCAACAGGTTGTAAAACTAATTTCTTCGGAAACCAAAAGATGCAGGAATTGGCCTTGGGAATGAAAAACACACAGGAAGCCATTACGATCCGAAATCACATCCTGATGACTTTCGAAAAGATGATCATCGAAAGAAAAGCCAGTGACGATGGGAATTGGAATCTCGTGATTGTAGGAAGCGGACCCACAGGTGTGGAATTAGCGGGCGCATTTTCTGAAATGAAATCCAGCATCTTGCCAAGAGATTATCCAAGGATGAATTTTTCCGATCTTAATATCATCCTTATAAGTTCCAGCGACAAACCTTTGGATGCTATGAGTCAGGAATCTCAGGATGCAGCAGAAAAATATCTGGTTCAGCTGGGTGTCAATTTTATGAAAAATGAACGCGTGACGGAGTATGACGGCGAGACTATTTTTATGCAAAGCGGGAACTCAATCCCGACTAACAATGTCATTTGGGCAGCGGGTGTTACCGGAAATATCATTGATGATTTTAATAAAGAAAATCTCGTAAGAAACCGCTACATCGTTGACAGATATAACAAAGTCAAAGGATTTGACAATATTTTTGCCATCGGAGACATTGCTTATATGGAAACGCCAAAATATCCGCAAGCGCACCCACAATTAGCAAATGTCGCTATTAATCAAGGGAAAAATCTGGCAAGAAACTTCAAAAAAAATTCGGAAAAAGACTGGGAACAATACGAATATATCGACCGTGGATCTATGGCAACCATCGGAAAACACAGAGCAGTTGTTGACCTTCCGAAATTTAAATTTCAGGGATTTCTTGCTTGGTATTTCTGGATGTTCTTACATTTGATGCTGATTCTGAGTGTCAGAAACAAACTGGCGATTTTCTTCAACTGGATGTGGAGCTATATTAATAAAGACTCTTCTCTCCGATTGATCATTGCACCATCCAGGAAAAACCCTACAGAACAGTAACTTTATATAAGTGATAGTTGATTTTAATTCATTGCTCATCATTTATCAATTATAAAAATATGCGAATAGACATCATAAGTGTACTTCCCGAACTGATGGAAAGCCCTTTCCAAACCTCGATTCTGAAAAGAGCGATGGAAAAAGGATTAGCAGAAGTACATTTCAACAATGTAAGAGACTGGAGCACCAACAAACACCGCAAAGTGGATGATGAGCCTTATGGCGGCGGCGCAGGAATGATTATGACTGTGGAACCTTTGGATCTTTGCATTTCTGAACTGAAATCCCAAAGAGATTACGACGAAATCATCTATCTCACACCCGAAGGCGAAACTTTGAACCAAAGAATTGCCAACACTTTATCCATCAAAAAAAATCTAATTTTTCTTTGTGGACATTACAAAGGCGTTGACCAACGTGTTCGTGACCTTCACATCACGAAAGAAATTTCCATCGGCGATTATGTTTTGACTGGCGGAGAATTGGCGGCGTGCGTTTTGGCAGATTCCGTCATCCGACTTTTGCCTGGAGTTTTGAATGATGAGCAGAGCGCATTGACAGACAGTTTCCAAGACAATCTTCTTTCGCCACCAATCTACACAAGACCAGAAACTTACAAAGGATTATCTGTCCCAAAAATCCTATTGAGCGGTAACACTTCAGCCATAGAAGATTGGTTACATGATGAAGCGGTACGAGTGACGAAGGAAAGACGACCGGATCTATTGGAGTAATTTCAAGAATAAAACAAAAACTTTTAACCAATTTCAAAAACACAAATGAGACACTTTTTCAAACTGGCTGGCTTTGTTGTCGCTATTTTACTGACTTCCTGCAATGCCGAAGCACAACAAAAAGATGATTATTCGGCCAAAATTGACAGCTTAATCAAAAGCACAACGCCACGAACTTTTAACGGTGTGGTTTTCATTCAACAAAATGGGAAGGAAAAATACGCGAAAGCTTTTGGCTATGTAGATTTCAACAAGAAAATCCCTTTGAAAATCAATGATAGATTTTCGACAATGTCCATCGCCAAGCAGATTACAGCAACCTTGATTTTACAGGAAGTTGAAAAAGGAACGATTGATTTGCACGTCCCAATTCGAAAATATTTGCCGGATTTCAAATATTCGTGGGCAGACACCATTACCGTTCACCATTTGCTGAATCACACTTCGGGACTTTACAGCGATGATTTGAAACCTACTTTGAAATTGAAAACGGGAACGGAATTCAGTTATTCCAATGTTGGATATTCCGTTGCGGGATTAGTTTTGGAAAAACAAAGTGGGAAAAGTTACGAGGAATTGGTAACGGCTTTATTCAAAAAATGCAAGATGAATGACAGTGCTTATCCTAACGAAAACAACAGTAAACTTTTGACAAAAGGTCACACCATTAGAAAAGACGGCAGTTTTAAACTGAATGAAAAATCAGGTTTTGAAACTTCTTATTATTTTGGAAGTCATCTGATTGTGACCGCACCGGATTTAGCCAAATGGAACGAAGCTTTACACAACGGTAAACTGTTGAAACCCGAAACTTATCAATTGATGACCAATTATTCAATAACTGCAACACATCCGATATTTGGTAAAAATCCGATTGGTTACGGTTACGGTTTGAGAATCAATGACAAGGCTAACATCAATGAAATTGGGCACACAGGTTTTCATCCAAGTGAAGGTTTTACAGCGGTCAATCTATATTATCCGAAGACAAAAACCAGCGTTATCGTAATGGAAAATGTAGCGAACGAAAACTTTGACATTGCCTATTATTTTGAGCAGGAAATCAGAAAGATTGTATTAGAAAGTAAACTTCTAAAATAATATGAAAAAGCTTATAAACCTTATTCCGCTTGTACTTTTTCTGATTTTTACCAGCTGTAATTCCAATAAAGAAGCTCAAAAATCTGAAACCGAAAAAGATTATATTTTTTTTATTCATAATAAATTTCTGGAAGAAAATCCAGATGGAACTTTCGCAGATAAATACAACGTAAAAGTTGATTACAAAGGTATTTTACAGTCTTTCAAGAATGACGGCTTTGTGGTTTTCAGCGAAAAAAGAAGTACAAAAGCTAATGAACGTGCATTTGCAAACAAAGTCGTTTCTCAAATCGACAGTTTAATTTCAAAAAGTGTTCAGCCCAATCACATCACGGTTATCGGAACTTCAAAAGGTGGTTACATTGCACAATTCGTTTCCACTTTTGCGAAAAATCCAGATTTGAATTTTGTATTTATTGGCAGTTTTCAAGATACAGATATTGAAGAAATCCCTGCCATCCAATTTTGTGGGAATATTTTGACAATCTATGAGAAATCTGACATATATGGTGTTTCAGCAATCAAGCGAAAGGAAACTTCAAAACTGAAAATCAATCATTTTAAAGAAATCGAATTGAACACAGGTTTGAAACACGGATTTCTCTACATCGCTTCTGATGAATGGATAAAACCTTGTAAAATGTGGGCGAAACGGAATTATGAATTAAAAGATTAATTATTATCTTTATTCAAAATTGGATTTATGCAGAAGACGGTTTACGATAAAAGTGAGTTGCGCAATTTTGTGAATGACAGCATTTCGGGGAAAGTGAAGACGCTTGAGTTTTACCTTAATTTCTCTTTGGAAGCCAGCCGGGACATCAAGAAAACTTCAAAATACGATTCGATAAGAGAAGAAATCCAGGAGGAAATTTATCTTTTGGACAAACAAATGGTTTCGCTGAAAAATATGCAACGCGAAATGCGAAGAGTCCTGAACTCCGTTTCCGACAAAGTGAAACTCGGTTCGCTGGTTATCACAAACAAAGCTCGTTTTTACATTTCAGTTTCTTTGGGGGAATTTTTCTTCCAAGGCGACCGCTTCTACGCCATCTCGCCAGAAAGTCCAATGGCACAGACAATGATGGGAATGCAAGCTGGCGATTCCTTTGTCCTTAATAAAATCGGGCAGGAAATTGTGGAGATTTTTTAATGAGCTGGAAGTCGGAAGATGGATGATGGGAGTTTTCCAAATTGACGCTTTTTACTTTATTGACTTCGTCGAATCTTCGATTTCTTGTTTCTTGCCACTTTTATATTTTGCCTTGATTCTTGTATCTTTGAACTATGGAAAACGCTAAAATTTTAAAAAACATCATAGAAGAACGCAGAAGCATCTTCCCAAAAGATTACTCCGACAAAGAAATCCCTCAACATATTCTTGATGAAATCCTAAGCAACGCCGTTCTGGCGCCCAATCACAAGCGCACGAAACCTTGGCGTTTCAAGACTTTCAAAAGTGAGGAAAAACAAAAATTGGGATTAGAACTTCAAAACATATATAAAAATTCAACAGCGGAAGCTCAGTTTCTTCAGAAGAAATATGATGATATTGGATTCAAAATTTCTAAAGCTGATGTCGTTGTTTCAATTGTTGTCAACTTCAGTGGATTGGTTCCGGATTGGGAGGAGATTTCGGCCGTTTCTATGGCGGTTCAAAATATGTATTTGACTTGCACGGCAAACAATATCGGTTGCTACTGGAGTTCCCCAAAAATCGTTGAGCAACTGAAAGATGCTTTGACCATTGAAGAAAACCAACAGTGTTTGGGATTGTTCTATATGGGAAGTTTGGATTAATGAATATCTACAAGAATTTCAGCGAACAAGAATTGCTGATTGCGTACAACGAATTGCTGGACAACTCCGGCAAAATCAATCGGGATATGCAGGAAACCTTAACCGAGAGAGGTTATGATGAAGAATTCTTAGCGAAGGCTAATCACAAAAAAGCAGTTGTTAAGGAGAAAGGAAGAATTACATTTGAAATCAATCAGTTAATTGACCAAGGCGTAGCTTTGGAAGACATCGAACCAAAAATTTCGTCCGATATTTTACCGAAGGACGAGTTATCTTATTTCATCTTAGAAAAATATATTATTTTAACGAGTAACAAAGAAAATTCTAAAGTTGATAAAGAAACCATTAGACTCAGCATCGTAGGATTATTCGTAGGAACATTAGCAGGTTCAATATTTCTTTTCCTAGCAATCCTTTTTCTGCAGGCAATTGTGCCATTTCTTCTTGTTCCAACTTACATTGTGTGTTATTTGGTAATAAAATTGATAACAGGAAAGACAAGAAGTAATCTTGCCGTTTTCATCTCTACTTTTTTAGCGACAATTTTTTCGGCCTTAATTATATTTTTACTTACTTATCAATAGTTAATTTAAAAAATCACATCAAGTTCCAATGCAAAAAGTTTCAATATTCTGGTTTCGCCGAGATTTGCGTTTGGAAGACAACAAAGGTTTGTCTGAAGCTTTGAAGTCTGGCGAGAAAATCATTCCGGTTTTTATTTTTGATAAAGAAATCCTTGATCGTCTCGAAGATAAATACGACCGCCGAGTGGATTACATTCATCAGGCTTTAGAAAAAATCAATACTGAACTGAAAGAATCTGAAAGCAATCTTATGACTTTCTACGGAAAACCTTTGGAGATTTTCAAACAATTACAGAAAGATTATGATTTAAAATCTGTCTATTGCAATCGGGATTATGAACCGACAGCGATTAACAGAGATGAGGGAATAAAGGAATTTCTTAATTCAAAAAGTATTGATTTCCTTGATTTTAAAGACCAGGTGATCTTTGAAAAAAATGAAGTTGTAAAAGATAATGGCGAACCTTACACAGTTTACACACCTTTTTCCAACAAATGGAAAAAACTTTTGACCGAAAATGATTACGCCTCAGCCAAAATCAATAAAGACCAATTTCTGAAATTACCGTCAGAGAAAATATTAAGTATAAAAGAAATAGGATTTGAGAAAACAGATTTTGATTTTGAAGAACCTACATTGGAATCGAAAATCATCGATGATTACGACAAAACCAGAGATTTTCCAGCCGAAAAAGGAACAACAAATTTGGGAATTGCACTCAGGTTCGGAACAATCTCTGCTCGGAAATGTGTGAAATTTGCTTTGAGCCATAATGAAACTTGGCTGAATGAATTGATTTGGCGGGAGTTCTTTATGCAAATCCTTTTTCACTTCCCGAAAGTTGTCAATTATTGCTTCAAAGAGAAATACGAAAATATCCCGTGGCGAAACAATGAATCCGAATTTGAAAAATGGTGCAACGGCGAAACCGGTTATCCCATCGTAGATGCAGGAATGCGCCAACTGAACCAAACCGGCAGAATGCACAACAGAATCCGAATGGTCACTGCAAGTTTCCTCACAAAACATCTTTTGATTGACTGGCGCTGGGGCGAGGCTTATTTTGCGAAGAAATTATTGGATTACGACCTTTCAGCCAACAACGGAAACTGGCAATGGGCGGCAGGTTGCGGTTGCGATGCGGCGCCGTATTTCAGGGTTTTCAATCCAGATGAGCAGACGAAGAAGTTTGACAAGGATTTGAAATACATCCGAAAATGGAATCCTGATTTTGAAAAAGACATTGTGGAGAACCGAATAGTGGAGCATAAATTTGCGAGGGAAAGGGCTTTGGAGACTTACAAAAAGGCTTTGAACTAATGTTTTTAACCACAAAAGGCACAATTTTTTTTTAACACTTAAGTTGATGATAAGATTTATGAGATAGTGCAATTGAGAACACATAAGTTTAGGAAATCTTCGATTTTTTGATGACTTAATTATTTGATTAGAATTTTTGATAACTATCTAAGCTTTGACAAATCGTGTTTGGATGACAAAACCCATAGCCCTGATTGCAGTGGAAATCCCACAGCAAGCGATGGGAAAAGCAAGGCGCGAGGAATTGCAACGGAAAGCAGGTTCCCGGCTCCGAAGATTAAAGTTTTTTTATTCAATATTCAAGGTTTGAAAAAACTTCCGACATCTGACTTCCAACTTCTAACTAAAATTTTTCGTAATCGAAAATTTTGTATATCTTTGCACACTTAATATTTAACCGGGACGTGTTCCCAAAATTTTAAAATTATATGTCAGTAAAAATCAGATTACAAAGACACGGATCTAAAGGGAAACCTTTTTTCCACATCGTGGTTGCAGATTCCAGAGCTAGAAGAGATGGTAGATTCATCGAAAAACTAGGAATCTATAACCCAATTACTAACCCTGCTACAATTGAATTGAACGTAGATTCTGCTGTACAATGGTTGAACAACGGTGCACAGCCAACTGACACTGCAAGAGCTATCCTTTCTTACAAAGGTGCTTTGTACAAAAAACACCTTCAAGGTGGTGTTGCTAAAGGTGCTTTCGACGAAGCTGAAGCTGAAAAAAGATTCGGTGCTTGGTTGGAAAGTAAAGAAGCAAAAGTACTAGGTAAAGTAGAAGGTTTA
>Ga0247808_10001935_pt1 | contig 10042 bp, 16 predicted proteins | sample UWRJL089202R1_FD_179914 | JGI IMG/M metagenome (GOLD analysis project Ga0247808, IMG submission 179914) | Plant litter microbial communities from Arlington Agricultural Research Station in Wisconsin, United States - UWRJ-L089-202R-1 | ecosystem: Environmental > Terrestrial > Plant litter >... | reverse complement strand
GACACAGAAGAATAAAAAAGAGAAAGAGCTAAAAATACTTAGAACGGTATTTAAAAAGAAGCGTTATCCCAAGTACACTTTTCATGAACGGCCCGATTTTATTGTTCATCATATGAATGACTTCGGTGTAGAAATCACAGAATTTTATCCTGATGAAACTGTTGCGCGAATGGTAAATATGCCCAATTATGCAGAAAAAGTAACCGAAAAATCTTATATTCACAAAGATGATATAAATAAACTGGAAGTAGTTAATACAGAATATTTCAACAAGAAAAAAAAGAAATGGATTAAAATTGAGCAGCCAGCCGTAAGGCAAGAAAATATGCCGATTCATGAAAGAATTACCGTTTTATTATCAAAAATAAAAGGAAAGTCAGAACTACTGAACTCTTATGATAAATCACTGGAGAATATAGATCTGATAATTTATGATGGTCGGTCTTCTATGATTGATGGCATTAACGATGAGTACATGAGAAAAACTATAAGAGAAATGTACTCGCTAGACGTATTTGAGAAATCAGGATATAGAAATATTTACCTGAGCATACCTTTGCATGATGGTAGACCGGCAGAAGTAATTAAGCTGAAATAATTTTTAAAAGTATTTTCACTAGAGGCTGACAAAGATATTATCTTTTGGATACCATAACGTTGTATATCTTTTAGATATTCAATGAATAGTTGTAGTTAAGTTACCCTAACTTATGGCGGTATTCTATTAGTTCATAAACAGCAGACTCTAAAGTCTCTTTTTGGCGAAGATATATTTCATCGGAGATAATAACTCCAGGTAGGATCTCGTCAGAGAAGTTTGAGCGAGAACCTGTTAACGGTGTCGCCACTTTTTCGTCAAAATCGTTTAATGCACTGGACTCACTTGCGTGATTGACTATGATTTTACAATAATTAGCAATTTTTGAATAAGTAGATAAAATGGTTTTCCGATCACGTTCACTTACGGTTTTGCCAGATAAATTAAGGTCGGTAATAATATTCAATACTTCATCTATCGTTGCTTGTATTACGAGTATGTTTTCATGAGTAATACTAGAAAAAGATTTCTGTTTGTCAAAAAGCGGTTGAATCATTACAGGGAGAATGACGGTTGCGGCAAATACTGCGATAATTCCAATAAATAAACTTACAATTCCGTCATAGCTTAGGCCACCTTCTATTTTAACACCCTGAGAGATCAGCATGCCAGAGATAAGTCCTAGAGTCGTAATGACCAAGATAACTAGAATGTAAACGAAAGTCCTAATTGGCTTCTTGTTCATCATCATCCTCTAGTTGGTTCCAAAATCGATCGAAAGTCTCAGGGTCTGCGATAGTTATTTTTACGTGCTCAATGACTTTTTCAACACCACCGAAGTATTTTTTTAAATAAATACCCAGCTGTGAGGTAAAAGACGGGGGATAGCCCCAAGTGCCCGTCATATCAATGCTTAAAATTGTCGCCTTGGGTCCCCTGAGCTTTGGTGAGATATACACTTTGAAGAACTCTTCGGCAGAGCCATCACCTTCTTCAATAAACCTTCCGCCAGGAAGAGTAGTAAACTCCGATACTTTTACTTCAACGTTAGTCATAAAATCTGATCTTCCAATAATACACTGTAGCTTCTAGGTTATGATCTATATCCTTGATTGGATGTTGCATATCTTTTAGCTTTACGTGTGCCTTATTGGTAATTATATCAAACTCTTGGTACATTTCTTGCTGCGCTCTGCTAAATACGAACTGAACTCCTTTTCCACGCTCCAGCTGGTTCGTCGAACTACCAATGCCATTTGGAATATTTTTTGTCAAAAATCCACTTTGAGTAGTCGAGTTATCCAGAGCAACAGTAAGCCTGTGCTTTATTTTTGCGGAGAATGTGTTCCATTTATTTACGTTCTTTTTGATACTGGTATACATACCTATTCCTTGGTCAACAATGCAATATTCTATTTCTTTCCAGCCATCACCTTGTGTTGAATGTGTGTTAAAGATCCAAGGCAGTTTTTTGCCTTTTCGTGGGTCTGCGTGAAATACTGTATTCTCGGCAATTTCGACAATAACAGCTGACAGATTATTCAGTTGAATTAATCTGTTGTTACCAAAGAATTCAACTGTTGCATTTAAAATATCTTCAATTGCAGCACGATTAACGATATTTGAACTTCTAGATAGAAAACGTCCAGAGTTGAAATCAGGACGCCGCTGCTTTATTATCATTCGATCAAATTCTACTTCATCCCAAAGGCTTCTACTATCGGATCCTTTTGGTGGAATAATTACCTCCAAGAAGCTAGAGCGGGTTCGATCATCCAGCATAAATCCACTGAGTAAGCATATTGTTGCTAAATCGGTACTTTCAACACCAGACAAGTTCATGCTTGTGTCGATGCTGTTAATTAGATTGCGATCAATGGATTTAAGATAGGCAACTGTTTCTGCTCGATTAGTAAGAATAGAAAATATTTTCGGTCCAGGATAATCTGCATAAATTTTTTTACGTCTGAATAGTTTATTGAATTCAGATTGGCGTACATGATAACCACGAACATTACTTAAATGATGCCTCCTCCGTTCTTGCTCGAGATCATTTCTTTTAATACCCACCTGAAGTTTTTTAGATTCATCTGACATTGTTTTCATTATATATAACTTATATGCAGATGAGTAATTAGTGCACGTCAATTTAAGTGTGCTGAGCATTAACTAAAATTCAATGACATTTTTTCGTAATCCGTCCACTAGGGGCTGCCAAGCTTATCTATAATCAAATTAGTCTCCAATCTGGAGGCTTTTTTGTTATGATGAGCGCATGGTAAGTAACAAGCAGAGAAGACAGACTAGCCTGATATCGAATACCATTATCTGTATTGGTGTTCTCTGGATCGTAGCAGCGATCATTATCTTGCGAATAAATGAAGTCAACAATGACGGGACTATTATATTTTGGCTGAGTTTTGGGGCGCTAGCGATTTCAGTCGCAATAGCATTAAAAAATAAATACAGTCATTGGCAACTACTATTTGTTGTCCTGATTGGAATTTTGACCACATTTGTTTCGTACGTAGTTTACGCGATTCTACATCTTTCGGTCGTGTGAACACGATAATTCTATTTCACTACAAAAGTTCTAATTTCGTATACTAGGTGTCGCCAATCACATGCAATTTACAAATACCATAAAATATGGTATTTTGCTTTTATGAACAAGAACTTTTCACAAGGCTTCGTAAAGGAAACAGAGCCAACTTTTGCTGCCCTTATTATTCGTGACCTTATTACTCGTAAGTTTCTTGTCTTGATATCAAATGAACAGACTGTAGACGAAAGTGATTTTATTTCGACGCTTGACTCCAAAGTGGATCTTGATGGCGACGTTACTCTGCAGCTTGCAAAATCTTTATATGAATCAAAGATTATTCTTAGTACGTATAGAGAACTATCTCGCAGGAACAGTGTAAAGTTTAGTTTCGTTGACGATACTCCTGGGCATGTAGCGAGCGATATCTGCTACTACGTAGAAGCAGATATTCCTCATTTAGATAAGGTGACGCCCAGTGATAGTGGCTATGATGCGGCACTCGTAACCTTTGACGAGTTGGTCGATATGTTAACTGCAAGCCCAGTATCTAGTTATATTTCTATTGTAGGCTTAAGCCAGCTAAAGAATGAGTTTGAACTTTTAAGTTAAACAAAAGGTTCGAAGCACATCTACTAGCGGCTGCTACCAAATACACAGAATCATGAGAGTCTCCGTATCGGAGGCTTTTTTGTTATTATATATCTATGTCATTTCAAGCATATCTCGATGCCATTGAACTAAAGACCGGCAAAACACCGGCCGAACTTATTACTCTCGCACAAGAAAAAGGCTTTGATCCCAAAGTTACTAAAGCGAGCGAGATCGTCGCCTGGTTGAGCGAAGATTTTCAACTGGGCAGGGGTCATGCTATGGCATTTGTGCATGTCTTTAAGAACGGTGCCCAAATTAGCGATAAACACGTCGGGTCTACAGGTGTTCATAAAGACGAATCAGACACCCTACGTCTAGACGGTATCGATAGTTGAAATACTGCTACGCGATAATTACTGCTGACGAAAACTAAGAAAAGAGGTCGTTCAGCGTCCGACATTTTCCTCGTTCTTCCTTTCGGATAGATGGGTAGATATCTGGGCTGAACGACCTAAGGGTCGGTAAGAGCCGATGGCTCTAGTTGTTGTGGAGGTTCTTGCTACGTCCCAGGGTGTGACGTCGTGGCTCTTCGGGTGTGTAGGCCTGGATCCGCGCCATCGCCAGTGCGGTGGACATTCCGTCGATGGTTACCTTGTGGGCCATCATGTGCTCGTAGTGCACGACCAGGCGGGTTGCCTCGACGCGGTACGGGATGGTGGTCGAGTACGGAACTGCGATGGCCGAGACGAAGTCCGCTCGACTCATGTCGTCCCAACCGGCAGCGCCAACTGTCTGCATGAACTGCTCCTGAGCGAGGCTGAACTGCTCGTCGCTCATTACCGATTCTGTTTGTACTGCATTCTCGTTCAACTACTTGTCCTCTCGGAGACATACGTGGGTATAGAAAATACTATTACTCTTATATCATTTTAGTGATTGTCTGTCAATTCTATAGGTCACGAATAATCGAAGCATCATTTCAGACCTTAGCGGGGGGATTTAGTATTCAATAGAAAAGGCCCGCCGAAGCGGTGAAGAAGAATATCCTCAAACCTTTTCGACGGGCGTACGTACTACCTTGGAACAGGGGCTTTGTATCGCTGCTGCAACAAACCTGGTGCACCAGCTGCTTCGCCCTTCTTGCCAACCGGGACAAAGCCGAGGCTTGGGGCGATGGCGAGCAGCGGGTCGTGATCGTGGATGACGATGTTGACTGCGGTCGCTCTAGCATCCTGTCCGCGCTGCAAACCGTACTGCAACAGCCCTACTAGCGCATCGTGACGCATCGCATCGTCCAAACTGTCCGAAGCGACGAGTGCCGAGATGCCCCACTCTCCAGTCATTGGACTGAGATGGAGGGCTTTGCGGGCGCGCAGTGTGAACGCGTCCATTCCCGAAGCAAACGGTAGCTCGTCACTAATGTACCAGTAGTTGGACCTGGTGAACGCCACCAGCTTACCGTTCAGCAGGAATCCGCTAAACTGATCTGGGTGGTTGTACATCCGGAACTGCTGGTCCGTGACTTCTTTGTGGTCATCTGGATTGGCGATTGTCTCGGGGTCTTCGAAACCTCCAGCCAGCACGTCCTGTAGAACTTCGCGACGAATTTCTTCGGCGTTATCAAGCGTTGGATCGATCCTCTTAGCGAAGACCAGATCTTGCGGAAAGCTCATAATGCTCCTTGGTGTCGGGTACAACTCCATTTGAAGTATGTATATATTATAACATATTTTGTACATAATTACATTTTCAAATATATTACCTTGACAGGCGAGGTACTGTGTCATAAACTATAATTATGAACAACAGTAAACTCACTTCTGACTTACTCCGTGGTCACACCGACACGATCATCTTGAAATTGCTATTATCGGGTGACAAGTACGGCTATGAGATCACAAAGCTTGTTGCTGAACTATCCGGCAACAACTACGAACTAAAAGAAGCTACCCTCTACTCGAGTCTGAAGCGTCTCGAGGCTGATAACCATATCATCTCGTACTGGGGTGACGAATCGCAAGGTGGGCGGCGCAAGTACTACCGTATCACCAATAGTGGTCGTGACCGGTACAAGTTGAATCGACTGAATTGGGATAACGCAAAAGTAACATTAGAACATTTATTGTAAGGGGGAATATGGACAAGGAATTAACAACATTTATCAACGACGCATTCAAGCCATACGGTGACTTTCCAGCTAAGGCTGACGTTACTCGCGAGTTACTCAGTAATTTGCAGGACAAATACAAAGACCTAAAAGAGCAGGGCTTGTCTGATCAAGACGCGTACCAGCAAACAATTGACTCCTTTGGCGATGCCAGCGAAATCATGGACGAGATAGGGCACAAGCTATCATCTGAGCGCGACAACGCCGTTGCGAGTGTCCATAAGTTCAAAGGTGTCGCGCTAGAAGAGGCTGATCTTGCGGGGGTCAATCTTACCGATGCCAACTTTAGTGGGAGTGCGATTCAAAAGGCTAACTTTGATACCACTAATCTGACTGGTGCGAAATATGTTGCCTCGGCTATCTCGAACGCAACATTTGTAGGCGCGAAGTTGATTGAGACTATCTTTAAGAGTAGCGATATCCGATTCGGTGCCTTTGACCAATCGACACTTTCTAAGGTTCAGACAAAATCATCGTCACTGCAAAGCACGACGTTCGTGGATGCGACAATTAATGATTCGACCTTTAAATCTTCGGACTTTACTGATGCCTCATTTGAAAACGCTACAATTACCGATACAGTCTTTCAAGGTTGTAGCCTGACACGTACTACCTTTAAGGGTGCAACACTCAGTAACGTTTCGCTGCACTATAGCGATGTTAAACACACGGACTTCGACGGGGCTAGCATGGACAAGGTAACATATGCTTTCTTAAAGAAAACGAACGCGAACCTAGAGAATGTCACAGTTAGGTAGTCCGTTTGTGAAACGGACTGAGGATTCGAAGTTTGCCGTGTAGGTACTCGGAATTGGTCACAACGACAACAACAAGGAGCCATGCACCACTTACGAGCCACCCAGCGACTATGTCGGTCGGGTAGTGGACACCAAGGTAAAGTCGCGACAACCCGATAACGAGAATGTACAAACTAGCACTGACGGCAACCGGCCAGCGGTAGCGGGTCGTCCAGAAGATATAAATAACGGCGAGTGCTAATGCGGCACTCAGCATGGCGTGGCCACTCGGGAAGGAATAGCTGGTTTCGACAATCAATTGATCCCAAAGATCAGGTCGAGCACGCTCGAAGATTAGTTTTAGTACCAGATTCAACAGAGCAGCTCCACCGACTGTCAGTGCAAGGACAAACGCAGCGCGGCGTTTGTGGCGTAGCGTAAGAACAAGTAACAGGCCAATCGTCAACGTAATGATCCCGATTACGCCACCTAGCTGTGTAATGGTAACGAAAAAGGCATCCCAAAAGCTATTCGAAAACCCATTGATCGTTTGCAAAATTGTTTCATCAATCCACAATGTCTCGCCCTCATGGACTTCATCGGCGATCTGTCCGAAGCCAATCAAACAGGCAAGAAACAAGAGGAATGAGATTCCCAGGCTGACAAGCTTGTGTTCGATGACGTAGTGAAAGAATTTTTGCATGTTTATTCGACGGCAAATAGTTCGATATCAAACACGAGGTCGCTATTGGCTGGAATCATTGCTGACGCGCGACGACTGCCATACGCCATAGCCGCAGGGATGAGAAGGCGACGTGTGCCACCGATCTTCATACCTGGGACGCCTTTTGTCCAGCCTTCAATGACTTCGTCTAGGCCGAAGGTCACCACGTTACCGGCGTAATCTTTGCTGCTTTCAAAGATAGTGCCATCGGCAACCAATGCGCCGGTGTAGTGGGCAGTGATTGTTGCACCGACTGGCACTTCGATACCGTCACCAACGACGAGGTCGATGACTTCGAGTTCAGCTACTTTATTCTTTTTGCCATACGGCGTGAAATCTTGGAGGGGAGTACCCTTGAGTTTTGAGTTTTTCATATGTATCTATTGTACCAAGTAAATTTGCTATGATGGACATATGGCGCACATCCACACTGATCACAATCAACACGACTTTACCGTCACGGCATATATCATCCGCGTCGATACACCCGAGCCGGTAGCATTGCTACATATGCACAAAAAACTTGGTGTTCTGCTGCCTGTTGGCGGTCATATCGAGCTAGATGAGACTCCTTGGCAGGCAGTTGCGCATGAACTAACCGAAGAATCTGGCTATCGCATTGATGAGTTGCAAGTATTACAACCAAATTCCCGCATCAAACGAATGTCGAACGTCGTCCAGCACCCGTACCCACTCTCTATGAACACACACGATATTCCGATAAATCATTTCCATACTGATATCGAATATGGACTAGTGGCAAACTTTGCGCCATCACTGGACGTTGCTGCCGATGAATCGACCGATCTTCGCTGGCTCACGCAAACAGAGCTGCATGAACTATCATCTAAAGACATATTTAAGAATACCCGTGAGGTATATGACTTTATGTTCAACGAGGCGTTAGATAACTGGGAACGAGTCGACGCTGACGTCTATAGGTTTGAGTACCTGAAACCCACAGAGAATGATATAGTCGAATAATGAAAAAGATACCACAGCACTCAACCGAATCAGGCAAAGTTCACGTTAAATTCTTTTGGCTGGCCAGCATTATTATCAGCATTGTGCTAACGGTGATTATCAATCTTATAATTTTTATTGCTCAGCAATAACTAACTAGTTGGTCGTGCGTGCGCGCGTCTGGTTCTCTAATCGGAAGTTAATCTCGGCACCAATCAGGATAGCGAACGCTGTCAGGTTGAGCCATGTCATCAGTACGATGATCCCAGCAAAGACGCTATACGAGTCAGTAAAGTGTGCAAAGTAACGGGCATAGATAAAGAATAGTGTCGTGCCTAATAGCCAGATGACAGTCGCAATCGACGATCCCCAGGTAACCCATTGCCAGTGCGGGTTCTTGCGGTCAGGGGCGTAGCGGTAAAAGATGGCCAGTGAATAGGCAACCAGGGCTGCGATAAATACCCAACGGATAATGATGATACCGGTTGCGATGAACTCTGGAACCCCGAGTGACACCAAGAATGATTCACTCAAGATAAGCAATCCAACAACAATGATCGCAATGATACCGCCAGCAATGATAAAGAAGAGGCTCGTCAGGCGCAGTTTGACGAACTTTCGCGTCTCGTCGGTCTCGTAGATAGCATTAGCAGCGCTGATGATATTACTAACAGCACCGGACAGGCTAAATAGCGAGATCAGGATACCAAAGACGATAATGAATACACCGGATGATGGGTTAGCCAGCGCGGCCTCTAATTGTGTTGAGATGAGGTTGCCGATATCAGAAGGCAAATATGTCTCGATGACTTCAAAGGCCTTGTGGAGATTCTCTTCAGAGATCGCGAAACTCAAGATTGCAACGATGGCGGCAATTGCCGGGAAGGTCGCTAACGTCGCAAAGTAGGCGATACCAGCAGCAAGGATACCTATCCGCTTTGATTTGATGGCATTCTTGGTTTCTTTGAGGGCACTCTTCCAGTCTTTGGCTGCAAATTTACGAGGAGTGCGTGCGAACGATTTCGTCTCATCAGCAAGTATTGTTTGAGTACGAACATATAATTTTTTAATATTTAGCATAGACCAATTATACACGCCCGATGGTCGTTATGGCCGTTGTGCATATCTAAATAACACACTATAGTCGGGGTATGAACGACATTGTACAGCGCATTCATGATAGATTGAACAGCGTCCAACGAGACCGGGTTGCAGCCCTTAGTCAGTTACGCACCCTTCAGGCCGCCGCCGATAGTGCAAAAACAACCATTCACCACCTTGAACTAAAAAGCCTCAGCGACGCAGCGAGAGATAGCGACCCACATGCCAGTGCATTACACGACCTGGTGGAGTTACGACAGCAGCGCGCTCGCCTGAAGCAGTCTCAATCCGACCTGGCGCAATTGCACGACAAACTGAAGAAAATTGAGAAGGTAATCGATAGCCATAAGTTCTGGCTGGATTACGCCAATACGACGGATCCCACCAGGCAAAACGATGCTAAAGATTGGTTTAAACATACGATTGAGTATTAAAAGTAATATATATTACAGATAAGATATTCGCCGACACATACCCTTGGGCTAAGGAGAATACGATGATAACGCGACTAATCACCGGCACGTACCAACTCGTCCAGACCAAAAAACAGCACACAAAAATATTACGCCTTGGGGATGACCAATATGCTTGGGTCGCTTTCGAAAATATAGGCGAGGTCCTCGTATTACTACATAGCGATTATCCTATCGAATGCACCCTAAGTGCAGGTGAATAT
>Ga0247808_10001933_pt1 | contig 10051 bp, 5 predicted proteins | sample UWRJL089202R1_FD_179914 | JGI IMG/M metagenome (GOLD analysis project Ga0247808, IMG submission 179914) | Plant litter microbial communities from Arlington Agricultural Research Station in Wisconsin, United States - UWRJ-L089-202R-1 | ecosystem: Environmental > Terrestrial > Plant litter >... | reverse complement strand
TAACATTTCCAAAAACACTGCTATAATCATTGACGAGCACTATATCCCTTCTTTCAAACCTGCTAAGGTTTTCGTTGACAAGATCAAAGGAAGCAGCAAGGTGAAAGCAAACGCAGAGAAGGCGATGTTGGAAGCGGAAGACGTAGATTAATGACGGTCCGTAAATGAAACCCTTACAAATTAGCATTGTCATTCTTTCCCTGGCGGGAGTCATTTCTTTTTTCATGCTGCCAAAAGTAGTAGTAGAAAATGAAAGCGATAGTCCTGTAGAAAAGAATTTGACCTCAAATTCAGTGAGGGACAAGGAATTGAATACTGAAATGGCGACCACCCACACGGTCAAAGTACAGGAGTCTGATCTAAATGTATTGGCGGAATTAAAAAAACAGCTGGCAAAAGCGGGTAATACTGAAAAAAAGCTTATTTTTGCCGACTCTTTATCAGCCTATTACCGTAAGTTGCAGCAATATGACAGCGCTGCTTCCTACAAAGAATTGGCTGCAGAGTTATCACCCAGTGAAGCCAGATGGGCAGCAACAGGTGAGCGATACGAAGAAGCATTCAATTTTGCAATCGGTGACGAACGCAAAACCTATTTGAAAAAAGCACAATCGTATTATAATAAAGTATTGGATCAGGACCCCAAAAACCTGGAAGTCAAATCGAAATTAGCGATGACTTACGTCAGCGGGGAACAACCCATGAAGGGAGTTGGATTATTGAAGGAAGTGTTGAAAGACGATCCGGAAAATCAAACGGCGATGTTTAATCTTGGTATTTTATCTGTTCAGTCAAAGCAATTTGAAAAAGCATTGGAACGATTTGATGCTTTACTGAAGATTAATCCAAAACACGCTCCAGCTCACTTCTACAGAGGAGTTTCTTATTTGAGCCTTGGAAATAAGCAACAGGCATTAGCCAGTTTCGAAAAAGCCAAGTCACTCGAGAAGGATAAAGAATTTAATGCCATCGTCGATGATTATATTCATCAGGCTGAGGCAGGAAATTAAGTATTAACACTATAAACAATTACATTATGCCTTGCGGTAAAAAAAGAAAGAGACATAAGATCTCTACACACAAGAGAAAGAAACGTTTGAGAAAAAACAGACACAAGAAGAAGTAGTCCTTACTTCATCTGTGTTCTGAAGATGATTTTTAACCAGATTCGCTTGCATGGCGGATCTGGCTTTTATCATATCTATACCTCTAACTTTCTACTACGTTGAGTAAAGAATTATTTATCAGTTCTGCTCAGGAGGGAGATCGTATCGCCTTAGTCAGTGAAAGACGTCTAGTCGAGTATCAGGTTCAGAATAACTCCAATAAATTTAATGTAGGCGATGTCTACCTGGGAACAGTCCGTAAGATTGTGCCGGGGTTGAACGCTGCATTCATTGATATTGGGTTTGAAAAAGATGCTTTCCTACACTATTTCGATTTAGGACCTAAATTAAAGTCCTTACAAAAATATACTGACCAGGTTCTCCATTCACCATCCTCAGTGTCGCCTAGACTCGCTAAGTTCAGGCAGGAACAAGAGATTCCCAAAGACGGGAAAATCTCTCAAGTATTAACAAGAAATCAACCTATTTTAGTACAGGTTGTAAAAGAACCTATTTCCAGCAAAGGCCCGAGACTTTCCTGTGAAATTTCGTTGGCCGGTCGCTACATCGTACTGGTTCCTTTTTCCAATGGCGTTACAGTTTCTAAACGTGTCACCGACAAAGCGGAAAGACAACGTCTGGTGCGTTTATTGACTTCTATCAAACCCGAAAACTTTGGTATCATCATTCGTACCGTAGCAGAAGGAAAAGAAGTGGCCGAGCTGGATGCAGATTTACGCTCTCTGGTAAAAACATGGGAAGACGGTTTTGCCGCTTTAAAAGTGTCCAAACCAAGAGACCTGATCATCGGTGAACAAGATAAAACATCTTCTATCTTAAGAGATACATTGAACGGTTCGTTTGATGCCATCACGGTAGATAAGAAAGAAGTTTACGACGACATCAAAGCTTACCTCAAAAAGATCGCTCCGGACAAAGAAAAAATCCTGAAGCTTCATCAAGGTAAAATAAAACTATTTGAGTCAGCAGACATTGAAAAGCAAATCAAAACTTTGTTTGGCAAGTCTGTAAGCCTTCCTGGTGGCGGCTACCTGATCATCGAGCATACGGAAGCGTTGCATGTGATCGACGTAAACAGCGGCAATAAATCCATCTCTGAATCCAATCAGGAAGAGACGGCTTTGTACACCAACATTGAAGCCGTAAAGGAAGTTGCCCGTCAACTGAGATTGCGCGACATGGGTGGTATCATCGTAGTCGATTTCATAGACATGAAGAAAGCGGAAAACCGCAAAGTGATCTATGAACGCATGAAGTCGGAAATGAAAGACGATCGTTCTAAATTTGTGGTCCTTCCAATCTCTCGATTCGGATTGATTCAAATTACAAGAGAGCGTGTACGTCCTCAGACGAACATTACTACCTTAGAAGTTTGTCCTACCTGCGGCGGTACCGGTAAAATCAACGCCAGCATCGCGGTAACGGATCAGATCGAAAATCATTTGGAGGTGGTATTGACGAAACAAAACGAAAAGAAAGTAACGATCATCGTTCATCCTTTCGTACACAGTTTCTTCACCATCGGTTTCCCATCCAAACGCATGAAGTGGTTCTTCAAATATGGCAAATGGATCAAATTGTTTAAAGATTCTTCTTTTGGTGTGACAGAATACAAATTCCTCAATGCCATGAACGACGACATCGACCTGGAAACGAAAACGAAGAAAGAATTTGTCTTTGATGCGAAACAGGAAGAGATCGAAGTGGAAGAAGAGGAAGAAGCATAACACTATTCTATTCTTATAGAAAGCGGAACTCGTAAGGGTTCCGCTTTTTTTGTAAATACATTATATTTTTAAATGAATAAACGATGACACCGTTCAAATACTTTTTATTGAGTTTGTTAAGCATTGTTTCTACGTTTGCTAGCGCACAGGGACCAATGAATGTGCAGTGGAGCAAGTGGTACGATCATGAATCTACCGTAACGCCCCAGGCTTATTTTGGCAATGACAGCAGCGGGTATTACGGCATATTGGAAACGTATAATTATTATGCCAATGCTTTCATTAAACGAAAACAACAGGATTTGGCGTTCTTTAAACTGGATCTAAAGGGTGAATTTGTTTTCACAAAAAAATTAAGTTTGAAGTATAAAGAGGAAACAGTACGTATTTCTCAAGATCATACGATTGGAGGGCAGTATTATTTGTTCGCAAATTTTCAGTCGAAAAAAGAAAAGACAGTGACCATTCTGGTCTACACCTTAGACAAAAAAGGTAATGTCTCAGCCTCTCCCAGAGAGCTGATGGTGTTGCCTACATTGGACGAGGATGATTATGCCTATGAGTGTTATCAGGATAAAGATTCCTCTGCCTTTTACATACGATCATCCACGGGACAAAATCTGGAGAAGGGTTCTTTTCGACTGTTTAAATTTGATACGGCATTAAATTTAGTAGCAACGCAAGATTTCAAGTTTCCTACAGATGAGTTCTACCAGCCTGACCAAATGATATTGCATAGGAATAAAATTTATATTCTCGGACTGGTACCACGCGATCTGGAAGTAAAACGAGCAGCCAAGTATAAATTGTCTTCTTACGATTTAAAGACTTATCAATCTGCGCATGAATCCATCACATTGAATACCGGCACTACTGCCAGTTGCTATTTGGATTTTGATGCGCAGGAAAATCCAGTATTAACCGGGTTTTATGTTAAAGAAATGAGATTTAAATGGGACAGTAAGCTTCTTGATGGATTCTATTGTTTGAAATTTGATTATGCAACAGGCAACGAAATCTTCAATATACAAAAGGAATTTCCTCAGGAAGTGATGATGGAATTTACAACAGAGAAAAAAGCCGCCGCTGGATTTTTATTGTCGGAACTGCGAATAAAATCCATTAACAATCGCAGCGATGGAAGTATGTACATTGTATCGGAACACGCCGCAAACACTTACTCCGGAGATCATATCTATTATACGTACCAAAATCTCATTGTAACAAGTATCTCAAAAGAAGGTACAATAGAATGGTTCAAAACCATTCCAAAGCCCAAGCAAAGCAGTATTATGATTGACCATGTGAGGTTTTATTCTTTCCTGCAAGGCTCTGCCGGTGACAATGTATTTTTTCTTTACAATGAAAATTACGACAACCCCAACAGACCTAAAACGATAGACCATGCAGGATTAATCAATTGCAATGATGTCATCACCACTTTGGCCACGCTGGATAGAAAAGGCAACTTAACCAGACAAACTGTTTTCAAAGAAGATAATCCAAAGCATAAAACGTGTATCGAACCGATTAACTCGTTGAAAATTTCGGAAGATACTTTTATACTTTTCCGTACGTCGGGACAGGATGCTAAACTTGGACTCCTGAATTTTAAGAAGTAATTATTTTTTATGAAACCAATCACCCCCATAGCCAGTCATGAGAAAAAAGTAGTGTTACTTTTACTGTTCAGCATTGGCTGCTTCATGTCTTATCTGGCTTATTACAATCAGTTTTGGGAGGGAGGAGCAGAAAACTTTTGGCATTACTTCTTTTCAAGGTATGCTTACGAACATCCGGAGTTTTTTCTGAATCATTGGGCCAAGCCTCTATTCGTCTTACTGAGTGCGCCCTTCGCACAATTCGGATTTTATGGGTTGAATCTGTTTAATATTTTATGCGGTCTGTTCAGTGCATACATCGTTTACTTGTTTTGTGTCAAATTGAACCTTCGAAACAGCTGGTTCTCGGTACTGCTGGTTTTATTTACTCCCATGTATTTTTTAATGCTGCAGTCAGCGATGACCGAAATTTTGTTTGCCTTGGTGATGGTATTAGCTTCCTATTTATTATACAGTGAAAAATATGCCATGGGAAGTATCATGGCTTCCTGTCTGCTGTATTGCAGATCAGAAGGAATGTTCATCGTCATGATTTTCGCCGTATTTCTCCTGCTTGAAAAGCGCTGGAAGTACTTGCCTTTATTGGCTACAGCAATGGTGATCTATTCATTCGCCGGCTTATTTTCAGGGCACAATTTTTTCTGGTACTTCACTGAAAATCCTTATGCTGCGGATAGCCCTTATGGACACGGTGATTACATGCATTTCATTGATAAGTATGAATATACCTTAGGTTTGCCCCATGTTGTACTGTTAGGCATAGGTACCTGTATACTGTTATTCACAATCGTTAAAACGAAAGGGTATTTGTTTTATAAACACATCACAACAGACGTGAAAGTATTGCTACTTGTACTTGCACCGGCAGTAGCCTTCTCTGCCTTTCATATGTATGCCTGGGCGGAAGGTAAGTTTGGATCGGCTGGTATTGAAAGGGTTTTTGCTTGTGTGATTCCTTTAACAGCCATTGTAGGGATGTATGCGGTAGATAAAATTGAAAAGATAAAAATAGAGCTTGTACAAGGACTTGCATTGAGTGCTATTTTTTACCTGTTAGTGGTAGCTACATTCAAACACAGAGACTTTCCCGTGCAGGCGCACAATGCCGAAAAGACTTATGTGGAAGTGGCCGCAGATTGGTTTAAGAAAGAAAGGAAGGAAGGCTATGTGATGTATTATGGTCACCCGGGTATTCTTTTCTATTGTGATTACAATCCATTTGACAGCATGAATAGAGAATGCCAGAGCTTCCCCAATGATTGCTCCGGCAAAAAAGGAGAGAAGTATTATTACCTTTGGGATTCTGCGTTCAGTAAATTTGCTTGTGGAACTTCATTAGAAGACGTGGAACGTTGTCCTGATCTGAAAAAAATAAAAGAGTACAGAGAGAATGATTACACCTTAGTATTTTTTGAATCAAAGTAAAAATTCAATCCAGATGATTTTAAAGCGGATGTGTGAAAACACATTCGCTTTTTTTATTGGATGTATAGATACTGCGTTTAGATAAGAGTTCGGGTCTCTTATCAGTGCATTTTTAAGCAGTAAGAGGACTTTCTTTATTTCTCTGATTTTTTGCAACCAGCTCATCACAAAAATTGAATCAAAAACACTCGTCAGGAAATGTTTTAATGTAAAATATAGGATAAAACGACTCTTTTTACAGGTGAAAAGTACATGGTGTACAACCAAAGGCTTTTTTAAGCCGTTTCATCCCCCATAGACAATTAGAGTTTTTGAATTCATTTATAAAGACATCATGAAACAGATTTTTACCTTTTCAATTTTCACATTCCTTGTACTCCTTTCTTTCGCTGGCAAAGCTCAAACTCCTACCGGATTGAAGGATGCAACCAGCATGGCCTCACAAGCCATCTTCGGAACTGTAAGCTGGAGTAATCCTTTCAATGCATTGTTTAATGATGGCACAACAACATCTGTTACCGCATTGATTTTAGGCGACGATACCGATTACCTCACGGCAACAGGATTTAATATTGTAGTTCCTCCCGGTATGATCGTTTCAGGTATAGAGGTAGAAATTGTAAAAAGCGGAACGAATGGAATCTTATACAGTGTGACGGATAAAGACGTGCGCATTATAAAAGGCGGCGTAAGAACGGGCAACAACAAAGCGGTAACTGGCAAATGGCCTTCCGCCGATCAGACATTTACGTATGGAAGCAGTTCAGATGATTGGGGTACTACGTGGACAGTAGCAGATGTGCAGAGTGCAAACTTTGGAGTAGCGATCTCTGCGCATCTTGCAGGGGTTCTTTTACCCACCGCTTCTGTCAATGCCATTCGAGTAAATGTCTATTACGATAGCGCACCTTTGCCTGTAGCATTATTGAACTTTGAAGCGAATACAAACGCTAACACAGTAGTGCTTGACTGGTCAACTGCGACAGAAATCAATAACGAAAGCTTTACGGTGCAACACTCGGTAAATGGCAATCAATGGAATGATGTAAAAGTAATACCAAGTCAAACGACCAATAGCGCGGTACTTAGAAGCTATACCTTTACAGATAGTAACCCTTCGGCGGGGAAAAATTATTACAGATTAAAGCAGACAGACCTGGATCAACAAGTTACGTATTCCTTCATTGCTACAGCGGAGGTAAAAACGGAAGAGCTTTTAGTTTATCCCAATCCGTCCAATGGCATCATTCACCTTGTCTATTCAGAACAACAGAACGCTAAGGTCCCAGTAGTACTGAGCGATATTTGGGGCAAAACAATACAATCATACGATTGGCCTTCTACAGGAAATGATTTCACGTTAACGGTTTCTTCTTTACCCGCCGGTGATTATTTAATCAGCATGACATTGAACGAGAAAGTAGTCAATCAAAGAATCCGAATCGCCTATTGAGAATTCGGAAAAAGAAGCATTAAATACGAGCCGCATAAAAAGGGGAACCATGGAAGTGGTTTCCCTTTTGTGGTTTTATAAACCTAATAGAGGAATATTAAAGGACAAAAACAAAAGGCGCCAAGATTCACTCACGGGGAAATTATCCAAATTATTATCAGAATTATCCCATAGTTTATTAAGTGCAATTGTCTTCTTGTAAATACTTCGTAAACGCTTGTCAGTCAAGCGTTATTTTTTATAATAAACTCTATTTATCCGCAATTTTAAGACTGTAAAATACTGATTAATAGAGATATAAAGTGATTTTTTTTACTGGTTCTGCGATCAATCTTATAAACTGCGCTTATCTTAGTATTAATCCTTCAAAAAATTGAACTATACGACTATTGCCTGACGATTGATAGTTGAATTTAAAAAGGGGATTTCACCAAAAACCGGCTGCTATACATTTATCAATCACTTAAAAGTACAAACTTCTTTCACCTTAAACTCCTCACTATGAAGCTAACTTTAAAAATTGTACTGATGTTTCTCTTACTGGGAACATCTATTGTAACACAAGCACAACGTGTCGTAGGTTACATGCCCTATTGGGCTGGCGATGCCAATTTGATTCAATACAGTAAACTGACTCATATCAATTATGCTTTTGCTTTACCCAATGCAGATGGAAGTATTAAACCGATTTCTGAAGTGGCGAAGTTGCAAACCATTGTAACGCGTGCACATGCTGCGGGGGCTAAAGTATTGATCGCTATTGGCGGTTGGAGCGATAATGGAGAATTGTTGGATAGTCGCTTTGAACAATTGGCAGGCAATGCTACATCAAGAGCACGTTTTGTTTCAGCGGCCATGAGTCTGGTGGCTACTTATAATTTGGACGGTGTAGACATCGATTGGGAATATCCTGATCAGGGACAAAGTTCCAACAATTACGATTTGTTGATGACGGCTTTGTCCGATCAATTAAAGCCACAAGGTAAACTACTCTCTGCAGCGGTTACCGCGAGTTACAATGGGGGTGGTGTTTCTTTAACTGCTTTATCAAAGATGGATTATGTAAATATAATGGCGTATGATGAAAATGAATTTCAGCATTCAACTTTTGATTTCGCTGTTGCCTCTCTAAACTATTGGGCTGGAAGAGGGGTAGCAAAGAATAAATTAAATTTGGGTGTTCCTTTTTATGGAAAACAAGGTGGTGAAGTGTCATACGCTACACTTTTGTCAAGAGGTGCAGACCCGAATGCGGATGTGTTTGGTAGCATCGGTTACAACGGGTTGGTCACCATGAAAAGAAAAGCACAATATGTAAAAGATCAGGGTTACGGAGGAATTATGATTTGGGAACTGTCAGAAGATGTTACCAATGCTAATTCTTTAGTCTCGGCTATTTATGGTGTACTTGGAGGCACTACACCTCCGGTAAATCAAGCACCCGTTGTTACGTTGACTTCTCCCGCTGCCGGCACCTCTGCTGCAGCTCCCGCTACATTTACGCTTAGCGCTACCGCAACAGATGCGGATGGCAGTATTGTGAAAGTAGAATTTTACAATGGAAGTGTACTTTTATTCACGGACAATACCGCTCCTTTTACTTATTCCTGGACAGGAGTTCCCGCTGGTTCTTATACCTTAACGGCAAAAGCCACGGACAATCTGGGCTTGACTACTACCTCTGCATTAAAAACAGTTACTGTAACTACAACTGCTCCTGTCAACCAGGTTCCTGTTGTTAGTCTTACGTCCCCTGTTAACGGAACATCTGTACTTGCACCGGCTTCCTTTACATTGACAGCTTCGGCTACAGATGCAGATGGCAGCATTGCCAAAGTAGAGTTTTATAATGGAGGCACGCTTTTATTCAGTGATAATGCCGCGCCGTTTTCTTATGCCTGGACAGGTGTATCGGCAGGTTCTTACTCTTTGACAGCCAGAGCTACTGATAACTCAGGCGCTTCTGTAACCTCTGCTGCTGTTGCCGTTTCAGCGACTACACCATCTGGCACTAATCAGGCACCAACGGTTAAAATTACTGCGCCGGTTAATAACGGAACGTATAACTCTCCTGCTGCAATCACCATCATGGTGGATGCCAGTGATGCCGATGGCAGTATCGCTAAAGTGGACTTCTACAATGGTGCTACCTTGATTGGCACTGACAATACTTCACCTTATTATATCGTATGGTCCAATGTTGGCGGAGGTACTTATCCTGTGACGGCAGTGGCCACTGACAATGGTGGACTCACAAAAACATCTGCAGTGGTGAATGTAGTGGTTTACGGTACAGTAGTCACACCACCTTCTAATCAAGCACCATCTGTTAGTTTAACTGCTCCTTTAAACGGAACATCCGCAATTGCTCCCGGGTCATTTAATCTTACGGCAACGGCAAATGATGCTGACGGTAGTATTGCATCCGTGGCATTCTATAATGGCAATACGTTATTGTTTACAGACAATGCAGCACCTTATGCTTATTCCTGGACAAGTGTAGTGGCGGGGTCTTATACATTGTTTGCAAAAGCAACAGACAACCTGGGATTAACCAGCACTTCTTCTGCAGTGACTGTTGCTGTAACAAATACAGCACCGGTCAATCAGGTGCCTAACGTGAGCCTTACTTCGCCTGTAAATGGTACATCAACAACAGCTCCTGGTTCTTTTAACTTAACAGCATCCGCTGCAGAT
>Ga0247808_10001931_pt1 | contig 10058 bp, 12 predicted proteins | sample UWRJL089202R1_FD_179914 | JGI IMG/M metagenome (GOLD analysis project Ga0247808, IMG submission 179914) | Plant litter microbial communities from Arlington Agricultural Research Station in Wisconsin, United States - UWRJ-L089-202R-1 | ecosystem: Environmental > Terrestrial > Plant litter >... | reverse complement strand
TCGACCGTGGGTGGCGACGCTGCCACTCCCGCAGGTGCTGTGCCCGGTTCTGTTGTGTCTGTCATTGTGTGCTCCGTGCCTCGCGGTGCGGCGGACCGGCTGCCCGGACCACCGCACCACGTGATTGTGCCGGTTAGAAGTAACCGAGCGGGTTCTCCGAGTAGGACACCAGGAGGTTTTTCGTTTGCTGGTAGTGCTCGAGCGCCAGCTTGTTGTTTTCGCGGCCGATGCCGGAGCTCTTGTACCCACCGAACGCGGCTCCGGCGGGGTAGTTGTGATAGTTGTTGATCCACACCCGGCCTGCCTGGATTTCACGCCCGGCCCGATACGCAACGTTGCCGTTGCGAGACCAGACGCCGGCACCGAGCCCGTACAGGGTGTCGTTGGCGAGAAGAATGGCGTCGTCGTAGTCGGTGAAGCTCGTCACCGCCACCACCGGGCCGAAGATTTCTTCCTGGAACAGACGCATCGAGTTGTTGCCCTCGAAGATCGTCGGTTCCACGTAGTAACCCCCGCTGAGGTCACCGCCGAGGTCAACGCGCGAACCACCGGCGGCAACTTTTGCTCCCTCTTGCTTGCCGATGTCGATGTAGCTGAGGATTTTTTCGAGTTGGTCGTTCGACGCCTGCGCCCCGACCTGCGTATCGGTGTCGAGCGGGTTGCCCTGCACGGCCCTTTTGGTGCGCTCGACCGCGTCGCCGAGGAAGTCGTCGTAGATTGACTTCTGAATCAGTGACCGCGACGGGCACGTGCAGACCTCACCCTGGTTAAACAGGTACAGCGCGAAGCCTTCGAGCGCCTTGTTGTAAAACGCATCCTTCTCGCTCGCGACGTCCTCAAAGAAAATGTTGGGGCTTTTGCCGCCAAGTTCGATTGTGGACGGGATGATGTTGGCGCTTGCGTACTGGAGGATCAGCCGCCCGGTTGTGGTCTCACCCGTGAAGGCGATTTTGCGGATCCGGGGGCTCGACGCGAGCGGTTTGCCGGCCTCAACGCCGAATCCGTTCACGATGTTGACTACGCCGGGCGGGAGGATGTCACCGATCAGTTCGATGAGCACGAGAATCGACGCGGGTGTCTGCTCGGCGGGCTTCAACACAATGGTGTTTCCTGCGGCGAGCGCGGGTGCGAGCTTCCACGTCGCCATCAAAATCGGGAAGTTCCACGGGATGATTTGCCCGACAACCCCGAGGGGTTCGTGAAAGTGGTACGCCACGGTGTCGTTGTCGAGCTCCGCGTGGTCGCCGTCCTGGGCGCGGATCGCGGCGGCAAAGTAACGGAAGTGGTCGGCGGCAAGCGGAATGTCTTCGTTGAGCGGCTCGCGCACGGGTTTGCCGTTCTCCCACGTCTCAGCCACGGAGAGCAGCTCGGTGTTGGCATCGATCACATCGGCAATACGGTTGAGCACGGCGGCACGTTGCGCTGGAGTGGTTTTGCCCCATGTCGCGAATGCTCGGTGTGCGGCATCGAGCGCAAGCTCGATGTCCTCTGCGGTTCCACGGGCGACCTCGGTAAAAGTTTTACCGGTGACGGGCGACGGGTTCTCGAAGTACTGGCCCCTCACGGGCTTGACCCACTCACCGCCAATCCAGTGTTCATAGCGCGGCTTGAAGGTCACGAGCGAATCGGGTGTGCCGGGTGCGGCGTAGACGGTCATGTCTCTAGTGGTCCTTTGACGTCGTTGTCGAAAGAGGGCCCCGGTCAGGACCCCGCCCTCACGTTACGGGGCGAACAGTTGCGGGGAGGTTGCGGCCAGTTGCGCCTCAATCCGTTCAATCCGTGCCACCACAACCGCTCGTTTCGGCGAGCGCGGCGGCAGCAGGCGCAGGGCCGTCCGCCACACGTCCACGTCGTAAGCGGCGTCGTCCGTGTGTGCGTAGTCGAGCACTGTTTCGACCGATCCGTCGCTGAGGATGCACTCCCGCAGCAGCGTCGCAACCTCGTCACCAATGTCGCGGATGCCGGGTGCCTGGGACGTGGGAAGAAGATGACCGGTATACGCGCCAAGGGCAACCCGATGCGCCCCACGTTCGAGAAAGGCGAGCACACGCAGGGCATCGAGCTCGAGCGGCACGGTGAGGCGATAGGGCCTCGAGAGGGGCACCAGTTGCGGGTCGATCTCCTCGAGCACCCGCCGCAGTCGCACCATCTCCGACCTCAGGGTGACGGTGGAGGTCTCCCCGTCATAGAGCAGTCGCGTGAGGTGATCAGCGGACAGCCCGTCCCGGTGCCAGCTCAACAGCGTCAGGATCTCAGCATGCCGCGGGCTCAGCTCCCACGTGCGCCCTCCCGACTCGAGACGACCGCTCTCCCGTCCGAGTACTGAGAGCAGTCGCTGGGGCCCACCCGGGGGCGCGTGGCGACGGTCACCCGGGTGCTCGGTGGGACTATTCGGACTCCGGATGACGCGGTCGCGCGTCTCCGGGTCCGTTGGCGGCACCGGAGGCGCACGGTCGAACCCAATCGTGACTGCCGTCGACGTTATCGCGCGGTCGGCATCGTCGAGCCGCCGAAAGTGCAGCTCGGCCTCTACCGCAGCGACCGCGGCCTGGATCAACGGAAGAGTGTTGGGCGCCACGGCGTCCTGTCCCCCGGTGATATCGATCACACCGAGGATCGATCCCGTGCCGGGGTCGTGCACCGGTACAGCGCTGCAACTCCACGGGTGCACGATCCGGTTGAAGTGTTCCGCCCCGTGGATCTGCACGGCCTGGCCTACGGCGATCGCGGTTCCTGGGGCACTCGTCCCCACAGCAGCCTCCGACCAGTTGGCCCCCTCAACAAAAAGCATCTGCTCGGCCTTGCTGCGCAGGGCACGGTCCCCGTCGATCCAGAGCAGGCGACCCGCCTGGTCCCCCACGGCCACAATGAGGCCGCTGTCGAACGTGTGACGAATCAGCAGCCGGTGAATGGTGGGCAGCACCACCGCGAGGGGATGGGCGTCGCGGTACGCCCGCAACTCCTCAGCGGGCAGCTCAACGGTGGTGAGCCGTGCGTCTGGGTCGAGCCGCAGCCGAAGCGACCGCTCCCACGATTCCCGCACCACTTGCCGCACAAGCGCATTGGGCACATGGTCTGCCACCACCGCGGTGTGCAGCGCTTCGAGCCGGTGTGGGGTGAGCGGCGCGCTGGTGCCGTCGGAATTCGTCATCCACGAGCTCGCCACAGAGACCTCCGATCACCCTTGGCCGTCAGTGCATCCAGCATAAACGGCGCTGCCCCACCCCGCAGGTGGTTGTGTGAACGGTGTCAGCGGTCGCGCCCGCAGCACGGCGGGCGCCGGTGACCTTTAGTGCAGCAGGGTGCCGTCCTCGCGCAGCACGTTCTTTTCGCCCGCCTCGATCGGCACGGTGAAACGGTTCTGCTTGGGCGGCATCGGGCAGTTGAAGTTGTAGCTGAACGCACACGGCGGCAGCACCGCACGGTTGAAGTCGAGCGTGATGGTGCCATCGTTGTTGGGCGTCACGTAGAGGAAGCGCCCCACACTGTAGGTGCTGTCGCCATTCGTTCCGTCGGCAAAAACGAGCTGCAGCGCGTTGCCAGACTTAAATGCGGCCAGGTCGTAGTCGACACCGTCTTTGGTGAAGGTGATATCTCCGGGCACAACCGCATCGCGGGTCGCGCCGTTCTCCTTCAGGTGCTCAAAGCCGACGGCCTTGCCCCCGGGGATCTCGGTGAACGACGCGGTGATAACCCACTCCGGGTTGTAGCCAAACAACGAAATGCTGCCGTAGTCGCGAATTGCCTCGGACTCGGCGTCCCACACACGCAGCGCATAGCTGCCCTGCTCATTCGCGATCACAAAACCGCGCACGGTGTCGCTGAAAGTTATCTCGCTGGGTACATCGGCGTCCTTGCCGCGCACAACCGCAGACCCGTCCACGAATTCGCCGTCAACCACGATCTGGTCGGATGCCGACGCGGTGACACGCAGCCCCGACTCGCCCGCGGGCAGCGGAGCCCACACCCCCGGCACCCCATAGATCGGCTGCTCCGAGTCGATCCACTGCGTGTTGACCAGTGCAAGCGGACCAAACTGTTCCGCAACGGTCCGCTCGCGACGGCTGTGGAAGCGCGCAAGGGAGTCCGCAGCAGCGAGCAGGTCGTCGTTTGCGGGAGCGGTGGTGGATGATGCGGCGTTTGTCATACTGGTTCGTCCTCGTGTGATCGTGGTGGGGTGTTACCCCGCGGAAGCCTGCTGGGGTTAACCGGCGGGGTGGCGGTCTTATTTCCTCCGGGCCGCGCGAGCGGAGCGGTGCGTGCAGAGCGCGACGGGATACTCGTCAGAAGTACACCGGCAATAACCACGGCCCCACCGAGCAATTCGATCGGCGGAACCTCCTCGCCGAGCAGGAAGCCGATCAGCACCGTGAAGACGGTGACCAGGTTGAGAAAGATGCCGGCAACGCTTGCCTTGGTGTTCCGAAGAGCGAGGTTCCACAACACATAGGCGCCCACCGACGGGAAGATCCCAATGTAGGCCAGCGCGAGCAGCGGCTCAGGGTCCTGCGGCACCTCAACACCGTTGACGATGGCGAACGGCGTCATCACCACAAACACCAGAACGGCCTGAGCGGCGGTCGCAGTGATCGGTGGCACCGACCGCGTCATCCTTCCCCAGATGGAATAGAGGCTGAACACCAGAACGGCACCAACCATCAACAGCTGGCCCACGTTGAAGTCGAACTCGAGCAGTGTGCTGAGGGAGCCCTGGCTCAGGATGACGAGGACTCCGGCCAGGCTGATAAGGATGCCCGCGATGCCGCGGAGCGTGAGACGGTCCCGAACGAGAAGCGCGGCGAGGAGTGCCATGGTGGCCGGGTTCGCCGCGTTGATGAGGGACGCGCCCGCCGGGGTGGTGAAGTTGAGGGCCTCGTAGAGAAAAAGGTTGTAGGCGAGCATTCCCAGCAGGCCAAGGAAGAGCAGAAGCGGCCACGCGCGGAGCACAGCACCCCACTGTGGTTTCTCAACGACGTGCGCAATCACCACAAGCGGCACGATGGCGATGGCCCAACGGAGGTACGTGAGGTCGAACGGTGACATCGTGGTGACCGCGACGCCACCCACAACGTAGTTGCCGGCCCAGAACAGTGTGGCAAGCAGCATAAAAACTGCGGGAGCAAGCTTCACGGCTTTTCCGTGGTCCGGGAGGAGGCACCTGTACGCATCACGTCCCAGTGTGCCATCCCGGCAGCGCGGTCAATTTCGGACGCGGGGTTCCACGATGCAGTCGGGGCCGGGGAACATCAGCGCCTCGTGACCGTCATCAAACCGGACCAGGTAGGGCGGGCCGCCGTCGGCGCTACGAACCTCGATGATTTCTGCGCCATGCTGCGGGTGCCCGACCACCTTGCCCGTGATCCGAAGCCGGTCGCCAACGTGTGCGTACATTGGTCACTCCTTCCGCCACTCACGCTACGCCCGAGGGTGCGTTACCGCGAGGGGTGGGAGCCGCCCGCGAGGGATGCCACGACGGGTTGGCAGAACCGATCGAGATATTCGGCCGAGAGCTCTAGGACGTTTTCGAGGTCGTCGCCGGCACGTCCACCCGCGCCAAGCGCGCCGGTCGCGAGACGTGCGAGCGCATCGCGCAGTGGCACAACGTAGTCCTGACGTTCATCCGCAACCTGGGCTCGACCAATCCGCACGCCGATCGCCCCAAATTCAGAAGCGTGCGTGGGAGTGAATGTGGTGACGGAGTACGCGAGGGAATGGTGATACGCCTCACGGACTGCGCCGCAGAGTGTGCCCGCTTCGTGCTCGGGGTCACCGGGGTGCGTGCACATTCCGATCTGGTCGTTCTCGATCATGAGAACCCTTCGCGTTGTGGTGAGCCTAGCGCCGTTTACATCTCCGCGCTGACGCGGTCCACTCGGCGGTGGAATCGCATGCCGGCGAGGCCACCAAGCACCGCCCCGACAAGGCTGATCACAGCCAGAAGCACCGCGGTGATGGCGGTCGCTGCGGTGATGTCCCCCTCGTCCACGGGAATACGCGGAAAGCTGTTCACCTGGGCCAGCACATTGAATTGGCTGCCCGCGATGGCGGCAACAACGGCGACCACAATGGCGACAATGATCGCCCACAGCCACACGGCGAGACCCTGTTTTGCACCGTCAAAACGTGCCATCCGTCCGGCAACATATCCACCGACAAAGTAGGAGAGAAAAAGGACCACCAAGAGTGCGATAGCACCAACCCACCCCATCGCCGCCGCTTCTTCCGACGGGGTGCCATCGGTCAGATCACTCACCCGCGATCCCAGTCCCACGGCTGCGCCGGACGCCGCCACGACGGCGGTGAGGATGACGGCGGTACCGGTTGCGGTCAGCCACCCGAAAAACGCGGACCCGAATTTCAATCCACCGAACTGTGCACGCTGCTGAGCGAGTTGTTCGCGCGGGGTGGGTGCGTGGTCCCGCGATGCGGGTTCACGTGGTGGGGTGTCCCGCGGCGAGGTGTCCCGCGAGACGGGGGCGCCGTCGCCGGCCACTCGGGGATTCGAACGACTCCGGTCACTCACGGATAATTCCTTCCACTGGCCCCACACCCCAGCAAATTTCAGCGGAGCTCCTCAGGCAAGGGGTTGCAATCGTCCGGGATGCAACGTGCGGCGATGCATTTCCGCCACAGCGATGTCAACCCGGGTGCATCCCCACGAGGCAAAAACTACGGTGGCTGTGGGGATACGTGACGGGAGTGTCATGGGCGACCGGGTCCAGAAAACCACAGGAAAACTTTTCACCAAGCTCAGGAAAACGATCCTGCGTTCGTCGAAGGGCAAGAGGGTGGCGAAACCCTCCGACCCTGCGTCGGACCGTAAGCGGTAGCTGCTCGCACGTCGCGCGGTAGTCCCAACGAACTACAGCGACGCCGAGTAGGTATTGGCGGTGCGTGCCACGAGGTCAACGTAGGCGTTGTCGTGGTTATACGAGAAGATGGCGGCGCGCCATCCTTCGGCCGTTGACATCGCTCCGGAATGGCACAGGTAGCGCCCCGCTGCGAGCGCCGCGTCGTCGATCTGGTTGGGATCGGTTACACCGTCGCCGTTGCCGTCGGCACCCCACGTCTCCCAGGTTGCGGGGATGAACTGGAGTGGACCGACTGCGCGATCCCATTCCGCGTCGCCATCCCATTTGCCGTCATCCGAGTCGGGGATCGACGCAAACTCGACCCCGTCGAGCGCCGGGCCGCGGATGTCACTGTCGATTGTGCCGTCCGCCCGCAGCGTTGCCCCGCGGTAGCTGCCGTGCCCCGACTCGACGGCGCCGATGCCCGCCAGCGTTGTCCACCCGAGTCGGCAATCGGGCTGCTCGTCCGCGAGGATGAGAGCTGCTCCACCGTACGCGGCAAGCGCCCGATTCGGAATGCCCGTAGCCGAACTGATCCGGTCGAGCCACTCCGCGTCGGCCATCGTGGCGATTCCCGGCCCCGCCGCATCATCCGACCGAGGAAGCTCCGTCCCCGGCACCTCAATCGGAGCCGAGTTCGGCGCCGCGCTGACATCGCCCGAGTTCACGCTGCTCTCGTTCGCAATTGTGTTGCCGATCCAGACGATCACGCTCACAATCCCCACGATCCCCATGAGGGGAATGACGGCGAGCCCAATAACTCCAAGCTTGCGCGCGCGGGTGGCGGCGACCGACGACGTGCGCTGTGGCGATCGTGATCCGGAGGTGCGTGTGGGTGTGGATGCCCGTGTCGCGGGCACTTTTTTCGTTGTCGGGCGGCCCGACTTCGACGTGGGCGGCGTTTGTGGCCGTGTCCGTGCCGACGGTGTTGGCTTCGCGCTGGCGCGCTTGGGAGGAGGAGTGGGCACTCTGTCTCCTGATCCGAATCGGCCGCTGACGATTCTTCCTGCTGCGCAAAAGTAGCCGGAACTACCATGATCTCATGACCGATCGGATCCCCAGAAAGAATGCTCAGCTCGGCTGGGCCGATGTGCGCGTCCGCGGCATCGTGCTCGCGGCAGTCGCGTCGCTCGCACTTGTTGCGGTGGGGACGGGCACATACGGCACCGTGACGGGTTTGACGATCGGGCCCGGTTCGGCCTCAGGTCGCACGGAGTACTTCGACAGCGAGTACCGATTCCTCAACGGGGTCTGGCTTGTGTTGGGTGTTGCACTTCTCTGGGCAGTGCGCCAGCCGGTCGTGCGCCGCCAGACGATTCTGCTGGGTTTGATTGCAATCCTCGGCGGAGCAGTCGCGCGAGTGGTTCAGTTGCTGGCCACCGGGTGGCCACCGCTGCCGTTTACCATCGCTCTCGCGATCGAGGTGATGCTTGTGCCACCGCTGACGTTCGCATTCCTTCGTGCGTTCCCCACCGGTGCAACCGCTACGAGCTGAGCAGAAGCAACACCAGCACCGCGACGGCGATGATGAGCATCAATGCCGCAGCTTTGACGTTTCGGTCGCCGACTCGCACGTGCGACCCGATCGCCCCGACGAAGTAGAGGATTGCGCCAACTGCGGCAGCGACGGCAAGCGGCCACCACAGGGTGCCAACCAGAAGTCCCGCCGCCGCGAGAAGCTCCAGGGCACCCAGCGGGTAGAGACGGTTCTCCTGGAGCCCAACCGTCTCCATAAGTTGGAGCTGCGCCGGCGCCTTCCGCAGTTTGGACACTCCGGAGCCGACGAGTAGGACGGCGAATATAACGGACGCAATGGTCGACGCGATGAACATAATCTCCTCCTATGGGTAGCACCGAGTGTCATCCAGCGAAGAACACATCCGCAAACACCACGTAAGTCACTTATAAAAAGTAAGCGTCTGGCTCATCGGGACAGTTTGTCGCGGGACTACAGACACTCGGGGTTCCGTTCGGTAGCGTCGGCAGAAGGAGGAACAGATGCGTTTTATGATGCTGGTCGCCACGGACCCCGAGGGTGAGCCGTACTCCGCCGACCAGGACAACGTTGAAGAGTGGGGTAACGAAAGAGATCGCGTCGAAGCATCCGATGGCGAAGTTCGGGCGACTCGAGCTACGACCGATCTGGCCTCTGGACTGACAGTCGTCGGCGCTTCGAACTAGGCAACGGGCAGCTGCAGCCGTGTACCCACGGCACCTATCTCCCGGTGCGACGGGCGCATGTGAGTCGACGTCGCCGGATCCTCGCCGGTTCCCAAATTTCGCCCCCACCGGGGATGCGCTCCCCCGCTAATCAGCAACCGCAGACGATGTCCGGGCGCAAACCGGTGGGCCACAGGATCTAGGGTGATCTCGACATCCCTCGAAGGCATGTCGGGGTCGAGCCGCACGAACCCGTCGCAGACGTTCACGGATCGCCCACGCCGATCGACGTCGGAGATACGAGCGTAGAGATCTGCGAAGGGATTGTCTGTTCGATGGTGCACGATGGCGCGAGGAGTGCCCATCAGCTCAATTCCCTCAACCAAAGGACGCGTTGCGAGAGTGACAACATCGGGCCGGGAGGCGTACGCACTGTCGTCGACGTATCCGGTGGAGAACCCCGGGGACAGTTGGCTAATGAAGGCGCCCCCGGCAGCGGGGGTTGGTTGAGTGGGATCGAAGGTGAATGTGTACGTAGTGTCGGACTCGGTGACCCGATCGGTGAGCAGTCCGTCGGGCCCGGCGTAGAGCATTCGCTGCGTTGTCGCCGGTGGCCAGTGGGGCAGGTTTCGCCATCCCGCGTTGTCTCCTCTGATGAAGACCCTCGCTTCCGCAGGACGCGTGTCTGTGATGAGGCGCGCGAGATGCTCGTCAAACCACGCGAGGGCGTCCGGAACGAGGACACGCGCTCCGGACGCGGCACCCTGGGTGTGTGTCCACGGGCCGACGGTGAGTCCGACGGGCGCACCGCGGGCCGCGATGCGGGTGTAGGCGGCGATGGACTGGTGAACGAATCCGTCTTGCCACCCCGCATGGATGAGCACGGGAGCCGCGACACGTTCCACCGCGTCCGTCAGGTCCGCGCGGCGCCACCATTCACCGGAGATGTCACGTCGTGTGACCCACTCCTGGTACCACGGAGCGTCCGCTCCGAATAGCGAGTCTGCTGCGTCAGTCAAAGGAACCTCCGCCAGTGCCCGACCGATC
>Ga0247808_10001930_pt1 | contig 10059 bp, 5 predicted proteins | sample UWRJL089202R1_FD_179914 | JGI IMG/M metagenome (GOLD analysis project Ga0247808, IMG submission 179914) | Plant litter microbial communities from Arlington Agricultural Research Station in Wisconsin, United States - UWRJ-L089-202R-1 | ecosystem: Environmental > Terrestrial > Plant litter >... | reverse complement strand
CCGGCAAGAGAACCATATAACCATTCATTAGGTAATGCATATAGTGAAAGCCAAAAGTGGTTCTTAGGTAAGGTGGCCAAAAATACAGAAGATCATCCTGTGATTTTTTTTCATAAATATTGACAATCAGCGGATACTTCTTTTGCGGGTCATAATTGACAGGAAACAAAAGCGCTGCATTAGAAATGCCATATTGCGTTTTATATTCATAGATTTGATATTTTGATTTTTCAAAATGGTTTTTCTCATCTTTCATAGACTCATAAACTACGCTGTATTTTCCTCTTTCAAATTTTGTCAATTTAAAAGGTTCAAGTGCAAAATGGGAGATTAAAAAAAATCCATTGCTGTAAGGTATCATTTCCTTATAGTGACCTTGCCTATATGAAGTCATCTTATTCTTTGAATATTTATACGTCGCAAATCCGGAGTCATAAGTCAACTCATTAAAAAGCTTGAATGTCAATTCTTTTTCCAAGTCCAGCATGGCAAACTTGAGATTCCACGGCGATACAGGATATTGATCTTTAGAAATCTGTATATTGTATTTAATATTTTTATCTTCTCCTGCTGTGATTTTTTGTATTTGATGCGTATTGAGATTGACCATATAGTAATCAAACTGATTGTGAAGCATTAGAGAAGATGTTCCTTTAATTTTGATGGGATGATCCGATGGAGAATACTGCAAGCCACTATACTTAGGGTTTTCCCATCTATGACTTTCCAAAGGGAAAAGCTCGTGATCCTTTCCTCCCCTGATATGATGATACCTCCACCTTTTAAAATCAAAATAAATAAACTGCTCTGTAGCACGATCCCATAGATAATTGCCGTCATTTACTCTCTTTTTAGGCAGTAGGTAAGAACTTTTCCCATAATCCAGCATAAGGTTTAAATCAAGAACCGGATTTTGCTGCTCCTCTACAATATTTTCACTCTCATCATAAACCATAAAATCACCTTCCTCATTTAAAAATTTGTAAACAGGAAGTTTCAGCCTTTCGTCAGGCTGATAATCCCAAGTTTTATTGCTCAGGTTATAAATACCCATATGATGTTTGAGTATATTTTCATTGTTATTTCTATTTGAATAACTGATTTGCAGCTCAGGATTGGTCTTTGAATATAATTTACTTTTTAAATAAACCGGTACGATAAAGTGCGTTTCTTCTCTAACTTCCAAGTAACCTTTCAGATTCGCTGTAAATTCAAATGCTGAAGGGCTATCTATAATCTGCCTCGATAACTGATTCGACAGCACATCCACTTTGTAAAATTCTATTTTTGATCTCGTAATGTTCGCACAAAAGATACTATTCCCTGAATAAGTCAGCCACTGACAATCATTTTGCAACGTAAATATTTTGGTCTTTTGATTTTTAAGATTTCTTATGGCTAAAGACGTTCCTGAAGTATACATAAGCCGGATATTCTTATGATCAAAATGATATGCATTAATATTGTCCTCTCTCCATAATTCAGTGCCATCATAGGATACTGAAACCAATTCCTTGGCAGCAGCACTATGAAGTAACAGCTGTTCCGATGCAGTAGAAATATCAAACGTAAAGTTACCTGTAATATCTTTACTTTGACCGGTATTTATATTTAATATCCTAATATGCTTATCATTCCGCATTAGAAGGAGATGAGCGTTTAAAAAGTGATACTGATTATGCTTTTCAAGTACAGCCTTACTGCCGGTATTTACAGTAATCAGTTCGTCATCATTCTTACCGTAGGCATTACTATGATTCAGTACAACGTGCTGCCCTGTGGGGCTGGTCGACGACAGTGAAGTGGTGTAATATTGTTTGTACACAGAATCCAAGCTGTCAATATTCTGAGAAAAGTAAAGCCCACTAATTAAAAACAACCCAATTAAATACAGTTTAATAGCCTTCATTTTGCGGATTTAAATTAGGATTTAAAAGAAGTTCGCTTTCCGGTAGTGGCAACAGCTTAAAATGCGTTTTCCATCCTGTTTTCTTAACAGCCATCACCGGGGCCAGTAGATTATGTTGCCTAAGATCATAGAAGCGATGTCCGAATTCTGTAAACAATTCAGATCTCCTCTCTTTAATAACAGCATTCATCAAGGTATTTTGATCAGAATTTACTAATGATGCAAGCCCCGCCCTATTTCTTATTTTATTAATATCTGAAGCAGCCAGATCGTACTGCCCTTTTTGAAGATAAGCCTCTGCTCTGATCAGATAAAGCTCTTCTACCCTGAGAATTACCGAATATTCCAGGGAATTCGTGCTTGTAGAATATTGTTTGTACTTGAATGGATAGTAGTAAGTCTTGTTTTGAGAATCCGTTTTTTGCCCGATCCAGGTTGTTTTTCGTAAATCACCCGTCTCAAATTCATCAATAAAATCCTGACGGAGTGCAACATTGGTTGGCGGTACCGTATTCAGTATAAATACGTTGCCCTGATAGGTATTGTAAATTGAACTGAAGGGCAGTAACTGCCATATACTGCCTGAGCTGTCTTTTAAAAACACTTTGCCCAGATCAGATTCCATTTTGTATTGCGTATTATTGATAACGGTACCGGCATATTGTATAGCGTCATCCCAATTCTTTTCGTAATAGGCTATCCGTGCTAAAACGGCATTAGCAGCCATCTTTGTAGGATATACTCTACTTCCGATAGCTAAAGTTTCGGGCAGCAGTGCATTTGCCGTTTGTAAATCAATTTTACATTGGGCATACACTTGGATGATACTGCTTTTACCTATCACCTGATTGGTTTCATAGTTTGTTGTGGCTACATAAGGTACAGGGCCGTATGTTTGGACCAGGTAAAGATGCAGCAGTGCTCTGAGAAAAAGACCTTCTCCCTTCAATCGGTTTCTAACTTCCGGACTGAGATTTTCAGAGTTTTCAACCCCTTCAATCACGGCATTGATGTTATAAATCTGTGTGTAAGTGGTTGCCCACAGGCTGCTGATTTTCGTGGAACTCGGGAGATGACTGAGTTGATAAAATATCGTGGCATCACTTGCAGCAGGGGCATAAGATTGTAGTTCATCCACATAGGCACTGAGCACAACCTGTGCACCTGAAGACGAGCCTGATAAAAACCCCTGTTCTTCTATAGAACGGTAAATTCCTGCCATGGCAGATTTAGCTAACTGATCATCTTTAAAGACAACTTCTCTTGTGATCTGGCTTTTAGGCAAACCGACATCTGTAAATCGGTCGCAGCTGTGGCAGATCAGAAATGATATAATCAAAAGATGTACTACTATGATATTTTTAATAGGTATATTTTTCATAATGATGCAGTTTAATAGGTTAGAGAAAGGCCGAAGCTGATCACACGAAGTGGACTGCTGAATCCGGCCAGCATAAACTCGGGATTGACATCCTTGTTATTGGAAAACACGAAGAGGTTCTGTCCGCTCATAAATACTTTAGTCCTTAGTTTTGACTGGTCTGGTGATGGAATGTTGTAGCTTAATGTTGCGTTCTTCACTCTCAATGTGAACATATCTGAAACGGTGGCATCACTTAGCGTGTAGAGTGAACTCGCCGTAACTGCTGCTGTACTGTAACCGGCAGTTGGCTTTTGAAATTGAGCGTCAGGATTATCAGGCGTCCAATAATCATTGAAAACAGCCGGTTTATTTGCCATGTAGCCTATGTTTCCATACATAGACCTGATGTTGTGTTGGCTTTGGCTAATAAACTGCAAAAGGATATCTAAACTCCAGTTTTTATACTGAACACTGTTCTGTAATCCGCCATACCAGTACTCCTTGATTTCTTTGCTGACAACACGATCTGCGGTATTGATGATTCCATCAGAATTGGCATCGTAAAATGTATACAGGCCGGTCGTAGGATTAATACCCGTATATTGGTACAGCTTGACAAGATTTGTGGATTTCCCGATCTCAAATCGATTGGCATACGTCGATTTATCGAGGTTGGGAAAACTCATCAGCTTGTTTTCAGGGAGCGTAAAATTGAGGTTGGTTGTCCACCTCCAATGGTCCGTTTTAATATTGACTGACTCTAAGGATACTTCCAATCCCCTGTTTCTTACGGTAGCATTCAAGTTAGCCTGTATGCTGGTAAATCCTGTAGTGGCAGGCATTGGAACCCCGACCAGCTGATTGGAGCTGATGTTGTGATAATACCCCGCATTGAAATTCAGCCTCTGTTTAAAAAAACCAAGTTCAATCGCGGCCTCAAATTTATGGGTAAGCTCCCAACCGAAATTTTTATTATAAAGACGTTGCGGAACGATTCCTGAAAAACCTCCGTATGAGCCTCCGGTAGACTGATAGGTATCATAATATTGATAATCTCCGATCTGGTCATTCCCTGCAACGCCGTAGCTGGTTCTCAACTTTCCAAAACTTAGCAATGAGCTTTTCTTAAAGAAACTTTCTTCAGAGAATAACCATGCGGCTCCCACTGCTCCAAAATTGGCATATCTCCTCTCAGAACCAAACCGGCTGGAGCCATCCCGTCTGCCTGTTAAGTTGATAAAGTAGCGTTTATTATAGCCGTAGTTAAATCTTGCATACACTGCCTGATAGCGGTATAAGGTTTCACTGGCACTGGGAATCGTTATACTTGCTGCCGCTGAAATATTGTTAAGCATATCATCAGACGGAAAGTTCCTTCCTAATAGCACAAAATTATCTGATTTCTGTTCCTGAAATGATCCGCCTAATAAAGCTGAAAACTGGTGTTTTTCCAATCGTTTTTCATAATTCAGCTGAGGCTCCAAAATCCAGCTTTGGTTCATCTTCTGTCCTTTTCGTATCGATGAATTACTACTGCCTATATTACTGGATGGATTATAGGTCGTCTTGGGAAAAATCTTCTGGTCATTACTGTTGTAGGTGCTGTATCCGCTATTAAGGTTGATACTAAAGCCGCTTCCAAAATTATAGCTTGAAGTGATGTTGGCATTGAGGCTTTTGGTCTTTACTGAATAGGTCTGTGTTGCAGGTCCTATCGGATTGGTAAAAGTGTTGCTCTCCCAGTTGATCATTCCATTGGGCATATAGAGGTCAGGCGCATTTGGTGCTAGCGAAGCGTACACTAAATTGAAATCAGTTGGCGGCAGAACATTGTTTTGCAGCGCAGCAGTCCCGTTAAATCCAATCTGAAACTTCCGGTCTGCACTGGTGTGGTTTAGGTTGACTCCTAAATTATTTCTTGTATACCTGTAATTTCCGGGGAATACAGTCGTTTCTTCGTTATGACCTCCCGATATTGAGAATTGTGTATTGCCGCTTCCACCGGAGACACCGAGTTGTACATCTGAATACTCCGCTGTATTTCCCACAAAGTATTTTTGCCAGTCGGTGGTCTTTATTGAGCTCCAGACCCCATTGATGTCATAGGCATTGGAGGGGACGGCTACCCCATCATTGGCAAAAGCCAGTTTTCTCACGGCGATATACTCATTAAGAGTCATCATCTTTGGTAAGTTGGTCATCTGCCCAATTCCATAACTTGTTCTCAGATTGACTTCAGTTTTTTCTTTTTTACCTTTCTTGGTGGTAATCAATACAACACCATTGGCTCCCTTACTTCCATAGATCGCAGTTGCATCTGCATCTTTCAGTACTTCCAGAGATTCGATATCATCGGGATTGATGGAGTTTAAAGGATTGGATTCGCTGTACGGCAGTATCGTACTTGCCATCCCCGTGTTGAAATCATTAACTTGAGGTAAAGGAACACCATCGACGATATACAAGGGCTTGTTGCCGTCATAGCCCGTCGTGGCATAAGTTCTTAAACTGTTTCTTCCCCTGATCTGCACATCAAAGCCTCCTCCGGGGACACTGGAAGTCTGTGTAATACTGACACCCGGCATACGTCCTTGTAAAGCTGAAAGGACGTTATTGACAGGTTGATTTTCTATATCTTTTGCTGAAACTCTGGCGATACTACCGGTTCTTTCTCTGTCTTTAACCTTGTAGTAGCCTGCGTTGAGAATAACTTCTTCGATTCCCTTTACTTTTTGTTCTAAACTGATATTAACGACGGTCTGATTAGTGACATTGAATTTTTCTTCTGCGTAATCAGGATGTCTGAACAATAGGATGGGATTTTCTGCTGAAACCTTTATCGTGTAGGTTCCGTTATTAGCGGTTATGGTTACCTGATCACTGCCCTCTTGGGAAATAATGACTCCCGACAATGGTTTATTAGATGAGGTTACGGTGCCGGAAATGGTGCGTGTTTGGGCTGTTATATTTGTGCTGACAGCGGTCAGCATAAGGCCAAAGAAAATACCTCCTATATGGTAATAGGAATTTTTCATAGATTTGTAAAGGTTTTTAATTTCTAAAGATTAATTACTGAACTACGCTCTTTCCCGTTGGTCTGCAAACTGTATGGGAAGGGGCTTTTTACATTCTTCTGTTTTTAAGTTGAGTAGTTTTTTGATTCTTTTTTAGTAAAACTTTCCTGATGCCCTATGGTATGAAAAAGGACTGGTGAGGTTCTGTAAGCAGTGACCGCAAGGCACCGGAAAGAATTTAATATGAATGAATCTGTGTCCCAAGCGAGCTATTTAAAGCCTCAATAGGTTGTACCCTCCTATTGTATCGTGTAGTCTGATACTATTTTTAGGAAGCGGGCTTAGATTGTAATGTAGAAAAAAGCGAACTGCATTGGAAAAAGACGGCGTGGGACTCTACATTATCCGACTTGTGGTACTGGTATACCGTGCAACAGATAAGAGGAAGAGACCCACGCCTAGGTCGTGAGCCGCTTACTTATCCTCTCGCTGCTTTTAAAGTACCAGTTTTCAAGTCGAGATTCTAAGCAATAGCTTCTATTATTCTTTGAAGTATCGCAAAGTTACATTACAGTAACTTATTTTACAAATATAATAAATTATTTTCAATTTGGGGATATATCCCCAAAAGATATTTTATAAAAGTCAGGATTTTAGCTTCAAATCATTAAAAATGAATATTAGCGAAGATTTTTTATCTGAACTTGGAAAGAAAATATCAGAAATTAGGAATAGTAATAAGCAGACACTAGATGATATAGAGTTTTTAACAGGAATAGATTCCAGTGATGTAAACAAATATGAGCAAGGAAAAATTAATCTAACCATTAAGACCCTTTTAAAATTATCAATTGCTTTAAACGTTGAACCGAAAGAATTAATAGACTTTAAATTTGATTATAAAAGATATAGCAATGAAAAATCCTAACTATAGATAAGTTAGGATTTCTTTTTATTTATAATTTCTTGATAATACTAATTTGAACATTGGTACAAATTATTTCATTTCTTTAAAGCCCTTTTTCACACTTTTTGTTTGTTACTATTTTTACACTTCAAAAAAATCGCTCCTTAAGAGATCATCAACAATCTTAAAGGTATCTAGTTCTACTAATTGCTCTAATTTTTCATCTGATATATCCAAAAATCTTTTACGTTCAAAAAATAGAAGTCCATTTGTTTTCTCGGCTTGGTAAAAGTTATTATCATAATGTGCCAATCCATAAGGAATAAACATTAAATGGAGAGGATTAATTCTAACAAAATCAAGAAATGTATCATAAGATTTAGTCTCTGAAATTTTATCGACCCAATTTTTTCCGCAAGCACATTGGGCAAGTAAAATTAACATATTAGCAATTTCATCATTAAATTGCTGCCATCCAACTACATCTAAACCTTTTTCTTTATTTGCATTCTTAGGTATTTGATTTAGATAATCAGGTCTTGTTTTAATTTTTAAAATTTTCGATAATGCTTCGATTTTATCGACAGTATTTCCTTTGAAAGATGAATTTTGACCAAATTCTTCAACATTAATTTTTGGAAAAAAGTCCTCCAACAAATATTTTGAAAAAGTCTCAAATTCCGCCGTTATAACATTCTGAACTTTTGAGAAATTATTCAAATTTGATGCTAGTAATAAACTCAAATAAAGCTTATGTCTTGATGTAAGATTCGCTTTTAATTGTATATGATTGTGTCCTATGATAAATGGATAATCATCTTCATATAAGCACAAGCGTTCTTCCAAAACTTCAAAAATATCAATCATCTTAGATTGCCACTCATCATTTATTTCAGAAGCAGGATTGGTTACTTGTTCACTTAATAAAGAGGATTTTTTTATTCCAACATCTACATCATAATCGCGATAATGCGTAATTACATCCTGTACAGTAAGTAAGGAATTTTTCTCCCAAAGCATACATTTAAGTTCCATAAAATCAGCATGCAAATGAACTAAATGCCAAGGATGATCTTGTTTAGGATCGGGAGCACGCAATGCAAAATTAGCTTTTAATTCTAAGATCTTATTCTCCAAACTCATCTCCAGAAAAATCATTTTTAGTTAATTCATCAACTGAACTTTTAATACTACGTGATAATCTAATTATTTCTCGTAAATCATCTTCTACACTGTCATAAAATCTATCAAGTTTTAAAATTACTCCACTTGCTTTGTGCAAACTTTGAATAGAATCGTGTATCGCATTCTTAAAAACCTCCTCAAATTGTTCTGTATAACTGAATGCTTCTTCAAGAGTAGCATCATTATTGACAAACATAGTCCTGGAAGATTCTTTTCCTAATATCGCATTTAACTTATTTAAATCGTCACTTTTACCTTTTAATCTGGTTTTCTTAAAACTCTTGCTATTATTTTCAATAGGACTATAAAGCCATGTAGTCCAATTTTTCAAATGGTCTAAATTAAGTCCTTCAATAGGATTATCCGAGTCCATATCCACACCAAGATAACTTGATATATAAGATCTACTCAAACTATCTGCTATGTATGAAAAGTAAAATTCTTCTTCGTTTAAATCTTTAATTTTGAAAAAATTATTATCTTTAATAACGCTGTATATTGCATAGCCAACCAAATATCTTTTAACAACAGGTCTTTTACTACCAATTATTTTACGTAGTTCATCGCTGGCATCATTTAATGAAAGATGACTATAATTTTTCTCTCTTAAATAAGATAAGTATTTTGCTTTTTGTCTAAGGTTCCATGGTTGGACACCAGTAACATGCCTATACCCAAGATAATCATGGATATCTTCCGCATTTTCAAAAACCATACAAGGCAAGGTCTTAATTGGCAACAATTCTTTGTTAGCACTCTTAGCTATTTTCTTAACTAAGCTATCTTGTACTGGTGCATTAGGATTATTTAATAGTTTAACGGCTGTAAGTCGTCGATTACCTTCAATAACTGTATAATTGTCACCTTGATCTTTAACAACTAATAACATTTCGCCAGGGAAAAAACCTTTTTCACCAATGGCCTGCATAAGTTCCAAGGTAGATTCTTCAGAAAGCATATGCTCAATAATTTTATCTTCTTGGGATCCTTGTAGATAGTCTGGTAATCTAGGATTATTTTTATCTAGTAAAAGGTTTTGAACCAGAATGCCCCCATCATAATAAGGATAATTTCTTTTGGTCATAGAATCAAATTATATATTTAATAAAAATAATTAAACTAATCAAATTAAAGGATAATAATTAAAAAAATCAACTTCGATATTTATGATTTTATTACAAATAGGTGTAACCAGCTATTGGTATCGTAAGTCTTTCTTTCGTTAACAATATCTTTTTCAAATATTTGCAAACCACTTATATCTAAAAATTCTTCAATCTCAATTGGTTGGAAAAACGAAAAAAACTTCGGCACACCATTATATCTATCGTCTTTAATTAACTTCTCACCATTACCAACTTTTAATGATATATAAATATATCCATCATCTTTCAGAATTTTTTTTAAATCAATTAAGACTTTTAAAACTTTACTTTTTTCAATATGTAGTAGACTTGCAGATGCCCAAATGCCGTCAAAAAACAAATTATCAAATTTCAAATTATAAATATCCATCACTTTAAAATCTATGTTTCTATATTTGCTTCTAGCCCTAGAAATCATATTTTTTGAAAGATCAATCCCTGTAACATTAAAATTGAGATCAGAAAAAAATTTTGAATGTTGACCTGGGCCACAACCTAAATCAAGTATTTTTCCCTTAGCCGGCATTAGATTAGCA
>Ga0247808_10001928_pt1 | contig 10068 bp, 9 predicted proteins | sample UWRJL089202R1_FD_179914 | JGI IMG/M metagenome (GOLD analysis project Ga0247808, IMG submission 179914) | Plant litter microbial communities from Arlington Agricultural Research Station in Wisconsin, United States - UWRJ-L089-202R-1 | ecosystem: Environmental > Terrestrial > Plant litter >... | reverse complement strand
AATTTGAAAGTGATTTAAAGTTAAAAAAACTTACCGTTTATCTTTTAGGTGGCATTGTATCGGTCATTAAAAAAGAAGATTTGGAATTTGAGAAGCACTATAAAATCCACTATCACGATTTTGGATGTACAGCTCCAATGGATTTTGAATTTTATGAACACTACAATCTTTTGGTTTTTGATTTTCTGTCAAGGGAACATGGCAAAGATTGGATTGCTTCTGCCAATAGAAATGCTTTTGGTTTTAAAAAATGGAAGGAAAAATAATTATCCGCTTAATCTGCTAATACTGAAAAAATGAAACGACTCAACTACTTTATCCTACTCCTAATTTCTGTACAGCATTTATCTGCCCAAAACAATGCTTCAAGTTGTGCTGATGGAACAAAAAAAGCATTACAGGATTTCAAAAATGGAGCATATGTTCTAGAGGCATTGGGACAAATAGTAGATGAGGAATTTTATCCTTTCTATATTGATTTTGCAAACAAAAAATACAAGATAAAGCTAACATATTACGACTGCACAAGATTTCCCTACAATGATTGCTATCATAAACAAATGAGGGAAAGCATCTTTAAAAAATTTGGAGATAACCTTGAAGCCAAAATGAAGGAGGAAACTATTGCCGAATTTAAAAAAACGAATCAATATCTTACCCAGATACAACCAAAAATTGATACTGGCTTTATTTTTACCAATAGTCATACTCCAGCAAAATTTTCTGAAGATGAAATGGCCCTAAAAACATTTTTAAGAGAAAATATTCAGCAAACACAAGTATCATATTGGAGTCAAAACGTTTCATTCATTGTAGAAAAAGACGGTTCCATAACCGACATCACATTTCATAAAGCCCCAAAGGAAGAAGTGAAAAATGAAGTGCTCCGTTTAATGAATTTAATGCCAAAATGGATTCCCGCAACCTACTATGGTGAAAATGTCAGGTCTAAAAAATCTATTTCAATTGCCTCAAAAAAAGAAATTGAAATGATGGATCGAATTAGAAAGAAGAAAGTAAAGAAAAACCCTGATAGCAAAAACTATCAGGGTCTATAAAAATCACTTCTTCTTGCTTTTCTTTTTCGCCTTGTCATCATTATTTGATTTTTCAGCCTTTTTCTTACCCGAAAGCAATTCTTTTTTTGCCTTCAAACGTTTTTCAACCTCATCGATTTCATAGGTTTCGCTGGAAAAAGTAGAAAGTTTGACTTCTTTCAAAAGCTTCAATGCTTGTTTAAGTGCATTGGTTCTTTCTAATAAAAGGACTTTCTTAAGTAAGATTTCAGCCTTGTTGATGCCTTTTATGGTCAGTGCAAAATCAATCAACTTTGTTGCTTCCTCATAATCTTCATTCAAAAGCAAGGTCTGAATATAATGCGGATAAACTGCAAGCGAATGGATGTTCACTCCCAAAGCTTCTTGAAAATACTGCTTTGCAGTTTCATAATCCAAAAGTTGTTCTGCATAAATTCGACCATACAAACCCAAGGCCATTGTATTCTTTGCATCATAAGACAAGGCATAATCCAAGGATTCTATTGTACCTTCCAACCAATATGGATAATTATCCAACGCTTGAAAAGTATATTTATCTACTGTTTTCATATTTAATAATTTTAAATGAATCGATCTTCAAGATGATTCAACTGTTGCTTTAATTTTTGTCGTTCCTGCTTATAGCTTTTTTCGACTTTCTGCTTTTTGAAATCGGAACCTGTAAATGTTCTCGTCGGGTTGCCTCGCTCCACATTCAATTGGTTTTCCCATTGACGGCTGACTTGTTGCTTTAAGGCTTCCAATTCGAACCCTTTTATTTTTTCCAGTAGCCGTTCGGTTGCCAATTTTTTATTCTGATGTTGGGAACGCGAATCCATTGCAACGGTACTCAAACCAGATGGCAAATGTGTCGCCCGGATTGCCGAACTCACTTTGTTTACGTGTTGTCCTCCCGCTCCGGAACTTCGCATAGCTTGGTATTGAATGTCTTTTTCAGAAACCTTCGGCATTTGCAATTGGTCCATTTCAAAAACACCGATAAACCAGTTTTTCCGTTTGTGGAACTTCCTGAAACTGCTTTTTCCAATCCATTGAATGGTTCCCGTCCAAGAAATCACAAATGACTCAATTGATTTTCCTTTCAAGGAAACCAAAGCAGACTCCACCGTTCCGTTCTCACTACCCGCTTCACGTTGCAAAACCGTTGCTTGAACTTGCTGGTCTTCCGCTTCATCAAGCATTTTTTTAAGCACTTGGGCAACTACCCAAGTGCATTCTGCAGGACCTCTTCCTGCTGTTATCTGTATTATTTTTTCCATTTTGATAAAATCTTTTATCTGTCCATTCGGACAATTTTTGGGGTAAAAGTTCCTAAAACCGTTACCAATTCTTCCTGCAAAGCCATCACTTTATGAATGTCTTTGTACGCCATCGGTGCCTCGTCCACATTTCCACCAATCAAATGTACATCGTGGTTTTTCAGCACTTTCTTAATTTCACTTGGCGTAAACGTACTCTTGCATTTGGCTCTGGAGAACAATCTTCCTGCTCCGTGAGACGCTGAATTTAGCGATTCAGCATTTCCTTTTCCCATTACGATAAAACCTGGAGCCGTCATCGAACCCGGAATGATTCCAAGTTGTCCTTGATGGGCCGGAGTCGCTCCTTTTCTATGAACGATGCATTCCTTCCCATTAACGATTTCCTTCCAAGCAAAATTGTGATGGTTTTCAATTGTCACCACAATTCGCTTTCCGATGGCTTTTGCCACTCTTCGGTGGATGTCATCGTGACAAGCCTTTGCATAATCTCCCGCCAAGTTCATCGCCAGCCAATATTCCTGACCGTCGTGGGTATTCAAATCGAGCCAGGCCAAATGCTGTACATTTCGTGGTAACGGACATTGTTTGGTAGCCAAATACGTGTAATGTTTCGCAATATTGGCTCCCAAACCTCTCGAACCGCTGTGCGATAAAACGCAGAAATAATTCCCAGGTTCTAATTTCCATTCTTTCAACGGAGCATCCAATTGCACTGTTCCGAATTCTACAAAATGATTCCCACCACCCGAAGTTCCCAATTGCTTGTAGGCCTTTGGCAACAAACTTTTCAAGAGCGGAATATCTTGAAATTCAGACCTGCTGAACACTTCATGATCCGCTTTTATGGCATGGGTCTCCCTCATTCCGAATTTCGTATGTTCCTTTAAAATCGCCTGCAACTGATGGTCTTTTCCTTTCAGATAGGACGCTGGCAAGTCGAAAATAGACAAGCTCATTCGGCATCCGATATCCACCCCAACACCATACGGAATAACCGCATTGTCTGTGGCAAGCACACCACCAATCGGCAAACCATAACCCGAATGTGCATCGGGCATCAAGGCTCCAGCTACTGAAATCGGCAGTTTCAAGGAATCATACAATTGAAACTTCGCCTGTTCATCAATTTCATTTTCTCCAAAAATAGAGAACGGAGCTCGCGTTGTTTTCAACTGTTGCATTCGCACTTGTACAGGTTTTATCAAACCCTCGGCCACCTTACCCCATGTTCCGTGACCTTCAAATTTTTCAGGATAAAGCAAAACTTCTTTAGCCTCTGTCAGTATAGCTTCTTTTTTTTCTCTTTTTCTATACCTGTTGATTTGCCCTAAGGCAATATTGATTGCATTATTTTTTGGAAAGCCCAATTTGATCAGGTCTTTTCCAGATAATTTATTTCCCATAAATTGTTTAAAATCTTTTTTTGTTTTCGTGCGAATCATTTTAAATCATGAGAAATAAAATAATCGCATAGCATTTCATCCCGTTTGGGATAAATAAAAAAGCAGTTTTCGGGAATTTTTTGAAGTGTCTAGAATAAAAAAAGCCCGAACTAAATGTCTTCGGGCTTTTTCATATTTTATAAAATTGAATTTCTAAGATTGAAATAAGCCACGAAGAAGTACCGCACCCAATCCTGTTGGTGTGAAGTCTTGTGAGAATGATTTGAATACAAACATTTTTCTTCGTTTTTAAAAGGTTACTATTTTTTTCGTGTGCAAATATTTAATTTTATTTTTTGAATATCCTAATTATTTTTTCAAAACAAGGCAAAAAATATTTTTTACCCTGATAAAAATAATTCAATCCAGCATTCAGTTTAAAATATTAATCGTAATATTGCAATATTAAAAACAACAAAATGGGAGCTACTAAAACCGAACATTTTACCGACAGACAAAACCAGATTGCGATTATAGCAAAAGCCTTGGGACATCCTGCCAGAATTGCCATCATCGAATATTTATTAAAAGTCAACGAGTGCATCTGTGGCGATATCGTGAATGAATTGCCTCTTGCCCAACCTACCGTTTCTCAACACTTAAAGGAACTCAAAAACGCAGGTCTCATCAAGGGAAATATTGAGGGAACTTCCATCTGTTATTGTATTGATGAGAAAACCTTCGAACTTTTGAATACCTATTTTTCAAACATCGTAACCATCGTAACTCAACTAAAGTGCTGCTAAGGCATTTTTTTATCCTTATATATCGCAATATTGCATTATAACATTAAATAGAATATTATGAACTTATCAGATGTAAAAGACCTTCTTCCAAAGTTGGAAAATGTAGCATTTCAACTCGAAAACGGAACATTTGTCCCAGAGCATTTCCACGTTACAGAAGTGGGGATGATTACTAAAAACTTTATCGATTGTGGTGGTGTAATCCGAAACGAACAGGTGGTGAACTTTCAATTGTGGAATGCAGACGATTTTGAACACCGCTTGAAACCAGGAAAACTTCTGAACATCATCCAACTTTCGGAAGAAAAATTGGGTATTGGCAATTTTGAAATCGAGGTGGAATACCAGAGTGAAACCATCGGAAAATATGACCTAGATTTCAACGGTAAGAACTTTGTCCTGAAAAACAAAACCACGGCTTGTCTTGCTCAAGATGCTTGCGGGATTCCTTCGGAGAAACAAAAAATTAGCTTGAAGGAATTGACCGCAACTTCAGCCAATTCTTGTGCTCCAGGTTCTGGCTGTTGCTAAATGAATTTAAAAATAAAACTTAGCGAGAAGAAATCAAAAACTAAAAACAAATGAACACAACACTTTCCCTGTACATCACAAAAATTGAAACGCAAGAAATCAGCGAGGTTCGAAAGGCTCTTTTGCAACCCCTAGTTGATTTCATCCAACAAAAAGCAAACAATCAACAACCGATTGACCTCAACTTTATTTGTACCCATAATTCACGCCGCAGTCACTTGTCGCAAATTTGGGCACAAACAGCCGCTACACATTACAACATCCCAAACGTAAACTGCTATTCGGGTGGTACCGAGGCCACAGCCCTTTTCCCTAAAGTAGCCGAAACCCTCAGCAACAGTGGTTTTCAAATCCTTACGTTAAGCGAAGGCAGTAACCCTGTTTATGGTATCAAGTACGATGAAAATGCCGTACCAGTGATTGGTTTCTCAAAAAAATATGATGATGAATTTAATCCAGTTTCGGGTTTTGCAGCCATAATGACCTGTTCTCAAGCCGATGGTGGTTGCCCGTTTATTGCTGGAGCAGAGAAGCGAATCCCGATTACGTTTGATGACCCAAAGGAATTTGACAATACCTCTCAGCAAGCCGAAAAATACGAGGAAAGAAGCCTTCAAATTGCTTCGGAAATGTTCTATGTGTTCTCTAAAATAGCAAAATAAGATGCAACCCAAACTAAAATTCCTCGACCGCTACCTCACGCTATGGATTTTTCTTGCAATGGCCATTGGCGTTGGCTTGGGCTATCTATTTCCGAACATTTCAACCGTGACCGATTCGCTATCAATAGGAACAACCAATGTGCCACTGGCCATCGGGTTGATCCTGATGATGTATCCGCCTTTGGCAAAAGTTGACTATTCGCTCCTGCCCTTGGCTTTTAAGGACAAGAAAGTTATGTCGCTTTCGCTGTTGCTGAACTGGATTATTGGCCCGATTTTAATGTTTCTACTCGCTATTTTATTTCTTCGGGACGAACCTGATTATATGGTAGGTTTAATCCTAATCGGACTTGCCAGATGCATCGCGATGGTAATCGTCTGGAACGATTTGGCCAAAGGGAACCGCGAATATGCCGCCCTTCTAGTGGCGCTCAACAGCATCTTCCAGATTTTTTCCTATAGCTTTTTTGTATGGCTTTTTATCAATGTGTTGCCACAAAAACTGGGTCTTGGCAACTTCAATGTGAGCGTCCCGATGGGTGATGTTACCGAAAGCGTCCTGATTTACCTCGGGATTCCGTTCCTTGCAGGTTTCCTTAGCCGTTATTTCCTTACGAAAACCAAAGGGAAAGAATGGTACAACCGCAAGTTTATACCTGTCATTTCGCCCATCACGCTCTATGCACTGCTGTTTACAATTGTCCTTATGTTTAGCCTCAAGGGCGATAAGATTCTCGAATTGCCAATGGATGTACTCAAAATTGCCATCCCGCTGGTGGTGTATTTTGTGCTGATGTTCTTTATCAGTTTCTTTATCAATAAGTCGATGGGGGTTGCTTATGACCGAAATGCTTCCATCTCGTTTACCGCTACGGGAAATAATTTTGAATTGGCGATTGCCGTTGCGATTGCTGTTTTTGGAATTCATTCGCCACAGGCTTTTGTGGGGGTTATTGGGCCGCTGGTGGAAGTTCCTGTTTTGATTTTATTGGTTAGGGCGAGTTTGTTTTTGAAGAGGAAGTATTATAGTTTTTAACCCCGAAGGACACCAAGGTTTTCTTTAAATATAAATTTTTGAACCATTAAGGAATTAAGGGAATTAAGTTTTTGGGCTTAATGGAACTTAATTTCTTAATGGTTTTATTTTTTTTACCACGAAGGGCACAAAGGTTTTACGCTAAGTTCGCTAAGCTTTGAGGTGTTTTCTGTTCATTCTAAACATTAATAGCTAAGGTTTTGAACCATTAAGGGATTAAGGAAATTAAGTTTTAGGGCTTAATGGAACTTAATTTCTTAATGGTTTTATTTTTTTTACCACGAAGGGCACAAAGGTTTTACGCTAAGTTCGCTAAGATTTGAGGTGTTTTCTGTTCATTCTAACATTAATAGCTAATATTTTGAACCATTAAGGGATTAAGGAAATTAAGTTTTTGGGCTTAATGGAACTTAATTTCTTAATGGTTTTATTTTTTTAACCACAAAGGGCACAAAGGTTTTACGCGAAGTTCGCAACTCAATATTTATGTATTAGCGAATTATCGAGAGTAAAAATTATGCTTTTAAAATAAATAAAAATTAATCAGACGTGGTGCCGATTTGCCTTGATAGTAGCTATCCTATGACCAATGCGGTGCCGATTTGCCTTGATGGTAGCTACCCTATGCCCAATGCGGTGCCGATTTGCCTTTATGATAGCTACCTTATGACCAATGCGGTGCCGATTTGCCTTGATGGTAGCTACCCTATGCTCAATGCGGTGCCGATTTGCCTTGTTGGTAGCTACTCTAAGCTAATACAATCAATCATTTTGTCATTTAAAAGTAATAATCAAAATCAATAAAAACCGCCACTAACAGCGGTTTTGCGCAACTGCTGTTTTTGTTGTTGCAGGAAAGCGTTTTTTCCATAAATTCGCCTTGTCCTGCCGAGGGCACTCAGTCCTAAAGTACTGCAAGCCAAAAAAACAAGTGGCCTTTAGCGCAATAAAACATAAAAACAGCAAAATGCTTTTTAACTCTCTAAACTTCGCACTATTTCTACCTGTTGTATTTTTTCTTTACTGGTTTGTAGCGAAAAGGGAAGTAAGGCTTCAAAATATTTTATTGCTTGTTTCAAGCTATTTTTTTTATGCCTGTTGGGATTGGAGATTTCTATTTTTGCTTGTTTTTTCAACTGTTCTGGATTATTACACGGGAATCAAAATGTCTGATGCTGAAAGTCAAAATTCAAGAAAGTTTTGGTTTTGGTTGAGCATAACCGTCAATCTGGGGTTTCTTGCTGTTTTTAAATACTACAATTTTTTTGCGGTGTCTTTTGCGGGTGCATTAGAAAATCTAGGATGGAGCGTCAATCCGTGGACATTAAAGATTCTTTTGCCGGTGGGCATTTCTTTTTACACCTTTCATGGCTTGTCTTATGTGATCGATATTTATAAAAACCGAATAAAAGCAGAGAAGAATTTTATTGATTACTCTGTTTTTGTGAGTTTTTTTCCATTGTTGGTTGCGGGTCCAATTGAAAGAGCGACTCATCTTTTACCTCAAATTAAAAAGAAGCGAACCTTTGATTATGCAAGGGCCACTGATGGATTAAGACAGATTTTGTGGGGATTATTTAAAAAGGTGGTAATTGCGGATCAATGTGCGGAATTCGCAAATGAAATTTTTAATAATGCCGGGGACTATTCTGGAAGTACCCTTGTTTTGGGTGCTTTTCTTTTTGCCTTTCAAATTTATGGTGATTTTTCTGGCTATTCTGATATTGCTTTGGGTACGGCTAGACTGCTCGGCATCGATTTGATCCGAAATTTTGCTTTTCCTTATTTTTCAAGGGATATTGCTGAATTTTGGAGGCGTTGGCATATATCTCTTTCCACCTGGTTTCGCGATTATTTATACATTCCGATTGGTGGAAGCAGAGGCGGTATGTGGATGAAAGTCAGGAACGTTTTTATAATTTTTATTGTCAGCGGGTTCTGGCATGGTGCAAATTGGACCTTTATTGTTTGGGGGATATTGAATGCCTTATACATCATGCCTTCAATTATTTTTAATACAAACAGAGACAATCTCGAAATTGTAGCCAAAGGGAGGTATCTTCCCTCTTTAAAGGACTTATTTTCGATTATAATTACTTTTAGTTTGACCGTATTTGCCTGGATCTTCTTTAGATCTGACAGGGTAAGCGATGCGATTCATTATATTTCGCATATTTTTTCAAACGACTTATTCATACCTCCCTCTATCCCCACCATTCCTGCTATAAAACTCAAAGTTTTATCTTTGTTGCTTCTTCTATTTGTAGTTGTAGAGTGGTTTGGAAGAGAAGAACAGCATGCCTTAGCTTCTTTATTTCAAAATAACAAAAGAATCTACAGGTGGACCTTTTACTTATTCTTTTGTGTAATTATCCTTATGTGCCAAGGTAAACAGCAAAATTTTATATATTTTCAATTTTAGATTATGAAAGCATTCGTTAAAAAAACAATTCTATTCCTCTTGATATTGCTTGGCACAGTCATCTTGATAGAGGCTTCGACATGTTTTTTAGTAAATAAAAATGCTGATTTTAAATTAATAGGAAATCCGAAATACGTAGTGGCTGGTCACTCGCATCCCGAATGTGCCTTTAATGATTCTCTTATCTCTAATTTTAAAAATATAAGCAGATCAGGAGAATCATATTTTTATACCTACATTAAAGTAAAAAAGATTCTGGAGCAAAACAATTCCATAGAAACCGTTTTTATTGAATATACTAATAACCAAATAATCCCTGAAATGGACAATTGGACGTGGGATGAAGAATTTATTTCCGATAGATATACAAAATATTCATCCTTTATGTCTTTTAACGATCATACCCTGCTCATTCAGAATGCTCCTAGAGCCTACCTTAATGGCTTTTTATTGTCAAACACCGTAAAATTATCCATGGTTATGAGTAATGATTATGATTATACAAACAAGATTGGAGGCTATATGTATTTGGTTAGGGATAAAACAGATTCTATCTTAAGCAACTCTTCTAAAACTACTTCAAAAATAGAGGTAAATGCAAATATGTCTAATAGAATATCCGAAACCAACTTGCTTTACTTAGGCAAAACTATCGAATTGATTAAAAAATATGGTAAGAAAGTTATTTTGATAAGAAGTCCCCAACATCCAAAATACACCGGCTATGAAAATGAAGTGGCTTACAAAGAAATTCTTTCCAATCGTTTTGGCAATGTTGCCTATTTAGACTTTTCAAAGTTTCCGGTTTCAAATTCCGATTTCGGTGATTTACAACATTTAAATCACAAAGGAGCAAAATTGTTTTCAATATGGTTCGATGAACTTATAAAAAGTGGCTTACTCCTTAAA
>Ga0247808_10001927_pt1 | contig 10069 bp, 6 predicted proteins | sample UWRJL089202R1_FD_179914 | JGI IMG/M metagenome (GOLD analysis project Ga0247808, IMG submission 179914) | Plant litter microbial communities from Arlington Agricultural Research Station in Wisconsin, United States - UWRJ-L089-202R-1 | ecosystem: Environmental > Terrestrial > Plant litter >... | reverse complement strand
TTTCCAAAAAGGGGCATGGTCCTGGGGAGTTCTTGGGCAATAGCGCGCCAAACTTAACGAAGGATATGAAAGATTGGTAGAGCAATATGTATTTTTAGTGCCAGAAATTCAATTTTACTACGAACCGTTTCAACATCTCTCATACCAACAACAAAATTTTAGCTCGCTACATGTGATACTCTCTAACCGTCTCAAATTGATGTAATCCCCCCCCCAAAATTCTCAATCCCTTCCACGCCACGCCCTTGCATTGGGCCGTGAAAGACTTAAAAGAATCGGCTAGTCAACTAACAGCCCCCATATTGCCCACCGTTGACAGCTAGCACATGATAGATCCACGGACCTAGGTAAGCATATGTCGGAAGTGTGGGGTGCGCCCTTCTTTCGCTATATATACAAAGCCAAGACATCTACAATGCAGAGCCCGAGTCTCCTTTAAAAGGGTCCACGACACAGTGGTTCCGTCCTCGTAGATACATACGTATGGAACTGTACGTTACAAAACGATGTTAGAAAACACAACAAAGCTACAAAATAAGAGTACAATCCAATTTGGAAAAGAGTTCTAATGATCGGTGACTAGCGATCGATCTCATAAACGCAAAATCCTATCTCTGGGGGGCATTTTGGAGTGATGTAAAACGTCTCTCATTGAGGAGGTCAGGTGAATTAATATAAATGACGCCTTTGCTACTGAAAATTCATCGTATTGATATATCTATTAAGGGATCTATTTATTTATATCCGAGAGTATATCTTCTAGCACGGCTGTATATTGTAATTGGAAGACCCATACACCGAGCTTAGCCGAGCATCACCTCCTTCCTTTAGCGAGAGTGCTCCACCGCCTCTACCTCCTTCGTTACTAATTCCGACTCTGATTTCTCATTCATGTTCGCGATCCTCGCATCCTCATCTTCGTATATTCCAGGTCTCTGCAGCTGCGTCGCCAACTTGTTTGTATGGATGAAGATCCCAGGCTGCGTGTCGAAGAACCGATCAATGTCCTCCAGGCTCCTGTTGGCGGTTTCCGGATAGAAGAAGAAGGTGATGGGGATAAAGCTGGCGCAGATGACCGCCCAGATGATCCAGAACCGCCACTGCAGGTTCGCGATCCCGCTCGGCGTGATCTCCGCGACCATGTAGTTGCAAATCCAGTTCGTGGCCATGGCGAGGCTCGCGCCTTTGGTTCGCATCTCGAGCGCGTTGATTTCTGTGGGGTACAGCCATGGAACCCCCAGGACGCCGGCACCAAAGGAGGCGAAGAAGATAAAGAAGAAGGAAACTGCGACCGCTCCGTATTCGTAGGAGTGCGCGGGGTCTCGTTCAGTAAGCGCAAGGACAATGGTAATGACTAACCAGCAGGTACAGCAGGCGGCGGACGAAACCATCATGACGCGACGACGGCCGTAGCGTTCAATGACAAAGTATGCAAGACAAGCAAAGATCAGATAGTCTACTGAACCAGCAGCAGCGAGGATCCGTGCACTGTTTGTCATTAGCCATTGTTTAAAAGTTTGCGTAGAGAGAGTATTACCGAAGCTCAGAGATACCGAGTGCATTGATGAATACATAGGTCATGTAATAGCTAGTAACGTTAATTCCACTAATTTGGTTCATGGCCTGCATCCAGGCACCAAGGATCATGCGTCTCAGAACCCCTGATCGACCTTTTCCGGTGAGCAGCTGAGCCCAGGTATAGGTATTTAAATGCTCTCTGTCTAAGACATCTTTGATGATATTGAATTGTGCCCTGACCTCTGGAGAGGTCTCAGTAGCACCATTACCCTCAAGCGCAGCAAGGACTTCGTATGCCTCGTCATATCTTCCTTTACGGATCAGAAGACGGGGAGAATCTGGTAGAAATGGGCATAGACACCAGATGACAGCAGTAAAGACTAATGACAGTTGTTAGTGAGTTCTTCCAATTCTAGAGGTAGAGGCCATACATATTTGGAACGCGAGTGGAAATCTCCATGCAACTGATCCTTTTGTGAAAGAAAAGCCAAGGGTAAGCCAGTTGGAAATCGAAAAACCAGTTATACAATTCGCCATCTGAATGATGACAAGCTTGCCACGACTTCTCATTTTGCTCGTTTCGGCTTGCCAGACGCCTGCCGTTGCGGTGTTCATCCCCGTTCCGAGACCAGCGACAATTCTACCTACGATCATTTGAGGCACCCCATAAGCAGCTGTCTGAATGATAGCGCCGAGTGCAATGGTTGAGCTGCCTAGTAGAATTGTTCTAGGACGACCTAATTTATCACCGGACCATATGGTGGAAAGAGCACCTATAACCCAACGAATTAGTAAGGCTCAAGCCCAAACGGGGGTAATTGATGTATGATAACTAATTTCATCTCACGAATAGAAATCTACACGTTGAACTTGTCAAGGTAAGATATAGTTTGACGTGAGGAAATTCCGTGGAAAGTGTCACAAGAAAGAACATTCTTACCAACGAAGCAACCGAGATTATAGACACTGGTCATTGTACCCTGGAGGGCAGTAGCCGGGTACCCCATAGTACGTAGAAAGTCCTCTCCAACGAGAACATTTCCAAATACACCCTGAAATGGTCAGTTTAGATGTTCATGGCTAAACCCGAACTCAGACTCGAAATTAAACTCACTTGATCATAACCGTAAAAGACCAGGACTGTAGACGCAGCAACAGAAATCCATATGGTCAATGGATTACCCGAGCCACCGAGGTATTTGCGTGCCATAATGACTAATTATAATAGGAAAGGTACCATTCAACACGATCTATTTGTATCTATGCCTTAATCTTCTAGGCGAGAGTGAGTATGAGAAGAGATATAGTGCCGAGTCTACGGAAGCACAAGCAAAGCAGCGTGCTGATCACCTTATATATATGTGGGAGACAGGAACAAAGTTGATCACCGTGATCTGGGGAAGAGACGGCGAAGCTAAGGTGACGGAGTCCTCTTTTGCCATTAGCGGTAGGTGATTTCCCCGCAATAGTGGGTGGTGGAGTTGCTTTAGGACTCGCGGGACATCGAAGCCAAATATGGGGAAGCCGTGCTCAGCGGCGAGGAAGGTTTCCCGAGCTCCAGTCTCGATGCATATATCCAAATTGGTTTGCTTGTTGAGCTCTTTCAAATTGCGAATCCGTAGGTGAGTAAGGCAAGCCAGAGATGGCACAACACATCTGGCTCTCGAAAGCCACACGGCCCTGACGGTCTCCCTCCACTTTACAGTTCTATGGTTCTCTTTAAATTTAAAACTCTAGTACTCACAAAAAGCCCTATTTGACATGTAACATTCGGCAGCAGCTTAGCAGCTTTCTCTAGGTAAATTTATTATAGGGATTCCTTGGTTCCATGTGTTATTTTCAGTGGTAGATGAAAAGGCCCGTGTTCCCCGCAAAAGTATATTTCACTAGTGCTGATTTATATAGTTTTGCTATGAAGGAAAACGATCTCCGTCGGCAACGGCAGGCATGTAGAAATGATACCCGAAGAAGCAATCCGCGATGACGCTATCCATTCCATACTGACCATTCAGATATTGCTGATGGAGGATCCCCTACCAACAAAACGGTCGCAAAGTCAGTTCTATCCACCTTCACCAAGAAGGACTCCCGTACTCGGCTTTCCTGTTCAGGATTGCTTCGGTTAGTTATTGTTATACTACATTTCTGTGTTATTGGATTGTATGTTGTACTATTGAATTGTTTGTTGTACTTCTGATTATTGTATACTCAGGTGCACGGGTCACTAAAGAGTCTGTGTCTCTTGGCCAGTACAGCATGGCGCCTCGGCTATGTATTTCTCAGCCTTGCGCTGATGACGTTCAATTCACATCTCATACAAACAGATAATGGCTTCTTGTATCTGAATTTGATAACTAATTACCAAATAATCCTCCAGAGAATGGGGTATGGTATCTAAAACAGCCAGCATCTTCAGTCTCTTCCGTGGCGCGATAAGCACACTCACCAAACCGCGCCCCAGAACTTCTTCTGCCCCTATGCCAAATCAAAAACGATTGCACTCGATATCTCGTCCAACAGCTCGCAAAATGTCCGACTCTAATAATGTTTCCAGCTTCTTAAGAAGTCGAGCATCAGCTCCACCATCTTCAAGCTTAATAGCATTTTATGACGGGACGGGTACAGATGGCCGCGGACGGACACTCGAGCAGATTTTGGACTGGGGAGCAGGCCGGTTAGAGCAGTCTCACGATTATATCCAAACCTTGTTTCCTCTACCTGAAGCCTCTGGTGTCAATGATAGCGCTCCTATCATCAAGAGAGAGGTACGTGGCTGGCAAATCCCTTTCCTGTACAAATGACCTGCCAATGCTAATTGAGCAACCCTCAGGTATTTCAAGCATTCCGCGAACGTCCTGAGCTTCGAAGTCGATTACGAGAGGCATTTGAGAAGATGCTATGGTTCTATGGTTTCGATTTGATTGAGGAGGAAGGCAAGCTATCTGTTCGCCCGGGATCAAATTATAGACAGAACTCCCAGCACTGGAACACGCGATTTGATCACAATCACCTCCGAATTACTCGTATCATTCGTTGTCTCCGAGTCTTAGGTCTCGAGAAGGAAGCACAGGCATTTTATGATACGATGTCCTGTGCTACTGGTGTCAGTGCAAGGTCGCGGATGTACTGGGGACGAGCTATGCATAGACCTTTGAACCTTGCGCCAGATGTTGATGATGAGGATGCCGAACTTCGCTATGATGCTATAGGTCCAAAGTTTCTGCGTGATTTTGAGGAGGAGGGAAAGAAACTGAAAACAGCTTTACCGGATAGCAAAGAAGACCATGGTGTCCAAGAGGCTATCAAATAAAGAACTCCAGAAGTAGATGATCTTTCAGGCACTATCACATAAATATAAAAAAGCTGGATGATTTAGAGAAGGTCAACGCTATTACTTTGGCTTCTTAGGAGTTTGCACTGGTAAATAAGATGCGCGAGACGTCTCGGATCTCTGAGCTTTGCATTTTGAGGGAAGGTATGGAGATCTAGGAGATCTCTTTATTCCGGATGTCGTGGAAGGATCATAAAGAGATTTTAGAACTGGCTATCGCTGCAGCATGCGCACGCAGTATAGAGATTATTGACTGAATGAGATCACGATATTAATGAACCCAATTGCTTCTAAGGAAAAGCATAAATATGATTACTCATTTTGTAAGCGTCCGTGGAGCACATAGATTTAGATAACCTATTTTTTTTTTCAAAACGAGAGTTTTTGGGTCCTAGACATTATGAAGCTTGCCGTTTGTTGTGTAGGTTACAGCAATTAACTACCTTTGCTTCACTTTCTTCTCACTCAATAGCAAGTGAAGAATAGATCTAATACATATAGATGATTTTTGTGATACTAAAAAGCTTAATTTGCGTTCTCTCTCTGGTGTGGAGCTGAAATGTGGGTGTTCTCTGTTGTTGTGACCTTGTACCTGGCTATAAAGCCACATCCTAAGATGCAGCTCCACACAGCACCATAGATTTACACCACGTAGCACAGTTCCCTCTAAGCATAGAAATCAGACCATATTTTGCTTCTCTCGTATAAGATTCATGCATCAACTAATCAATCATTGTCCACCACAGCAGCTAGCTACCATCGCACAGCATAGCAGCATTGGTAAGCTTGCAGGAGCTGATTGACTCATCTAGCGGCGTATCTTAGTGAAGCTGTAAAAGCCAACCGCTCGCATACGCAAAAGGGGGCTTTAGCGAATGAAAGCTTGCTCGCGACGCTATCACTATTGGTTGAAATTGGAACACCGAGTAAGAAGCAGACCGGGCGTGAAGTAAGCGTTTGGGCTTTCAATAATTGATGATTAATCTGTTGGACTATCTATGAGTGAGAACCAACTCCTCAAGTGCTTGACCTTCCAAACGCCAACGCTAAATATTAAGCATGAAACAAATGTGGTATCTTCGCTGGCCGAGTGCAATCTGAGCCCGTAATACTGGGCATGTAGCCAAATGAATCGCGAGAAACCCAAACCCTTGCGTGCTGAATGAGATTTCCTACAGCACTCCAATAATCGAAGTCTTGGCAAGCAAATTCACTGATAATGACCTTCGTGGTGTGCTTCAATCTGGGCTTTGAGCTCCTCATTTAAGAGGTCAAGGCAAAGTCGAGATGCTATGTTGTTGTTAGTCAAGTATATCTCCCTCTGGAGGAGGAATACTCACGAATTGGGACGTCTTCGATCCCAGCGCCTCTTTCCATCGCCTCCACAGCTGCTTCCAACCTCGCGCTCCTATAGCAACGATATTCCCTTTGTAGCATTAACATCCTCTCCCAACACTCTGCATCGCTTTCCCTTGATTCCCTCACCAATACCGGTGCCGCTCTTGAGTAGAAGAAATCGAATCCAGTCAAGGAAGGCGGGGGAGGGGTTGGCGAACTGCTCTGGCTCCTTGACATTGTCCGTCTGTGATGAATAGTCGAATCGTAACTACTCTCTCGACTGTATTCTTGACTTGATTTACTCTCGCTATAGCACGACGAAGCTGAAGGATTCGAAGCCATGGTAGGGCACGTGATTTTAACCGTTTTGAAAAACAGGGGAAAGGCTGGTATGAAGTGGAGTGAAAAACCAAAGTTTTTCTGCGACGGGAGGATCATCATCTTGTAATATATGCAGCGTGAGAAAACAGGATTACAGGCGCGCTTTAGCGGATATTGAACATGTTTTGCAGATCGGGGACAACGGGAACGGCCTGAGTCATGGTGCATTCTTTGAAGCTCTTTATGTACGTTTGCGGTGTGGCATCACACTTACTGAGACTCAGAGCATGAGTTATTTCCGATGTAGCCGGTCGCAGCATCGAGCTTTGCGTGAGGACCAGGTGCGATGATACACCCTTACATACTAAACATTTCGTTGCTGTAGCTGGTGCATGACCACGCATTGCATTGCCAGATGCCGTCGGTACTTGGACGGCCAATAGATCTGATGATCAGGCATGACAGGCTTGTATGTCGTATGATGGGCTCCGAACCATCAGATGTTCCCCTTTGGCAATTCTTATCTTTCGTTATTCTCAGAGTCTGAAATCAAGTAGGAAAGATGAAGTTTGAGCGATAGGAAAACAAAGTTGGTATCTGTGTCTCGGGTGTCAGAAGATGGTTTTCTGGGCAACCGGACATCATCAGATGATGTCCTTCCTAAACAATATCTTTTCGTCAACCAGCCCGCCAATTCTCTCATTTTGGGCAATGGTGGGTGTCCAGTTCATGCTGAGGTTAGGTATGGTGTTTGACGGCTGCAGATCATGGAATGCGACAACCTTTATGCATGCGACGGGCTGCCATTTCCGGTGTTCAAGGATTGACCGTGCAGTGACTAGTGCAGATCTCTGCCGTATATCCTACAGTATATTCGATTATTACGAGCACCGTATGACATAAATCTTGCCATTACTGAGAAGTGTTATCGCAATTGATGTTTAAAGTTGAAAAATACCATCAAGAGGTTATAGTGTATTTGGGGTGACTGCTTGCACATTATATGTGGAATAACTGGTATTATGCTACTGAGAAATCGCTATTCCTGACCTATGACTTCATGGTAAATGCAAATTTGATACGCTCTGGCAATGCAAGGCCGACCTATACCTCAATGGGTCTTTGATTTATATGATGGGTGGCATCTCTTTACTTTCACAAGACAACCCCCACTAACCCATACTGAGATTCAGCCTTGGGTCCTTGATGTCTCTGATAATCCACTATACCAAACCGGTCAGTTGACCAGTTTCCATGGTGGTTTTACCTCACTCCAGCTTCAAGATAGGTGAATGTCTTGAGCTTATCGTAAATGCGTCATCATTGCCTTGCAAGTGCAAATCCGTTCAGGAAGACATATCTCATCGACGAGATTTTTCTCCTCTTCTTGTATGCCCTTTCACGAGATTGCGTATCTGCTTGCTTTCTCAATATATCTTTAATCTTCGCAAATTTCATTTGATGATCGCGCTGATATCTATTCCAAGAAATTGGATGTTTGGAAGAGAATAGTACTTCTCATATATGTATGAAAATAGTAGTATCTTGTCAAGGACCTGTACTCACGATATGACGAAAGTAGAGGTTCCTCAGGATCTTGGTTTGTGATAAGTCTAGGGAAGGAAGCTCTCCGTAGGGAGAGGTTCCAGGTATAGCTAACTACTAGGGATGTGGGTGCCTGAGGCCACAACATACTTGTACATAAAGACTTGCTCAAAATAGCGTGCTTTGGCGTTACCATTATTCTATGGTCAGGCTAGAGGCCTTTGTCTGTTTTTGCTATAACAACTCGACAAATATGAGTGGAGAATTATAGACTTGGTGTGGTTCAAGCATGTTGGTGAGCAGAGCGTATTTGTATGGCTTTGGCTTCTTGTATCAAAGCGAGCTTTCTTTTGCAGTAACCAGTGCCAATAACGCCGCGGAGAATTTGTTCATTAGGCTGAATCATGACAGAAGACCGCTGGCGTTATTTAGTGACGATTTTATAGGGATTTTTATATTTAACTTAGCTTATTGGGATATGGGTTAGCAGGGAAGTGTATGACTTTATGAGGCATGATAGGAATGAATAAAACAGAACTCCAGAAGGACCCACCCTTTATGATTAAGTTTCAGACCGATCTAAAGAGACATTCCAGGAGCTATGCAGGCTTTATGAAACGATAATATTCTTTGCCATATTCCTAAATATGTAAATAGAACATCTTATCTTGTGCAGGTTATCAGTAAAGCTTTGTAGGATGCTGTTGAGGATTTGGGAAGAACCGGTATGCTCTGGTATGCTCTGGTATGATCCAATATATGGAAATAGTTGCGAAAATTAGCATCTTTTCTTTAATTGATCAAAGTCATTCTGTCAATTCACTTTGAATACGGGGCACCACTACGTATATCACGAAGTGCTAGTTGTATTCGGTGGTAATCGTTAATTGTATTAACTATATACAGAATAGTGATGATATACCGTTTGAAGCTCAAACGTAACACGTGACCTAGTTCATACGATTATACCAACACATTCTTTCAGTGAATTAAGTTGGTAAAGTATGCAAGGCTTCCGAGTCGCTGCCATTCAGAGCTGCCGAGTAGACTTTTCTTGAGGAGTACTGGTAATAATTTCCATAACCTGCAATTATAACAAAAGCCAAGCTATCTACTGAACTTTAGTACTACAAGTTGCCTAGAATAAAAACACTATGGTAACAAAAATCACTTCCTTTTAAATTTGACTGTGATTTCTTTAAAGAGCTAAACTAATTCGTAGTCCATAGGAAACCTGAAATAATCTACATTTTCGAAACACACCGTTGCTCTCGTTTTGCATACCTTACCACTCGAACAATACGCTACTCTTATTCTAGCCCTTGGTGACCTCTTCCAAGCTACATAGGCATATTTTTTGCCTACACGTTTGGATATAGGCACGGCTTCGTACAACCGAAACGCATGGCTGGGCCGAAATATTCGCCCAGTAAGCTCAATCCATCTTGGCAGAGGGCTCTTGTAGAGTTCCGTATGCATTCAATGACCTTGCGGCTGGCAGCTTTTCCCTGGTTTGCCCCAGATCCAAGGGATTTGGGACATATTCGTATATTAGTCTCGGCATCGGTGAAGTGTCATGCGGCTACGGACAGTATATGATGCGTGGCGTTTGAGCTCCGATCTGATTCTTGTATGTATATGTACAGCACGTAAGTAATCAGCCGTCGTCCGTTCACGGCAGCAGCGGGTTTCGAAAACCATAGCCCAAACTCATGCATAGATCTTCATATGCTCTAAGTCTGGGCCCTGGGATTCAGTTTTATCGAATTTTTGGTTAAGTAGTTTGAACATCCACTGGCGAAGACAATAGCTTTGCTGTGGCTTTATGTCTCTGCACAAGCACGCAACGTATGATATGGGTGAGTGACTGTACGATCTGTTGTGCAACTAGTGGTTGTCTTAGATTGATACGTTTCCAGCTACGGCTTCCCAGCCTTGAACACAGGATTTAATTCCTCGGTCTGGAATGATGTGTCAGACGAAATGTGTCGAATTTTCAGTTGAGATTGATAGGTA
>Ga0247808_10001926_pt1 | contig 10069 bp, 21 predicted proteins | sample UWRJL089202R1_FD_179914 | JGI IMG/M metagenome (GOLD analysis project Ga0247808, IMG submission 179914) | Plant litter microbial communities from Arlington Agricultural Research Station in Wisconsin, United States - UWRJ-L089-202R-1 | ecosystem: Environmental > Terrestrial > Plant litter >... | reverse complement strand
TATCGACTGAGGTATACTTTTTGTCCTTCATTACACATCCATCACATCACGATAAGCCCATCCAATAGCTCTCAGGATTGGGCGCATATACCTCGACTCTGAGGGCATACGAAACTTTTCCCCACTCTGCGCCGTTGCGACCTTCAAGACACGTATGTTCTGCATATAGCTGAGTCTGTGTCCGAAACACTTCAATGCGAAGCGATGTATGTCATCGAGTTCGGTCTTCTTGGATAAGTCTTTCACTTTTTCACTCCGAAATATTCATACGTTTTTTGATACGTTCCACTCATGCGATTATATATCATTGCTCGGCCACGCTCTACACGCTCCAGCCAAAAGGTCACTCTTGCGTCTTGTTGCTTGTCATATCCCTCAACAGGATACCAGGCGAACCAGGGGCGGATTTCAGGATCATCTTCGATCCATCGTTCCACCCTAAGTTCTGATCTACGCTTTTTGGGTAGAATTCTCATCATTACCCTCTTGGATCGGAGCGGTTGATTCTTCGGTCTGCATCTTTGGAAGGTACTGCTCAACGATTCGGCGGTTGATCTCGTCGATTTGTTTCGAGTAGTTCTTGTTGGCACCTGTAAATTGTTCATGTACTCGGCGCACAGCTGTCTTGTTGTGGCCTGATGGGTCCATGGCGATGACTTCTGTTGCTATCTCAATGATTTGAGTGTTGAATTCAAGTGCCGCTTTGATCGCTTGCATGAAGTGATCAGTGAGACTTAATTCGAGTACTGCTTCTTGGGGTTTGCTATCTGGTCCTGACATATTATTTCTCTTGCTCCGTTTCTATCTCAACTTTTAATTTACTACGGCCGATCCACTGTGCAACTTTTATCATAAATATCGCAAAGCGAAGCCTCAATGATATGCGTCTCAGCTGCTTCTGGAGCGACTTGGTGTTCACGCTGATCTTGATGACTATATCTGCTTCACTCATAGATGGATCTCTTTGAGCTTTGCCACTGTCGTTCCACCAATACCAGGGAGTGTATCAATAACTTCGTACCTCTTATTCTTTATGAAGGGGAAGTTCTTAAACTCTAGCTTTTGCCCCTTGGTGAGAGTGTGGTCGAAAATGTCCGTTGTTGTAACTTCGATTTCCGAGGTTGGTATTAAAAAGTCTTTGGGATCCTTTTCTTTGGTAGAAGACTTAAATTCTTCAACGAATGTCCGGGCGGTGAATGCAACCAGGAAGGCGAAGCTTGCCTGTGTGATTCCGAGCGCCACATGCGCATCTTTGAACTTCAACTCATCACGCAAAAACTTCTTTACGATCAGTCGTTCCATTTCGGTTGGGTTTTCTTTACTCATAACTTTCCCTCCATTATTCTATTTAGATAAAAATCCCAGAGTGTCAGATCTGATTGGTAGTCAGAAAAGATACTCACAGCCTTGTGACGTTCGTTATTATATTGCTCCTGGTCCATCGCTCGGAAGCGAATCACTGCGTCTTGAAGGTGGTTTTTGTCAGTGATGAACGCTTTGATCAGTCGCTTCGCCATAAGTTCCTTGTATCCACGAGCACGCATAAGCCACTCTGCGGGGAGTACTGTTCTATTCGGTTCAATGTCCGACATAAGAACCGGAAGGCCCCGAGACAATGCCTCGTACATTGGTAGGCATAGACCACCATATCGTCGTGGCATGAGAACGATATGATAATCCCCCGCGTACATTTCAGCCTGATCTTTGAAATCTTTGGCCGATTGTTCAATTACCGTCAGTTCAACACCAGGGACATCCTTGAGAGCGATTTGCACGATGCTTGTGCCATTGCGATCACCGAGCGCACGCTTGCCGGCAACATGAAGAACTTTCACCGTGCCGATCTCTTTCGCGATGTCACGAAAGTCCGGTATTAATTCGATAGGCGGAGGACATACAACAGTAGTGACGCCGAGCAAACGAGTCTCTTGCTCGTACCATGTTGATGGCAAGAAGAAGTAATCAGGCTTGTCCAGATCCTTCTGACGGAAGTGCGGGTTTAATTCAGCATTCGGCTGCAGCACCGTCTTCACACCCATCTCACGGGCCATGGCATATAGACGATCATGATATGGCACTTCACATGTGATGAGAATATCAACGTCTTGGAGTAGCCATTCGATCGCTTTGTCGGTTGGGAATCCGTTAGTGTATGCAGTGAAGCGATCTGGATCACCTGTATAAAACCATTCCATATTTTGCTCATTACCGTTGAAAGGAGTTGATCCAACCACCAAAGTCTTCACAGGCTTTAGCATGTCGAATAATGCCTTCGTCTGATATCCGAGGCCAGTTCGATCCATACGTGCTATAAGTGCGATTCTCATCTGATCTCCTCTTCGTATACCTTCGTACCTTTGCGGTATAGTCGAATTGTAAGCGACTCCTTCAAGTGATCGAATGATGTCTCAGACTCATCAAAAGGTCGGGTCTCGTATATCTTTGCAGACCTTAGTTCGTTGAGAGTTTTGAAGTACTCGATCAATCCTATGATGATATAAAATAATGCCATCAAGATAGCAACTGCAACAAAAGGTGAGAGTATACCAGCGATAACACCACCAACTATCTGTACTGTACTCCAAAATAATTCCATGTTATGCCTTGTTCCTCTCTCGCTGAACGTTAATTAAGTGATTCTCCGCCCTTGCATTACAGATACAAAGCCCAGAGTCACGGTGTGATTTTTTATAATATGCGCACTGATCATTATGCGCTGAGATATCACCGATCACCATGTGAGCATAGGCTCGTTTCTGTTCATTGATGAGTTTGATGAAATCTTCTTTTCGAACGTTCCAGACTATCGGCTCGTTATACTTTGTATATCTATCATAGTCAATTAACAGATCAACCAACTCGCTCATCATCTGATTGTCATTCATAAGCTCTGGGAATATCATGATCGCTCCGCCTTTATGTCATAGGTTGAATTATCCTTGCGGGTCACACGCATGGCCAGGATACCGTTCTTATTCAGCAATCGACATACATCATCGCGGTCGTCGTAGAATACAGTGATACCAAGCTCCTGGCACTTTGCAAGCTTTAACTCCGGTGACTGGATAGGATCGTCAAATATAACTTCGTACACCTTAATCCCACGAGGGAATGTGCCGATCTTTTTGATTTCATCTTCAACGGTACCGAGGCGATTCTTTCCTACGGCGGAGATGATCACAACTTCGTGACCAGCCTCTCGGTGCATATCAGCAAGAGCAGCGAAGTACTGCGGGAAGTGACTGACTACTTGCCAATAGTCGAATCCTACTTTCACTTCAGCTCCCCTGCTTCATGCAATGCGAGTGTGAGCTTTAGGAGGGCTTTGAGTGGGGTGTCTCCAGTTGCAAGTTCTAGTGGATCACCAAAGCTAATACTGTTATCTTCACTGCTTTCAGCGGCACCATATCCGGCCCAGAATCGTGAGTTTTTCTGACTACTCTTTGATCCGGTAACGCCTAATGCTAACTTTGAGGTTATTTTGAAAGATGAAAGAACTAGGAACTTTGGCAACTTCTGTAGTAAATAATCAGAGGTGTAGAGTGGAATTGCTCCCTCCGTCCAGCCGAACTGAATTGAGTAGTTTGTACCGGGGTTGAAAGACTTTTCGGTTGGCTTATGGAAGTCGGGGAATAAACCCAGTTGATGGACTTTTTTACATAGATCAATTAATTCGTTATCCACGATTACCTCCGCACATATTATCATCCAAAACTGTAGACATAACTTTTACCCTTTCATTTATGACATCAAAATACTTCTGTTCTTTTTCCATGACGATATAGTTTCGCTTGGTTTTCATACACGCAATCGCTGTCGTACCTGACCCTGCTGCATTGTCCAACACTAGATCGCCTTCATCGGTATAGGTCTTTATGAGATATTCAAAGAGCGCCAATGGCTTCTGAGTCGGGTGATATGACACCTTGTCCCTCTTATAGAATTGGATGATCGACTGGGGATTTTTCTCGTCATACTTCTTGAGAAGGCCGTTGTCGTATTTAAGCGGTGAACTCTCACTCTTGCCGTAGATTTTACCGGTTCGAGGTTTCTGCGGTGTCATGATTGGATTATATTTAGGCTTACCCTTAGAGAATACTAAGACAGACTCGTGGCGCATCATAGGCCGGTGCTTAGCGATCTGGAATCCGCTCGGAAGTACCTTGTCCCATATCCACTCGTATTTAAACCATTTTAAATTACTCGCGACTAATAGTGATGTGAACGGCTGCGTTGCGGTTAAGACAATCACGCCAGCATCTTTGATGATTCTCTTATATTCTACCCACAATTTATCAATAGGTATCTGTACGTCCCACGATGACGCTGTGGCGCCGTAGGGAAGATCACACAATATCATATCAACACTCTTATCAGGAATGACCTTCATCAACTGTAGACAATCTCCTAATAAGATGGCGTCCATTTAATACGTCTGACTTTCGTAAAAATTCGGGGCATCCTTGCGTCCGTCTAGGTGATACGATCGTGCCAGGTTGTCCGGCTTATATATAAACATGCGCCATTTCCCCCAATTACCATTCCTTGATTCTGATACTATTATATAATAGATTCGTTCTTCTACAAAGCACTTTGCATCTTCTGTAAAGTAGCCTGTGGATAAGTCCAGCATCTCTCGGTATAAATTGGCGTCAGCAAGATGTGGCTGCTGGCTCCATTGCATTGTGGCTATCAGATTAAGCTTGGGTACATCGAACTCATGAAGCATTAAGTACTGATGAGCTTCAGGTATCTCTTCCTTGTTATAGAGTCGAATGATGTTCGAATCACCCCACTCGATATCTTTAATGAGATCATCCCAAGGAATGTGTCGATCAGGATATAGCGGAGAGTCTCCCTCGTTATATATGATCGTACGCGTCTTAACGAACTTGAGCGCCTCTCTGGCCATTTTCACCTGGTGTGAGTGTTCTGTGAATACGATCGGAAGGACATTCTTGTATTCGTTGTTGAACTTCTGCAGCATCCGATAAATAAACTCTTGATAGTCTTCGAAGCGATCTATCTGCTCAGGACGTACGCCATCAAATGTGACAATGATCTCAGCGCCTGGGATCTGTACCTGGGCGTTCTTGATCGTTTCTTCGAGGATTGAAGTATCTGGGTGAGACTTCCAGGGGCTAACTGGGATGATAACTGTGATTCGATCTTTAATATTGTCACCAACAAATCCACCATGCAGCAATGAAGAAAGATCCTCTTTCAAATCATAGGCATACTGTCGCTTCTGTTGTTGCCACCAGGCAAATATAACATTGCGCCGACTCGAATAGTTCTTCAGTTCAGTGTCGATAATTCCCTTGAGGTTTCCATCACCAAGGATAGGCATTGGTGTATCGGGGAATAGCTGCGCCCAGTAACCTTTGGAATCGTATTGCGGAGATAGATCGTCTGCGATCGGAATAGCGCCGCACTCAAGCGCCTCGTATACACGGAAGCTATCAGGAGAGACAATACCACTTGGGCATGGAGCGATCATTGTGCTCTTCATCATAGTGAAGTAATAGGACGGTGGCATACCCTGGGTGAATCCTTCAGTGCGTTTCACTTCACAGATAAGATCACGATGTGAAGACTTGTAGCGATCGAGCTTATCAAATATCTGGTGGCGGCGTTTGTGAGTGTCCTGACCACTTATGAATATAGCTGACTTGGTTGGCAGTACTTGAACGTCCTTCCACTTCTTCGCCTCACCATATCCCACACCAAAGAAGCGTGCGTCACCGTAGTCACGGCCCACTCTTGGGGTTTGGATCCAAAGCTTCATATTTGGATGCTTGAGGTCTTCAACAGGAAATATATTATTCTCATCAGATACGAGCATGATCAAGACAGATCGGAATTTCCTTATCTCTCTATTGATCGTATCGACGTCATGATAAGCACCTGGTAGTACAAGTATTATGTCTTCACGTAGCGCATCATCAAACGACTCAACGTGCCTAAAACTATATCCACGCACTGGACTCCACAATTTATCCTCCAAGAGATCGCGCAGCATGATCTGATCCATTCCTGAGGGCGCAAGCCATACAACATCAAGCATAGTCAACCGCAATCCTTTCGAGTATCGTGTTCCACCTATTCACATACGTGTGATCGCGCTTGGTGCGTTCATGCCCGGCGATCCGAATTGCTTCTCTTTCTGCAGGATTTTGCAGAAAATACTCGATTTTTGTGTATAAATCGTCAAAATCACCGTATTTATAGCAAATAATCTCTTTTCCTATTTCGAACAGATCTTCGATTCCTTTGACATATGGGTGAATAATAAAGCCACCACGTCCTGTGGTTTCGAATATCCGATCACTCAAATAGTATGGGTAGTCAAAGTTCTTACAAAGCGTGTCACCAACGACAACATTCGAATCTGCGTACAGCTGATTCAGTTGATCGCCGCGGATAATACCTTCACCGTCTCGGCCAATGTGGTGGAAGCTGTCACGGTAGCGACGCTGGAGGTTGTCGATCAGGAATGGTCTATATGGCCACTCTTCGTGATATCCTTTGGAACCTACGAAGATAACCTCATTCGGTCGTATGGAACTCCTGGGCGCCATATACACCTCTTTGTCATAAACTGCAGCCGGAAGGTATACGCCTTCCACTCTGGTCTCTGTATTGAACCAGTGGGCCATCAACTGATCCACAGTGAAGAAGTACTCGATTGAGTGATAGAAAGGATCCTCTTGAAGGTCCTTCTCGCGGCCAATCCCCAGCCACAGATCAAGGTGATAGGTGACTGTGGGAATTCCCTTTCGTTTTAAGACATCAAAAACATGACTGATAGTATAAGGGCCGCGAGTCTTCACGCCGTGCGTATGGATGAATACAAGCATATCTGCATTCAATGACTCACGAAGGATTGTATCGCTGTATATGAGCCCTTCCTGAAGCCTGATCACCTCATGGCCCATTGACTCAAGAGTTTTGCAGTGGTGATTCTCTGAACTGAAATCAACTTTGTGATTACCGACGAAGACTATTTTCATAGATTATCCTTTATGTAAGCGCCCATCTCACCGGCGAAAGTCATTTCATTCGTCGATATGATCGGAAGCTCCTTATAGTTTTGAACATTCTTCACATCTTCCATATACTCTGATTCTATACCAAAGCGATTCCCATAGTAAGATCGAATCATTACAGCCCTGGAGGCGACGAGTTGCGGCATGATCTCCATAATAGCGATCCTCAGTAGTACCGTCTTCATAATCATTGGGGTATGCAACTCGAAGTCGAGTTCACCGTACCGTCCCTGACGGACCAGGTTCAGCGTATTCTTGAGTGCGCGTGCGTATGTGTCATATCTGCGATGGTTGATATGATCGAGCAGACTTCCCCTGTTTTTGTTGGTTATTATATTTTGCGACATTAAGAATATATCGTCGTTCATCAGTACTATCTCATCGGACAAGTCACAGGCCGTCAGTAGCTTGTTGATCACGTCATGATAAGGAGAATAGCGTCTCCAGTGATTATTGAGTGGGCGGACAATAACGACATCAATGTCGGTGTTCACTTCGTCGTTCGTGATGATGAAGACCTTGCCGTGTGGCATGTTCTTGAGGCTTCTGAGAGAGTACTCCAGTTCACCGGATTGACTCTTGATGTATGGATAAACAACGTCCATTATAATCTCTTTGCTGTTGGTACCAGTCTGAATCGTGAATATAATTGATCATTAAAAGAAGCAGTGCTGGTTATCCGCTTCCGATAGATCGCATCCACGAGGTGAATGTAGTCGTGATCGTTCAGTTTTTCATAAGTGAATGTCTCTACGACATACTGCTGATTCAAGGTTCCGTCCATTTTTACATAGATGCGTTTGCCATCGAAATAAAAATGATATTTACCACTCCGCACCCGTATCAGTCTCGTCATGGATTAATCATAGGCGCTCATGCTTAACCTTGTCAATAGGAATCTAAAAGGGTTATCCACAGCCAATAGGCATTTCTTCTTATTATACTAAGTCAGATTTTTAACAGAGTAAGCCATCACAACCTTGTCGATTAAGGTCGATGATCCCCATGCAATAAGAATAATTTCAGGCCGTCCGAATGACAGGCAAAGAATCAGAGATACCCAGAATGACGTGCAAAGAAAACACTCCAGCACTCCAAAGTCCTGGACTCTTTTTATCGCACGGAGCTTGTAGAAAAGCCCCCACGGGCCTTCTGATGCCGTGAGCGCAAGTGTGACCGCATACGTCCCTAGGACGAGCGCTAAGGCTTCCATGTGCGTAGGTCCGTGATTACTTTTCCGTTACCCTCGACCACGATCGGGTGATACTGATCGGTCGACATTCCAGCACTGATCAGATAATCGAGATGGCGTTGAAGTTGTGGCGCGCCGTCGTACTTTGTGTTGAAGACGGTTACATTTTCTCGGTTCGCTTTTACCCGCGCGATGTACGCTGCGTTAAGACCGCAAGTCGTACAACCGCTGACGAATATCTCAGTTTCCATATTTAATTGGAGTCACTATAGGAGCCTGCCTTGAAGACATGTATAACTTGATAAGTTTCGCATCGTCTTCGATTTGTTTCACTGACTGATTAAAGAAGGCGTTGACTTTCTTAGTATTTTTATCAAGTGTAACCATCAAGAAAGTTCTTGATAGGCCGTTTACTTTAACGGTCTTGGCATAGCGGCATACTTCAGGCGCCATGTCCGGCACGTTGTTGCGCATAAAGCGAAAGCCTTCCTGGATCCTTTGATCTATCTTCTTAAAGCGGGCATTGAAAATACTGCCTTCTTTTTGCTTATAGATATAGAGAGTGTCAATTTCCGGTTTCACTTTTTGCCCTTTGCTTTACGGAGTAGCCATAGTTCAATATACATCCCCACCCGTTTAAGGAATGATCGCTGCACTCTTGCAAGTTCGATGACTTGCAGTACTTCACGTTGTTGTTTCTTGAAAAGCCGTTCTGGAGTTCAACTCATATGCTTATTATAGCACCGACTTGCGACGCTTCAACTCTCGCTTTATTTCGCCGAGAGTCTTATCGTATTCGAACCCTAGTTTGAACGAATCCAAGGAGTTGTTCATTATTGTGCCCTAGCCTCTGTCTCAGCCGTTTGCCGAGCAGTGCGGATATCACCAAGGACATCCCATACATCAATATCGTACAGATCGAATGAATCGTATATCTCTTCGCCGAGATCATACTTATCGACAAATGATCCCCTGACGGTTTCGTCTTCCCATTCAAGAGAGTTCATTGTCTCGGCCAATTCGTGGGCCGTAAGATCCTTCACGCTGTGGGCGATAATCACCTTCAGCGCATCCGGCATTTTGGATTCAACGATCTTTGGATTTTCTAAATCTCTTATATCCATAGAGTCCTATCTATACAAATAGTATATATCAATTGCGTATTTGAGGCGAGTTTCCTGGCGACAATCGCCACATCGCTCGTAGAGGTACTGGAAAGCGAGTGTCGCTTGTTCAACTGTCTCTGCGCTCTTCAGCACGCTCATAGTGGCCGCTTCTGTGGTATTAAGCTCTTCGATAATAAAATCGAGCTGAGATTGCAAACTGAGGTGGTTGCCTCGCTGTATCAACCTCTCACGCCTTGCATCGGTCCATTGTGCGATACCGAGTCCACCAGGAACATCATCGGTCTTAAAGTTATGTTCTTGCTTCAAGTTGCCGAGGATACCCGCTGTTTGCGGTGCTGTGAATCCCTTATTAATAAAGAACTCCCAGGCAACTACTTCGTTTGATTTTACAGGTGCATTATTTACAGCCGCCAACTCTTGAGTGACTACCGCCGACGGCTCAACTGGTAGCTTTATTCTTTTGACATTGATTCAATAGCTTCGGCCTTTGCAGACTCGATCGCTTTGTGTCCGTTCTCGTTAGCTACGCCACCGAGATATGCGCCGCCCCATCCGAAGATAAGTGCTGTGATAAGGAACCAGAACCCTAGTACTTGTGCTGTGTTCCATTTTGCTGCTTTGTTCTTTTTTGATACGTCAGACATTATGTCTCCTTGTAATTGCCTGAGTAGCTTTTACCTGATACCTTGACGCTCTTTCTC
>Ga0247808_10001925_pt1 | contig 10071 bp, 14 predicted proteins | sample UWRJL089202R1_FD_179914 | JGI IMG/M metagenome (GOLD analysis project Ga0247808, IMG submission 179914) | Plant litter microbial communities from Arlington Agricultural Research Station in Wisconsin, United States - UWRJ-L089-202R-1 | ecosystem: Environmental > Terrestrial > Plant litter >... | reverse complement strand
CTCCAAGCAGGTGGTCATCTGCGCACCCACCGGCGTCGCTGCGTTGAATGTGGGCGGCCAGACCATCCACTCGCTGTTTCGCCTGCCGATCGGCGTGATCGCCGACCACGAGATCGAGCAGGGCGCCGACGTGCGCAAGGTGCTCAACACCATCGACACCCTCGTCATCGACGAGGTCTCGATGGTCAACGCCGACCTGCTGGATGCGGTCGACCGCTCGCTGCGCATGGCTCGAACCCGTCGCCACGAGGCCTTCGGCGGCGTGCAGCTAGTGCTCTTCGGCGACCCGTACCAGCTGGCCCCGGTGCCGGGCGATGCTGACGAGCGCGCCTACTTTGCCGACCACTACGAGTCAATGTGGTTCTTCGACGCGAAAGTGTGGAACGAGACCGACCTCACCATCTACGAGCTGGCGACCGTGCACCGCCAGCACGAGGCCGAGTTTCGCTACATGCTCAACGCGGTGCGGCACGGGCAGGTCACCAAGGAGATCGCGGACCGTCTCAATGCGACAGGCGCACGGACCCCACCCTCGACCGAGATCATTACCCTGGCCACAACGAATGCAACGGTCAACCGCATCAACGCGATCAACCTGGCGAAGCTGCCCGGCAAGTCGCGCATCGCCCGCGCTGACGTCGCGGGCGACTTCGGCGGCCGCGCCTTCCCCGCCGATGAGGAGCTCGAGCTCAAGCTCGGCGCTCAGGTGATGTTTCTGCGCAACGACGCCGACCAGCGCTGGGTCAACGGATCGGTCGGCGTTGTCACCCGCATCGGGCAGACCGTCTTCGTCGAGGTGGATGGCGAGGAGCACGAGGTGCAGCCCTCGACCTGGGAGAAGTACAAGTACTCGTACTCCGCCGCCACCAAGGAGCTGAAGAAAGATATCGTCGCCGAGTTCACGCAGTTTCCGCTGCGGCTGGCCTGGGGCGTCACCATCCACAAGTCGCAGGGCAAGACCTATGAGCGCGCCGTCGTCGACCTCGGGCAGCGCTCCTTCGCGCCGGGCCAGACCTACGTGGCCCTCAGCCGCATCTCGTCGCTCGACGGGCTCTACCTGTCACGCGACCTGCGGCCGAGCGACATCCTCGTCGACGAGAACGTGACGCGGTTCATGTCGCGGGTGACGCCGATCCCGGCGATCGAGGCGTAGCGCCGCGTTGAGGCATCCATTTGCGGCAGATTGCACTTCTCCCCCACAGAAGTTGCAATCTGACGCAAACGGATGAGGGCCCCCGCGGGTGGGCGTGGTCAGCCACGCTGTGCGGATGCCGAAGCAACCCAATCTTCCCCACAGTCCAATCTCCATTCTTCAGGCTCGTTCACTGGGCATCGAGCCTGCGCGGCTGAGGTCGCGCGCGCTGCAGCATCCGTTCTATGGGGTGCGTTCGCTAGGACTAAATCTCGACGACGTGGTTGACCGTTGCCGTGCCTATGCGCCGCTTATGTCTGACGCGGCAGTCTTCAGCCACTCGACTGCCGCCCGTCTGTGGGGCATGCCTCTACCGCAGGCGCTCGCCGACGAGTTGCACGTCACCGTGGCTGTGCCGCGGCGTGCTCCCGAACGAGCTGGCGTCATCGGCCATCAGCAGCGGCTCGACCCTGCCGAGCGCGTGACCGTGCGCGGACTCGCCGTTGCGTCGCCGGCCGCGACCTGGGCGCAACTCGCCGAATTGCTGACCGTTGACGACCTGACGGCGGTTGGCGAATTCATACTCACGGGCAACCCATTCCGCAAGCTCCTGCCGCTCGCGGAGATGAGCGAGATTGCAGCCGCAATTGCGGTGCGCTCCCGTGGTCCCGGCCATCGCATCCGTGTTGCTGCCGTGGCCCAGGTGATGGAGGGCCCACTATCGCGACCGGAGACCTTCGTGCGGCTACTGGTCACGCGCTGCGGGATCCCGCTTCCGGTCATCAATGGCGACATCTACGACGACCGAGGCCGATGGGTAGCGATGCCCGACCTGAAGTGGCCGCAGTATCGGGTCGCGCTGGAGTATCAGGGCGATCATCACCGCGGGCAGAAGCAGTTTCGCGATGACATCGCGCGGCTGGAGAAACTCGTCGACGCAGACTGGCTGGTCGTGCAGGTGACTGCTGCCGAGTTGTACGGCGACCCGCGCGTCATCGTGGAGCGCGTCGCGGCCCGATTGCGGTCACGCGGCTGGCAGGTACGCATCGATTTGCGTCACTTGACCACTTTCGCGCGCTGAGATTGCAATCTGACGCAAATGGATGGGGCTGGGCCGCCCGCGCGGGCTACGCGGCAGCCTTGGCGTGGGCGAGGTCGCTGAACAGGTCGGTGTTGAACGTGTAGGCGAGCATGACCTCGTCAATCACGCGCTCGCGCTCGTCGTCGCTCCAGGCCACCGCATCCAGCTGGTCGCGGTAGGTCTCCTTGAACTCCTTCGGCTTGGCGATCTCGTCGAAGAGGTAGAAGCCGACACCGTTCGTCTCGAAGCCGAACTGGCGCTGCATGAGGGTGCGGATGATCTGCCCGCCCGACAGGTCGCCGAGGTAGCGGGTGTAGTGGTGGGCGATAAAGCCCCCCGCCCAGCCCTCGGCCGCGATCTGGTTGATGCGGGCGGTGTAGCGCTGCGTGGTGGGCAGGGGCGCGATCGTCGACAGCCAGTCGTCGCCGATCAGAAACTGCAGGTCGGCGCGCAGCGCGGGAAGGCGGGTGAGGTGCGGCGAGATGAAGGCAGCGGCGTCGGAGTCGTCGGCGAAGCGCTGGGCGGCACCCTCGAGGGCCTCGTAGATGAAGTAGTGCTGGGCGACGAGCGCGATGTAGTCTTCGCGCGATCCGTTGCCCTTCATCAGGTCATCCATGAAGTTGGCGCCCTCGCTCGCGGAGTGCCCGCCGCGCGTGCGCTCGCGCAGGGCCTGGGAGAAGGGGATGACAGTCATGACGGCTCCGATAACTAAGGGTGCCCTTAGCTTAGTGGTGCCCTCCGCCGTCGAACAGGTCAGGATTGACGACCTGGTGGCCGGCGGCAGTCGCACCGAGTGCCGGGGCGGTGACGCTGCCGATGACGAGCGCCCCAATCGCCAGGCCGAGAACATAGCGGCGCGTACTAACCGGTTTCGGCTCGCGCTGCCGCCGCAGGCTGACCGCGATAGTGAACGCAACGAACAGCTCGAGCAGGGTGGCGACCCCGAGCGGCACGGGACGGAACGACTGGATGCCCACCACGACCGCAACAACCCACAGCATCACCGGCGCGAGCGCCGCAATCACGGCCACCCGCGGGGCAAGAAACCGCTCATCGAACACCACGAGCACGCCCCAAGCGAACTCGGTGATGCCGATGCCCGCCAGCAGCACCGTGCCGACGAGGGGCGCGTCAACGGCAAGGGCGAGATGGATCAGGCCGGCGCCAACCGCGGCGAAGGCGATCCAGCTGCGCGTGATGGCGGGCACTCAGCGTCTCGCGCCGAGGCCCACCGCGAGCAGCACGGCGGCGCTGGCGAAGTGCAGCAGGTTGGCGGCGCCGTTGACGGCGATGACGTTCGCCGGTGTGGTGATGATGAACAGCCCAACGATGCCAAGCACGAGCAGCAGGGTGCCGACGATCGCGTCGAGCAGAGGAGCCCGTCGGCTGAATGCGATGGCGACGAGCGCGGCACCGATCACGAGGTGCAGTACGTTCGCGGCGGGGTTGACCGAGAGAATGCCGAAGAGCCACGCGGTGGGACTTCCCGCGAAGCCGATCGCGCCGACGAGGAGGTACCCGCCGCCAAGCACCAGCGCGACGATGCGGCTCGGTGAGTTACGCATGGGGTCGCGGCTCGATTCCGAGCACGGCGCAGGCCCGTTCGTAGAGCACGACAACCTCGCGGCGAATCTCGGGGCGCTGCGAGATCGGCGCAGTCCACGGCACGGTGACGGTGTGATCCGCGCCGCCGACGGTGTACGCGAAGGTGCCGCCGTTCTCATCGAGACCGGTCATCGTGCCGGTGTCGGCATCCGGCGATCCGAAGGCGCGGGCGATGAGCAGGCTGTCGTCGACGTGGTCGTCGTTCATGTGGTGCAGAACGGCGGCGACGATTTCTGGGGAGAAGGTGGGCACGAAACCACGCTACCTGAGACATACTGGCCCCACCCATGAGCGCTCCATCTGTGATCCGTATCGGTCGTCGCGTGCCGTACCGCGCCATCCTCTCGTCGATCAGCATCGCGGCCGTGCTGATGGTTGGCTTCGGGGTGCCGGCGCTGGCCGGAAAGCATCCCGAGCACGCACCTCTGCTGCTGCTCTTCCTGCTGATCCCGGTGATCGTTGCCGCCACGATGATCCCGCTCAACCAGTACGCCGAGATCGACCCGACCACCTGGCTCGTGCGGGTGAACGGCGGCGAGCCTCGCCCGCTCGCGCACCTCACCCACTGCACGGTCAATGAGTTTCGCGGCGTTCGTACCCTGACGATCGGCTACTCCGACCGTCGTCGCGACCGCTTTGCGGTGAGCAGCCACACCCCCTTTGGCAGCCCCCGTGTCGAACGCGACTGGATACGCTACCTCCTTCCATACACCGGACTGCCCCGAGACCCCACCTCCCGCCTCAGCGAGGCGTTTGGCACCGCCTACGATCGTCACGCCACGCTCGAGCAGGCGCGGACCTTCGCGCACGAATGGCTCAAGTAGCTCAGTCGAGCAGGTGCGCCGCGAAGAAGGCAGAGGTGCGGGCGAGGGCGAGAGCGGACGCCTGCGGGTCGAAGGCGCCCGCGATCGACGGGTTGGCGAAGTGGTGCCGTGTGCCGATGTAATTGAAGTGCTTGGTCGGCGTTCCGTGCTCATCGAGCCGGTCGTAGAAGTCCTGGGGGTCACCGCCGTACTCCCAGTGGTCGGACTCGGCGTACTGCAGCAGCAGGGGGCAGGGGATGATGCCGTGGTGTCGCTCGGCGACACTCGCGTAGTAGGCCGCCACCGCGTCCGCCTCGCCGCCTTGGGCGTGCAGAAGTGCAAGCCAGCCTCCCGTTGAGAACCCGAGTTCGCCGACCCTCTCGGTGCCGTAGAGCCTGGCCTCGTCGATGATGTCGTCGATGGTCTCGAGGGCGGACGAGATGTCGATGCGGTCTACCTGGCGGCGGGCTTCATCCGGGTCGGTGGCTGTCCAGCCGTCGAAGAAGTCGGGCACCGCGACCTGCAGGCCCTCGCGGGCGAGGTCGAGTGCCACGCGCTCAAGCCACGGCAGACGGCCGAACCAGTCGTGCAGAACGATGACGAGGGGCGCGCCCGTCGGGCCGTAGTAGTCGGTATCCATCAGGGTTTGTCACCCGGCAGTGGTGCCTTGGCGGGGGCCTTGTACTCATCTTCCACAATCTGGCGGGTGGCGTGCGCATCCGGGTGGTAGAGCTCATCGACGATGCCCATGACGCGGGGCGGGGTGTAGCGGGGGTCGGCCTGGCGCTTCTTGGCGGTCTCCCAGCGCTGCCAGCTCGGGTAGGCGAACAGGAAGGCGAGGGTGAGTGCGACTGCGCCGGCGACGATCCACTCCATGAGGCCATTGTGCGCTGCTGTGACCTGCGCGGCCAGAGGTTACTGCGGATCGCAGTTGCTGAGGTCGGTTTCAGAGAGCGGATCTCCGGCGGGAATCACGTAGGTCACGCTCAGCACCACGTCTTCCGTTCCCTCGTTCACGCCCTGGTGCACATAGTGCGCGCCCTCGACCAGGGAGTCGCCCGCGTGGTACACGTGAACGCCCTCGGGGTACACGGGCGCGTAGTGCGTGAACACGCCCTGCTCGACGACGGCGATGAGCTGGCCGTAGTGGCAGTGGAGTCCGGTTGATGCGCCGGGGGCGAGGGTGATCTCGCGCATAGCTACCTGCGTTGGGCCGGCGACGTCGACATCCACGGCGGCATCCTGAGTGCCTGCGGCGAGTTCGATGGCGCTCACCGGTGCCTGTGATGGGGGCGTCGTCGGCGCTGGAGAGTCTGCAGAAGAACAGGCAGAAAGGCCCAGCACAATGATGCCGAAGGTCACCGGGCCGAGAGTCCTCATGGAAGCGAGTCTGCCGCGATCTCGGCGCGCGCACACTCCCCCGAAAGGCCAAATGAGCGGATGACGGGAATCGAACCCGCGCTATCAGCTTGGGAAGCTGAAGTTCTGCCATTGAACTACATCCGCGCGCTGGAGCCATTCGGCGCCAGACGCTGAAAAGACTACTCTGTCCCCCATGGGCGAATACGAGCGGATGCTGCTCCACTTCACCGCGACGGTGATCGCCCCGCACCTGGCCGCTGTGTTTCTCGCCATCGCGTTGCTCGCGCTCGCCGCGGTTGCAATACGTCTCGTTCGCTTCGCGGATGCCGCGATTGCCCGCTCGTCCGTCCTCCCGATGGTTACTGTGTGGGCGACGACCGCATCCAGCCGGGTTGCTGTCGTTGAGAAGCGGGCTCGTGCTCCGTCGTCGTGGGAGTTCATCCGCGCCTGATCCCCGGGCGCGGTTCTTCCGCGACCACAAGGATCACCATGCTCAGAAAACTCATCGACCGCATCAACTACCACAGCTTCATGTTCGTCGGCACGACCTACGTTGCCGCCGGCTCGCTCATCGGGTTCGAAGCACTCGCAGTGCTGCTCGGCTACGCGACGATCTGGCCGGTCGGCGTGCCCCTCGTCGCGATCGGCATCGGCATCTACGCACTCATTCGCAGCAAGCGGCGAGGTGACGAAGACGAGGTTCAGTAGTCTGTTGCCATGCTGCTCTCAGACCGCGACATCAAGCTTGAGATCGACGCCGGACGCATCGGCCTGGAGCCCCTCGACCTCGGCATGGTGCAGCCGTCGAGCATCGACGTGCGCATCGACCGGTTCTTTCGGCTGTTCGACAACCACAAGTACCCCTTCATCGACCCCCGTGAGGATCAGCCCGACCTCACCCACCTCGTCGAGGTCGCCGCTGACGAGCCCTTCATCCTGCACCCGGGCGAGTTCGTGCTTGGCTCGACCTACGAGCTGGTCACCCTGCCGAACGACATCGCCGCGCGACTCGAGGGCAAGAGCTCGCTTGGCCGTCTCGGCCTGCTCACCCACTCGACCGCCGGCTTCGTCGATCCCGGCTTCAGCGGCCACGTCACACTCGAGCTGAGCAACGTCGCCACCCTGCCGATCAAGCTGTGGCCGGGCATGAAGATCGGGCAGCTCTGCTTCATCCGTCTCTCGAGTGAGGCCGAGCACCCCTACGGCAGTGGCGAGTACGGCTCGCGCTACCAGGGCCAGCGGGGGCCGACGGCAAGCCGCAGCTTTAAGAACTTCTCGGTCGTCGACGTCAGTGCGACGGACGCGGGATCACCCGGCCGTTAGTCAAGCGCTGTCGCGACTGACGACGCGCGACTAAAGTCACCCACAACGATAGGTGGGGGTGGACGTGAGTTTTATCTCATGGGCCAACGCGGCGCCAGCATGGTTTCGCGACCTTCTTGTGGCCCTGCTGCTGCTTCTCTCCATACCTGTTGGCTGGGCGTCGATTGCGCTGAGTCCGCCCGGGTCGGAGATCGCCGTGTGGTGGCCGGCGGCCAGCCTGACCGTCGTGGCCGCGGCCCTGGCCCGCGGCAATCAGCGTGTTCTGGTTGCCTTCGGTGTGGTGGCGGTCGGCTTCGTCGCCAATATCGCCGCGGGGCGCCCCGTGCTCGTAGCCCTCGGCTACGGAGTGGCCAACGCGGTCGAGGCCAGCGTTGTGTCCCTCATCGCCACCCAGGGCGGTCGACAGGTCTCCATCGACCGGGTCCGCGACGCATCACGGCTGTTCCTTGGCGTTTTTGTGGGCGCGCTGATCAGCGGCGCTCTTGTTGCCGCGGTGGTCTCCTTCGACGGCGGCGATGCTCTCCGCGCCTTGGTGTCGACGGTAACCTCGCATGCGTCGGCGGTTCTGCTGCTTGCGACGCTGGCGATCCTGCCTTCAGCAAGTTTTCGCACGAACAGACCACGAGAGCTGGTGCTGCAGCTGGCTCTGCTCGGGGCCGTCACCGCATTCATCTTGTCGCCACAGCAGCAGCTCCCGCTCGGCTTTCTCATTTTTCCCGTTCTGGTCTGGGGAACTTTCCGCTTTGGCGTAGGGATCATGGCGCTCGAGTCGCTCGCCACCGCCGCCATCGTGGGCGGATCGTTGTTCTGGAAGGGCGGCGCGTTTTCGGCGGTCTACGTCGAGAATCCCACCATCGGCATCTACCTCGTGCAGCTGTATGTGGTGACAATGGCGGTGTTCGCGCTGGTGCTTGGCCGCGCCCGCGCAGAGCGACTGCGCGTCGCAGCGCTCAGCCGTGCCCGCGAGGTCGTGCTGCGCAGTGGCATCGTCGGATCCGCGGTGGGGTTCGTGATTCTTGAACGGAGGGCAGGGTCGCAGCTTCGACTCGCCGCAGCCAACGACGTGGCCGGGAATTTGCTGGGCACCGGGGGCCTAGATTGGCGGACCGGTGAGATAGTCCATCTCGACCAGTTTCCCGCCGCGCTCGTCGAGCCTCTTGGCGAGCTGATCGAGGGAAACACGACGGCATGGAGCGGCCTGATCCCCGCGGACAGCAGCGGGCGCATCGTCGACGCCCACCTCACGCGGGTTCGGAGCGTGCGTGGCACCGTTGTGCTGACCGTGCAGGTCGAGGATGTGACCCTGCGCGAAGAGGCGCGACTCGCCAATGAGCGTGCACTGGAAAACGAGCGGGCGACGGTCGAGAAGCTGCGAGAGACCAACCGTCAGAAGGACGACTTCGTCGCGGCGGTGAGTCACGAGCTGCGCACACCGCTCACCAGCATCATCGGATTCGCCGACGAGCTGACCCAGCTCGACCTGCCCGACGAGGCGCACACCTATTTGGAGGTTGTCACTCGCAATGCCGTTCGTCTTGGTGAACTGGTCGAGGACCTTCTCGAGGTTGGCCGGCTCAACTCGCAGACCCAGCTCAAGGCTGTCGAGAAGCTCGACCTCGACACGGTCATCCACTCGGTCATCGCTGATCTGCATCACGCGGCAAGCGATCGCGATCTGGCGATCACCACCTCGGGTGCCACGGGAGTGTCGCTTCCCTCGGTGCGCGCCGACGTGTCGCGCATCCTCATCAACCTGATCACCAACGCCATCAAGTTCAGCCCGGTGGGCGGGGAGATCACCGTGGCCGTCACGACGAGCGCGATGCACGTGCGCGTCAGCGTGCACGACAACGGCGCCGGAATCTCGCCGGCGGACCTCGATCGTGTTTTCGAGCGTTTCTATCGCGCGAGCTCTGCGGCCAACATTCCCGGATCCGGCCTCGGTCTCGTTATCTCTCGAGCTCTCGCCGAAGGCCTCGGCGGCACCGTCCGACTGCGCTCGGTCGAGGGCAGCGGCACGACCGCCGAGCTGACCCTGCCGCGTACGCCGGGAACCTGACGGGCTCTAGTAGGCCCAGGCGTCGAGCTGCAGCACGATCCAGGGGCTGAACGCGAAAGGCGTCGCCGTCACTGCCGTGCGCAGGGCATCGGGGCTTACCCACTGAAATTCGACCACCTCGTCGGGGTTCGGCTGCACGGCATCCGTTGTGGTCGCCCGATAGACGGGGCACACCTCGTTCTCGACAATGCCGGATGCGTCAACGGCCCGATACCGAAAGTCGGGCAAGGCAAGTTCGAGGCCCTCAATCGCGAGCCCGAGCTCTGCGGAGGCCCGGCGGTGCACGGCGTCCTCCATCGGCTCGCCGGGAGCCGGGTGCCCGCAGAACGAGTTGGTCCAGACGCCGGGCCAGGTGCGCTTGGTCAGGGCTCGCCGGGTGATGAGCACCTCGCCCGCTGCGTTGAACAGGTGGCACGAGAAAGCCAGGTGCAGGGGAGTGTCGGTGGTGTGCACAGCGACCTTGTCGGCGGTGCCAACAGGTTTTCGATCGTTGTCAAGGAGCACAACGAGCTCGCTGGTTGGAGAAGTGGTCACGGTATCCTGCTTGAGTGGACGCATCCGGGCTTGTCGCCATCTCCCAGGGGAGACAGGCTCAAGTCGATGCCGTGCTCGAGCGCTTTTTCAGTTTAGCCAAGAACCGCGCCGCGGCCTTTGGGCAGCCCTACGTTGAGCTGTGGGAGTCGCTCGAATCGAATACGACCGGCGG